>NPIE01000641.1_pt1 | contig 98027 bp, 100 predicted proteins | sample 8637661 | NCBI WGS metagenome assembly NPIE01 (sample SAMN07420842, study PRJNA396082) | bioreactor metagenome | isolation source: sample BA12 brine-fed electro-methanogenic bioreactor BA | place: Japan: Kochi | collected 2016-12-09
GAGCTGCACCTGCCGGCCCGGGCGCGGGAGGTCTCCGACGTGACCGGCGCCGGCGACACGGTATTGTCGCTGATCGGGGTGGGATTAGCATCCGGGTTGACAATTGAAGATGCCGCAGGCATGGCCAATCTCGCCGCAGGTATTGCGGTTAGCAAGGTCGGTACATCCACCGTCAGTGTCGACGAAATTCGCGAGATGTTTTCCCATCAGTTCCTTGAAGGGGATGCCAAGATCAAACGCCGTGAACGCCTGGCGCAAATCCTTGAAACGGAACGGCAACGGGGAAAGACCATTGTCTTCACCAACGGCTGCTTCGATCTGCTGCACGTCGGTCATGTCAAGTATCTGCAACAGGCTCGGAGGCAGGGCGACTTATTGGTATTAGGGCTTAATTCGGACGATTCGATTCGGCGTCTCAAAGGCCCCAACCGTCCGCTGATCGGCGAGCAGGAGAGAGCGCATATCCTGGCCGCCCTGACCTGTATCGATTACGTGGTGACCTTTGACGAGGATACCCCATTGGAACTGATCGATATGCTGCGTCCGGATATCCTGGTCAAGGGCGGTGATTACACGCCTGAAACGGTGGTTGGCCGTGACCTGGTGGAAAGTTACGGTGGCCGGGTGGCATTGATCGACCTGGTGGACGGTCGTTCCACAACCAACATAATCGAGAAAATTCTCGACCGCTATGAACAGGACTGATTCAACCGGACGACCGGCGGTATTCCTCGACCGAGACGGGACGATTAATGTCGAGAAGAATTACCTGCATCGAATAGAGGACTTGCAGTTTATTGATGGCGCCTGCGAGGCCATCAAAAAGCTCAACCAGGCCGGTTACCTGGTGCTGGTGGTGACTAATCAGTCCGGAGTGGCCCGCGGCTTCTTTTCCCTTGAGGATGTCGAAGCCCTTCATCAGCATCTGGCTCAGCTTTTGGCTGCAGCAGGCGCTCATGTCGATGGTTTCTATGTTTGTCCTCATCACCCCACAGCTGGCCTCGGTGAATTTCGAAAAGCCTGTTCCTGCCGTAAAGGTGAGCCGGGGATGCTGCTAAGGGCGGCAAATGAGCATGGTATAGACCTGTCCCGCTCTTATATGATCGGTGATAAAGAGGCTGATATTGAAGCGGGCGAAAAAGCCGGCTGTTCGTCTTTACTGGTTCTTACCGGCTATGGGAACGAGACAGCGGAAGTTGTTTTGCCCGACCGGGCTAAAAGATTTGCCGACCTTAAACAGGCTGCAGATTATATCTGTCGTCAGGCGCTTTGATGACACATATCCATTCAATTGGACAAAGGAAAATTCATGATTAAAAGTATGACCGGTTATGGCAAGGGCCAGGCCACGCGTAACGATATCTCCCTTACCGTTGAAGTAAAGTCCGTCAATCATCGTTATGGCGATGTCACGGTCAAAGTGCCTCGTACTTTGATGGTTTTGGAAGGGGAGGTGCGCAAGTTGGTCAGTGCCCGGCTGAAGCGGGGGCGTATCGACGTCTATGTCAACCTCGAATTCGCTTCCGACGCCGATAAAGTGCCGGTTCTTAATCGCGCCCTGGCCAATAATTATCTGCAGTTACTTGAAGGAATGGAACGCTCCTTTGAATTGACTGGCGGGATCAGTGTGCAGTTGTTGGCTTCACAGAAGGACGTCATTACTCTCAAAGAAGCCGAGCCTGCAGTTGAGGATGTGCGCCATTGTCTTGAAATCGCCCTGGATAAGGCTTTATCCACCGTGGAAGATATGCGCCTGGCAGAAGGGACGGCAACCTGTGAAGATATGCGAGAGCGTTTTGCAACGCTTGAGACCTTGTTAGCCGAGGCCGCCCAAAGAGCACCGCTGATTCCTCAAGAATGGCAGCTGAAACTGCAGGAGAGGCTGGCGCGGCTGGATAAGGGATTTGAGTATGATCCCCAGAGAGTGGCGCAGGAGGTGGCAGTGTTTGCGGATCGCTGTGATATCAGCGAAGAACTGACCCGCTTCAAAAGTCATCTGCAACAGTTTGCATCCTTGTTTGAGAGTGATGAGCCCGTTGGCCGGCAGATGGACTTTTTAGTCCAGGAACTGAACCGCGAAGCGAATACCATGGGGTCTAAATCGAACGATGTCGAATTGACTCGCCACGTTGTGACTATTAAGTCAGAACTGGAAAAAATTCGTGAGCAGGTACAGAATATCGAATAGGTTCATGGCGTGAGGCGTGAGGCGTGAGGCGTGAGACGTGTGACGTGAGGCAAGAGGCAAGAGGCAAGAGGCAAGAGGCAAGAGGCAAGTGGGTGGCCCCTAAAGCCGCCAGCCCATAGCCGCTAGCCGCTAGCCGATTTCCCATAACTTTCATGGAAAGAATATGCAACGTAGAGGGAATCTTTTTGTAGTATCTGCGCCTTCAGGGGCCGGTAAAACGACGCTCTGCAAGGCGGTAATTGACTTTTTGCCCAATCTGCGGCACTCTGTTTCCCATACCACGCGATTGCCGCGAGCTGGCGAAGTTGATGGCCAGGATTATCATTTTGTCTCCAACACTCAATTCGATGCGATGGTGGCAGATGGTGCTTTTGTCGAGTGGGCATTAGTCCATGGCAATCGCTACGGAACGGCCCTTTCCAGCCTTGAACAAGCACGTGATGCCGGGTGCGATCTTCTGCTTGAGATCGATTGCCAGGGCGCTGCTCAGCTTAAGGAACGTTGTCCGGACGCCATTTTTATTTTTATTCTGCCTCCTTCATTTCAGGAGCTGGAACGCCGCCTGGAAGGACGTCAAACCGACGCGCCTGAAGTGATCGCACAGCGACTGCTCAATGCCCGGGACGAGATGCGCGAGATGTTCTGGTATGATTATCTGGTAATTAATGACGATTTTGATCTCGCCAGGCGGCAGTTGCAAGCTATTTTGCTTGCTTCCGGTTGCCGAACCGAGGTTTTGAAGGATCAGGTTCAGACTCTTTTTAAAGAGATTGATCTTTGATTTTTGTTCTTTGCAGGAAATTCTCAGAAGGTCCTTTTAGCACTGATTGTTTTTCAACACATAACAGGGAAATATTTCTATGGCACGTATCACTGTAGAAGATTGCTTGAAGCAGATTCCTAACCGTTTTCTGCTCGTCATGGTGGCGGCAAAACGCACCAAGCAGCTTTATAAAGGCTCCCAGCCGCTGATTGAGAACAAAAGCAACAACAAAAAGGTTGTGCTCGGCCTGCGGGAAGTTGCCGCCGGAAAGATTGATTACGAGATCCCCGTCCGCAAAGGTTGATGGCGTTTCAATAAATTCGACCTATTGCGATGTTGGCATCTTTAAAGGAATGGACATGCTCCAGGTCTGCCTTCATTGCTGAAAAAACAACGCTTTCCAGGTCGAAAAATTTTGTTCAGCCATTAATGACTTTTGCGACAGCACCAAAACCGATCTTATATGTTCCGGCCGGCACTTGAATGAGCCGGCCGGTCCTCTTTACGTTCTTGCGGCACCGTCCTCTTAACTCGGTTTCGCTCCTTCGGCCTTTGTCATGCGCCCATCCCAGCAGTTTAAAAAGATCATTCAACAACTTCAGGACCATCATTCGGCCACGGATCTCGATTTGATGCGTCAGGCGTACGCTTTATGCGTCAACGTTTATCACGGCCGGCACCGTGATTCCGGCGAAACTTGTTTAGCCCATGCGGTTGAGGTGGCTGATATCCTGTGCCGTTTTAAGCCTGACGCAGCCACCCTTGTTGCCGGGATGCTTATCGATACCGTTGATCAGCATCTGGTCGATGTTTCCTCCCTCCGGCAACAGTTCGGGACAGAAATAGGCGAACTGGTGGAGAACCTCGCCAGCCTCCGAAAACTTGTATATTCCGCAGAAGAGGAGCGGCAGGCAGAGAATTTTAGAAAAATGCTGCTCTCCATGGCCAGAGATATCCGTATTGTCCTGGTGCAGTTGGCCGACCGGTTACATTGTTTGCGCACCATGGAGAAGGTCCCTGAAAAGGCCCAAAGGAGTTTTGCCAAAGAGACCCTGGCGATTTATGCTCCTCTGGCGAATCGTCTCGGTGTCAGTTGGTTGAAATGTGAAATGGAAGATTTGTCTCTGCGCTATGCCATGCCGGAGATTTATTTCGATTTGAAGGACAAGGTGTCCCGCAACGAAAAAGATCGCTCCGGCTACATAACGCAAGTCAAACGCCTGCTTCTGGAAAAAATAGGGCGACATGGTATCAAAGGGGTCTGCTACGGCCGCTATAAACATCTCTATTCGATCCATCGAAAGATGGTCCGTCAACAGGTCGATTTCGATGAGGTTTATGATCTTATTGCTTTTCGGGTGATTGTACAGACGATTCCCGAGTGCTATACGGTGCTTGGAGTCATTCACGCTGCCTGGAAACCCGTTCCGGGAAGGTTCAAAGATTTCATCGCCATGCCTAAACCGAATATGTATCAGTCCCTGCATACGACGGTTATCGGTCCTTTTGGCGAGCGCATGGAGGTGCAGATCCGTACGGAGGAAATGCATCGCATCGCCGAAGAGGGGATTGCCGCGCACTGGAGATACAAGGAGCAACAGGCTGGGCAGGCACCTGGTTCCGAGGCGGGTAGACAGGGACCTCCCTTTGAAAAGAGACCAGAGCAACAGCCGGTAAACAGCGATGAGGTCGGATTGTTGCAAGCCCTCAACGATGATCTGTTTTCCGATGAGGTTTATGTCTTTACCCCTAAGGGAACGGTTAAAGCCTTTCCCCGGGGAGCTACGCCCATCGATTTTGCCTATAGCGTTCATACCGATGTGGGTAATCACTGCAGTGGCGCACGGGTTAACGGTAAGCTGGTGCCTTTAAAGACTGAATTGCACAGCGGGGACATCGTCGAAGTTATCACTGCCACCAGTCAGCGCCCCAGCAAGGATTGGCTTAAGTTTGTCAAGACATCCCGGGCTGCCAGCAAAATCAGGCAATGGATTAAAGCCGAACAGCACGAGAAGAGTTTACTCCTTGGTCGAGAACTCCTCGAAAAACGCTTGCGCAAATATGGTGTCAGCCTGAAACGGGCGCTGCAGTCAGCCGAGATGACTACCGCCATGGAGGACTTGGGCTTCCATTCCAGCGACGACCTGCTCGCGGCTATCGGCTATGGCAAACTATCTCTGGGACAGGTGGTTGGCCGGGTTGTGCCGGAAGAGATTCTCAAAACCGAACCCCCGAAGGAAAAAGGACGAATAGGCCAGGTTCTGGAAAAGATCCACAAAAAGCCTTCCAGCGCCATCAAGATTCAAGGCCTTGACGACATTATGGTGCGGTATGCCAAGTGCTGCAATCCGCTGCCGGGCGATCCGGTGGTCGGCTTCATTACCCGCGGCCGTGGTATTGCCGTGCATGCGGCAGATTGTCCAGGCGTTTTGCATAGCGATCCCGAACGGCGTATTGAAGTAGAATGGGATTTGAAGAAAAAGTCATCACATCTGGTCAAGGTGAGGGTGGATTGCCTTGATAAAAAAGGAATTCTAGCCAACATCAGCGGTGAGATAAGTAACTGCGAAGCCAACATCATCTCTGCCAACGTACATACAACCAATGACAGCAAGGCGCAGATTGTCTTTACCATCGATCTGCAGGACCGGGAGCATCTTGATCGAATCATCAAAGCGTTGAAGCAGGTTAAGGGTGTTTACAAGGCTGAGCGAATGCGCGGTTAACCCCTATAGAGTCATCGGAGTTTGTTAAGTCAGGACTGGTTCACTGCAAGTAAATTCCCGAGATGAAGTGGGCGGGTAAACAAGGAGGGAGAGATGACAAGCAAACAGGTTATTTCCACATCTGAGGCACCCGAAGCGATCGGACCCTATTCACAGGCCGTCAAGGCGGGAGACTGGTTGTTCTTTTCTGGTCAACTTGCCCTTGATGCCGTAAGTGGTGAATTGGTAGCGGGGGGTGTTGCTGAACAGACAGAGCAGGTCATGGCAAATATCGGTTCGGTCCTTAAGGCGGCTGGCCTGAATTATGATTCGGTTGTAAAAACCACCATCTACGTGGTTGATCTGAAAGACTTTAGCGTTGTTAACGAAATCTACGGCGGATATTTTAGTGCCGATTCCGCTCCGGCGCGGGCCACGATACAAGTGGCGGCTTTGCCCAAGCAGGCGTTGGTGGAAATTGAGGGAATTGCCAGGGTCGGCTGATATTTCAGTTGGATATTTCACAATAAATAAGGGTGGAACGTAAGTTCCACCCTTATTTATTGATACATAATCTGTATGGTCCGTTGTAGACCGATCAGGCCTTGGTAACGGCTCCGGAGCGCAGACAGCGGGTACAAACCTTGACGGATTGTACCTTGCCTTTGTACAGCGCTCTTATTTTCTGGAGGTTTGGATACCATACCTTCCGGGTCTTGTTCTGTGCATGGCTGACATTATTGCCAGTCGTTGGTCTCTTGCCACATATCTCACAAACTCTTGCCATTTTGAAAACCTCCTGGAATTTTAGAGCTGCTATATTTAACACGCTTTCTGGACCTTTGCAACCTCTTTTTCCTCTACCAAGCGTTGATTCGGGCGCATTAATCCAAAAATAAAAAATGTGTTGAAAGGGTCAGCTCATGTGCTTTTGTAAACAGCCTGCGACCGCTTGACCAAGGATAATGTCGGCATTTAAACCGATCGACGGCAACAATCGGGACCCATGGCTGAACAGGGCGTTGGATGCTACGGGTTTGGCCAGGCCTCCTTGTGGCCAGAAGCATTTATTTAGGCTCTTTTCGCTCTGGGGAAATCTCGTTTCAGCCAGCTTAAAATCGATAAAGGGAAGTACAGACGATAGCTGCTTGCGAACCATTTCTGTAGTGAGTCGGTTTTGCTCCGGCTGACGGACCGTTTCAAGTCGTGCTTGCCCTGGCGGCTGTGTATTATTATCCCAGGTCAGGCAAAAGGTTTGTGCTTCGGCCAGTATCACCTGCCGAGAAAGTACGGGCAGCCGCTTTGTCGGCAAGTTGGACAAGGTCCAGCTCTGTGGTTTGCAAGGCAGCTTGGCCAGGACCGATGCCAGGGCAGGGGAAGGCTCGATGTGCTCGGGTAGGGACCCGATCAAAAACTGGTCAGCGACCAGGCTCTTTCCATTTTGCAATCTGACACCACCCTGGCGTTTGCCGGTATGGATTAATTCAGACAATTCTTCACGCGCGATAAACTTGCCGCCGGCAGCGGTAAAGTGTCCGGTCAAAAGTTGAGTCAGATCCGAAAATAAAATGGTTTGAGTGCGGGTGGATATATGCCATTTTAACGCGGCTTCTGCGATTGAAAGCTTTTCGGGGGCCACCAGGCAGAGTCCGGAGAAAAGCTGATTAAGCACTTGTTGCAACTTATGGGAACCTAAGGTTGCAGTTAGCTTTGAAACAGGTTGACGCAGGCGGCGGACAGGCAGGTTTTGAGCCAGTTGTCGCCGATATAGCGTTAAAAGGCGTAAGGGAAGTAAAGAGGCGGCGGGAGCGGGGCTTGTAAGCAGCAGAGCGAGTTTCCGTCCCCACTCTTCCAGGCGGCTCAATAAGACTAGAATCGAGGCGTGGTACTTTGGAAATTCCCGCAGGAGCTCATCTTCCAGAGGCAGAGGGCCGCCCACTTGTAAACGAATATCATTCGTTACCAGTTGCAGGGACTCGGTCGAGTTATATAAAAGGTTTTCTCCACCAAGGGTCTCCAGCAGCTTGTGTAAAGCCGGGCAGCACGCTATGGACTGGTCATGAGGCTGAAACGTTGAAGGCAGGACCAGTACGCGAAAACCCTGCTTGGCGAGCAGGGTGGCGGAGATTTGTTCGGAAAGGTTTGCGCCAAGGACAATCAGGTCAAAATGTTCAGTAGCCATAATTTAAGATCCCGACGCTATGCACACCAGTCAATAGGTAAAGGGCAAAAGGAAATGGGCCGGCTAAATACCTTCTTCTCCGTAGACCAGCAGGCCGTTTTGCCGTAGCATGGCGGTGGCGACTCCTTGACCGGCCACCGACTGTTGCCGGCGGTAGACGCGCCCAACCCCGCAGGACGGGCTGCCTTCCTTGAACAGGGCCGTTTGGCAACCGGTAAGATGTGCGACCTGCAGGGTCACCTCGGCACCCCTGATGAAATGGGAATTCATTTCCTCGCCATCAGAGCGGACCAGTCTGCCTTGACCGATCAGAACGTCTTTGCCGTCCCCATGATCAAACCAGCACTTCGGTCGGGGTGTAGGAAGACCGGCTAACTGTTCAGGGCACACCGGGACAGGTTGCAGGCCCATCTCCCTGAGATGCTTGAGGACCTGGGTGTTTTCTTTATGTTTGCCATCGTACCGGGTGGGTAACCCGAGCAAACAGGCACTAACCAGAATCGGTTTAAGCATCATACCCTCCAACAGGATGGATGACCCTGGAAAATGACAGCGCTTAGCTGAGGGGGGGACTAAGAAGGGTTTGGTCAGGCTTTTCCAAAGGTGGCTCAATGACAACCTTGCGGCCATCAAGGCGTAAACGGCCCTCGGCGAAAAGACGAATTGCCTCCGGATAGATACGATGTTCCTGGCGGAGGATTCGCGCCGAAAGGGTCTCCAGGTTGTCGTCTTGCAGAACCGGCACAGCGGCTTGAATGACAATAGGGCCTGTATCGACGCCGGCATCGACGAAGTGAACGGTACAGCCTGTAATTCGGGCTCCGTGATCAAGAGCCTGTTGTTGGGCATTCAGTCCGGAAAAGGCGGGCAACAGAGCTGGGTGGATGTTCATAATACGGTCTGGAAAGGCCTCGAGAAATCCTTTGGAGATTAGCCGCATGAAGCCCGCCAGTACGACTAATTCCACTTTCGCTTCGGTCAGCGCAGCAACCATGGCGCGATCGAAATCGAGCCGGTCCCTATATTGCTTTTGATCGATGCAAAGGGTCGGGATGTCGGCCAGTCTTCCGCGTTGCAATGCGCCGGCAGTCGGTTTATTGCTCAGGATAAGAGCAATTTCAGCAGGGAGAGTGCCGTCCTGGATACGATCGATGATCGCCTGTAGATTGGTGCCGCCGCCGGAAGCGAGAATACCGAGGCGTAATTTGTTGCTCACAACGAGTCCCCGAAACGTTTTAAGGCAGGCCTTTGGGCCTGCCCGTTGTTAAATCAGTACGACGCTTTCGCCCGTATCGCTTTTAGCGATGCTGCCGATTACGTAAGCTTGTTCATCGAGGCCGCTAAGCCGTACCATTATGTCATCGACTTCCTGTTCCGGAACAATTAAAACCATGCCGATGCCGTAATTCAAGGTGCGATACATTTCCAGTTCGTCGATGTTGCCACCGCGTCGCAGGACTTCAAAAATGGCCGGTTTGGGCCAGCTGTCCTTTTCGATAATAGCCTGGCAGTTCTTGGGCAGAACCCGGGGTACGTTTTCGACAATGCCGCCGCCGGTGATGTGTGCCATTCCCTTGATCTCAAAGTCGCGCAACAGGTTGAGAATAGCTTTGACGTAGATTCGAGTCGGCGTCAGCAACTCCTCGCCAAGTGGCTTGTCCAGTTCGTCAAGCTTGGAGTCGATGGTCAGGCCCATTTTCTCGAATAAGATCTTACGCACCAATGAATATCCGTTGGAATGCAGGCCGCTCGAAGCCAGGCCGATCAAACGGTCGCCAACGGTAATGGTGGAGCCATCGATAATTTTGTTGTTGTCGACGATACCGACAGTGAAGCCGGCCAGGTCATATTCTCCTTCGGCGTAAAAGCCGGGCATTTCCGCTGTTTCACCGCCGATCAGGGCGCAGCCAGCCTCAATGCAGCCGTCGGAAATACCTTTGACGACCTCCACACCCTTTTCCGGGGCGAGTTTTCCGGTCGCCATGTAGTCAAGAAAGAACAGCGGTTCAGCGCCCTGAACGGCAATGTCGTTGACACACATGGCCACCAGGTCGATGCCGACGGTATCATGTTTGTCGGCCATAAAGGCCAGTTTCAGTTTGGTGCCGACGCCGTCGGTGGAGGTCACCAGGGTCGGTTTTTCGTATTTGTCGGCATGCAGGGAGAATAGTCCTCCGAAACCGCCGATATCGGTCAATACCTCCGGTCTGGAAGTTGCTTTGACCAGTGGTTTGATCATATTGACGAAACGATTGCCCGCATCAATATCGACGCCGGCATCCTTATAGGTCATTTTTTTTTCGTTACTCAATTCTTGGCTCCCCTTGCAGATAAATTCGGCCATTATTAAAACAACCAGCCACCCATTGTCAACGCCAAAGTCCCCTGCCGGAAGGACAGCAAGATTGGTTCTTTACACGATACAGGGGGTGAATTATGATGCGCTGAAGCGGGTGGGCATAATACCTAAAGGCCTTGACCCGTGAAGACTTATTCTAACCTCTTTTAACCAGTCTGTCATGACTCTTTTGTCAGGGCGGATATTTTTTCTTCCTGTGTTGCCGTTGTGATTGCGGCAGTTTCTCTATACGCTTCGCGTTTTCTATGAACTCAGAGAATATCATCCGGTGCATGACCGAAGCCGACTTGCAACAGGTGCTGGCCGTAGAACAACTCTGCCATCGGACCCCCTGGTCCGAAGCGATATTCCTGAACGAGTTGGCTAATCCGGTGTCACGGATAGATCTTTTATGGCGCGGGAATGATCTGGGCGGTTTCCTCTGCGCCTGGCGGGTTTGCGAGGAATTGACTATTCTCAATGTGGCGACGGCACCGAAGATGCGCCGAAGCGGCGTGGCTCATGCCTTGCTTGAGCAGGTTCTGACCAGAAACCTGAAGACCGGTCTCGAGTGTGCGTTGTTGGAGGTTCGTCCTTCCAATTTTGCGGCAATTGCTCTTTATCGATCTTTCGGGTTTCGTGAGATCGGTCGCCGTTTGGGTTATTATAGTGATGGAGAAAATGCCCTGGTAATGCAGTTGCTGCTAAAGGAGCACAGTCTTCCAGGTGAGGATTGCCTAAAACATTGAAGAATAACAAATTTGTTTTCAATTACTGGAGTTGTTAGAGATCACAATGAAAAACTTTAATACCACTATCTTATCCAATCAGGAAGTTTCTCCTGATTATTACCGAATGAAAATTCTGGCGCCGGGAATTTCCGATTTAGCCCAGCCGGGGCAATTTGTCATGTTTCGCTCTCAAGCTGCCGATGAACCCCTTCTGCGCCGGCCTTTCGGTATTTTTCAGACCGGAACGCTGCCTTCCGATTGTGAAGGAATGCCCGACAAGGAATTTGTGGAAATTCTTTATAAGGTGGTCGGAAGGGGAACCGCCATTATGCGGGAACTGCACGAAGGGGATCGGGTCGAGTTGCTGGGTCCACTCGGTCATGGTTTCGATTTGACTGCCAAAGGCAAAGAAATAATTTTGGTTGGCGGGGGCATCGGTTTGGTTCCGTTATATATGCTTGCCAGCGAACTGGTCAAAACGAGCAAGGTTCGGTTGCTTATCGGAGGGCGTTCTCGTAAGGATGTGTTGATGGTGACGGAATTTGAGCGCCTCGGAGTGGAAACCTACGTGTCGACAGATGACGGTACGCTCGGGGAACAAGGACCGGTTACCCAGGTTTTGGAGCGTAAACTGAACAAATTTCCAGATGCGACGGTATATGCTTGCGGTCCAATGCCGATGCTGGAAGCGGTCCATCTTATCTGTCAACCCCGTAAGGTCAAACTACAGGTGTCACTGGAAGCTTTTATGGCTTGTGGGGTGGGGGCCTGTCTTGGTTGTGTCGTCAAGGGGGCCGGTCATAGCGATGAAAGTCCTCGTTATCTTTGTACCTGCAAAGAAGGTCCTGTGTTTGATGCAGAAGATCTCGATTGGGAATTGCTGGAAAAGCGAATGAACGAGGAGGGCCACAGTCATGAGTGAAATGCCGATATCAAAACAACTGCCGGCAGAGACTCCTGACCTGGCCGTCGAAATTGCGGGTCTTCAATTGAAAAATCCCGTCATGCCAGCCTCCGGGACCTTTGGCTACGGGGAAGAATATCGCCCTTATATGGATCTCAACCGACTGGGGGCCATTGTCACCAAGGGGCTTTCCCTTCGTCCTAAAGCCGGAAATCCGACGCCCCGTATCGCCGAAACCAAGGGCGGCATGCTCAATGCGATCGGTTTGCAGAATGTCGGTATGGACGCTTTCGTCGAGCAGAAACTGCCTTTTCTGAAAACTGTTCAGACGCCGGTGATTGCTAATTTCTTTGGCAATAGCTTGGAAGAGTACGGTATGGCCGCGCAGCGTCTGTCGCAGATCGATGGAATTGCCGCGGTTGAGCTCAACATCTCCTGCCCGAATGTAAAACAAGGCGGCATTGTTTTCGGTACCGATCCCTGTGCCGCAGCGGAAGTGGTTGGTCTGGTGCGCCGGCATCTCAATGTACCGCTTATCGTCAAGCTGACTCCCAATGTTACCGACATTACCGTCATCGCCCGTGCTGTCGAGGAGGCAGGCGCCGATGCTATCAGTTGCATCAATACTTTGACCGGGCTGGCTATCGATATTCGCCGTCGCACCCCGCGTCTTGCTAACGGCACGGGGGGGCTTTCCGGGCCCGTGTTGAGGCCTTTGGCTGTTCGCATGGTGTACCAGGTAGTGCAGGCGGTGAGTGTTCCAGTGATAGGTATCGGCGGCATTATGACTGCCGAGGATGCCCTTGAGTTCCTTATCGCCGGGGCCCGGGCAGTTCAGGTCGGAACGGCTAATTTTGTCGACCCTGCTGCGATGATCAATATCATCGATGGCCTGCAGAAATTCTGTCAGGAAGAAGGGGTATCTAATATCAACGAATTGATTGGCAGCCTGCATTGCTGATTCGACCGCTTTAGTCACTGTCCGGTTTGTACGAAAGTCGCTATGGACGTTATTACCACCCATATCAATGCCGATTTCGACTGTCTTGGCAGCATGATTGCGGCTAAGAAGCTTTACCCGCAGGCTGAAATGGTCTTTGCCGGGGCCCAGGAGCGAAGCCTCCGGGATTATCTGCTAAAAAATCCTGAGCAGGCGGCCCTTTTTAAGCGCATCAAAGATATTGATATGGCCGATATCCGCCGCCTGATTTTGGTCGATGTCTGTCAGGCGGAACGGATCGGCCCTTTTGCCGAAGTTTTGGAGCGGCCAGGAATAGAAGTTCACATCTACGATCATCACCCTCTATGCCAGCTTTGCGTCGAGCCATCTCTTGAGAAAATCGAATCGGTTGGTTCGACGGTCACTATCTTTGCCCATCTGTTCATGGAACAGGGGGTCGAACTCAGTCCCGCCGAAGCGACCATGATGCTCCTCGGTCTCTATGAGGACACGGGCAAGTTGTTGTTTAATTCCACAACCATCCGGGATTATCAAGCGGCAGCTTATCTTCTGGAGCAGGGGGGCGATCTCAACCTGGTGTCCGATTCCCTGATTCAGGAGTTAACGGCCAAGCAGGTCGCTTTGCTGCATCAACTGATTGAAAATCGCTCCATTCTCAACGTCAACGGCATCGATATTGCCGTTGCTCATGCCTCAATCGACCACTATGTCGGCGACCTGGCTGTCCTGGCCCATAAACTAAAGGACATGGAGAGTCATAACGCTCTGATCGTGGCGGTACGAATGGGCGATCGGGTTTTTCTGGTCGGTCGTTCCCGGATCCCCGAGGTTCATGTCGGCGAAATTTTAACTGAATTTGGCGGAGGAGGGCACAGCTTTGCCGCCTCCGGGGTTTTGCGGGATATGACCCTGGTGCAGTTCCTCGATCGTCTGACAGAAGTATTGCAACGCCACGTTAATCCCCATTGGGAAGCACGGCATCTGCTCTTTACGGCGGTCAAGACTGTTTCCAAAGATGTGAGTATCAAGGACGTTCGCGAACTGCTGACCCGTTATAACATTAACGCCTTGCCGGTGATGGATGGTGAACGGGTGGTTGGAATTATCAGCCGCCAGGTGGTGGAAAAGGCGGCTTATCACTTGCTGGAGGATCTGCCGGTAAGTGAATTTATGAACAGTGATTTTGTCGCGGTTCAGCCCGGTACTCCGGTGGAGGAGTTGCAGGAGTTGATTGTCAGTGGCAATCAGCGTTTTGTGCCTGTGGTGGATGAAGGCAAGCTGATCGGGGCGATCACCCGTACCGACCTGTTGCGGCATATGGTGTCCGGCGCGGTTTCCCGGCGTCTGAGCGATGCTCCTGCTCTTGGCAGCAGCCTCGGGCTGAAGAAACGATATATCGTTCGTCTTTTGCGGACGCGGCTTGATCAGCGTATTCAGGATATTCTCGATCGATTTGGGCAGGTGGCGCAGGACCTGGGCCTTGATGTCTTTGCCGTTGGGGGCTTTGTTCGCGATCTGTTGCTGAATAAACAGAATCTCGATGTCGATATTGTGGTCGAAGGAGACGGCATCGCCTTCGCTGCCGAATTTGCCCGGCGTTTCGATTGTCGCATACGCACCCATCGTAAATTCGGCACCGCAGTACTAATCTTTCCCGACCAGTTCAAAGTTGATGTAGCATCCGCACGTACCGAATATTACCTGGAGCCGGGGGCCTTGCCCACGGTAGAGCATGCCCCTATCAAACTTGATCTTTACCGCCGTGATTTTACCATTAATACTTTGGCCATTGCTTTGAACGGCGGTCACTTCGGCGAACTCTACGACTTTTTCGGTGCCCAACGGGACCTTCAGGAAAAAGCCATTCGTGTTTTGCATAATCTAAGTTTTGTAGAAGACCCGACCCGGGTTTTCCGTGCCATCCGGTTTGAGCAGCGTCTCGGTTTTCGCATCGGGGTGCATACCGAGCAGTTACTCCGCAGTGCGATGCGTATGGGTTTTTTGGATAAAATCGGCGGTCACCGCGTTTGGAACGAACTGGTTTTGATTTTTAAAGAAGCCAATCCTCTGCCTGCAGTTCTGCGGATGGCCGATCTCGGCCTGCTTGAATATCTGCACCCGGACCTTTTGCTGGAAAACAGGGCCAAGAAGCTTTTTGCCAATGCCCGTCAGGCTATCGATTGGTACCGTCTGCTGTTTACGGGCGAGCCGTGTCGCCATTGGGTCGTCTATTTTTTGTGCCTTTTGACTGATCTGGATGATCAGGCTGTGGCCAGTCTTTGCCGGAGGTTGGCTGTGGCACCGCGACTGCAGCACATATTTACTGAGGAACGGGAGGCCGTCCATCGTGCAACCAATCTGATTTTCTGGCGCCGGATGCATACGGCGCCACCACGGCCAAGTGAACTTTATGACTGGTTTCAGCCGCTGGCCACAGAAGTGTTGCTGTATGCTATGGCTCGCAGCAATAGTGAACAGGTGCAACGTTGCCTTTCCAGCTATTTCACCCATCTGCGTTCTGTTCAATGCGAACTGGCTGGCAGTGATATCAAACAGTTGGGAATCGCTCCGGGCCCTGTCTATAAAGAGATATTTCAGCGTCTGCTTGCTGCTCGCCTTGATGGCGAGTTGGTTACCCGGCAAGATGAAATCGATTTCGTCAACCAACATTATTTGCAAAATAAGGATGCCAAAGAGTGAATTCACCTGAGGGCTAGCGGTGACTTTGTCCGGCTCCAATGCACGGTTGATTGACTTGTATGTTGGTATTTGCTAAAAAGAAAGGTCAAGCTCCTTTTAGGGAAGGTTATGGATGTCTTGTTAGTAAAAATTTCCGTTATGCTGGTGCCCGGCCTGCTGGCCATCGTATTGCACGAAGTTGCTCATGGGTATATTGCAGAACGTCTTGGCGACCCGACAGCCCGCATGTTGGGACGTTTGACTCTCAATCCCTTTAGGCATATCGATCCTTTTGGTCTGGTCGTGCTGTTTTTGATCGGATTCGGCTGGGCGCGACCGGTTCCGGTCAATCCCCTCAATTTCAAACGTCCCCGAAAGGATATGGTTTGGGTCGCTTTGGCCGGGCCGGTGACCAACCTTATTTTGGCCGGGTTGTCTGCCCTGTTTTTACGTGTGTTGTTGTTGATGCCCCTCGGGGCATCGCAATCGGGGGCATTCGTTTCTTCGCTGGCAGAACCGCTCATCCTGATGGCGGGTTTCAGCCTTTATATTAATCTACTGCTTGCCACTCTCAATATGCTGCCGGTTCCACCTCTGGATGGCGGTCGAGTGGTTACCGGGGTGCTGCCAGAAGCTCAAGCCAGGTGGCTGACCCGTGTTGAACCTTTTGGGTTCTTTATTTTGATATTGCTGGTTTTTGTCACGCCCCTATGGGATAAGGCGCTGTTGCCAGCGGTTTCTTTTGCTGCTCATTGGTTGGCCGGCCCGCAGGCTGCAGCTATTCAACAACTCATTCCTTTGGCAGGTTCCTGATGGGGCAGCTATGCCTTACCAGATAGATATAGATACCTTTAAGGGGCCGTTAGACCTTTTGCTCCATCTCATTCAGAAACATGAGATGGACATCTATGATATCCCCATTGCCGAAATTACCGCCCAATACCTTGCGACCATCGAGGTTATGAAAAGCCTTAATCTCGACCTGGCAGGCGAATTTCTGGTGATGGCGGCCACCCTTCTTCATATCAAGTCAAAAATGCTTTTGCCGCGGGATGAGGAGGAGGTCACGGAGGAGGCCGAACTCGACCCGCGGGCCGAATTGGTTAAGCGCCTCCTGGAGTATCAAAAATATCGAGATGCAGCTATTTCTCTCGATGCCCTGCCGGTTTTAGGGCGGGATGTATTTGTGAAAAGTTCCCCTGAGCCGGTGAGTGACGACGACGATGAGGCAGAATGGGAGCCGGTTGGCCTTTTTGAACTGGTCGCAGCTTTTCGACAGTTGATCCAGGATAACGGCGATGAAAGTTTTCACGAGATCAGTCGGGAACGCCTTTCTGTAACAGATCGAATTAATCAAATATTAATTTCTCTCGGTGAGCGGAGCAGTTTGGCTTTTGGTGATTTGTTGACAGGTGTTGTTGGTCGCAACGAAGTGGTTGTGACTTTTCTTGCTATGTTGGAGCTGGTTAAAATGCGCCTTGCCCGGTTGATGCAGAATAACCGGGATAGTTCCATTTGGCTCTACGCCGTTGAAGGCGTCGATGGCCACTGTTTGCAACAGGATGAGACCCTTGGCTACAGTTGAGCATAAAGCAATCATCGAAAGTTTATTGCTGGCTGCCGATGGGCCGGTACGGCCGGACCGTGTAGCCCTGATCCTCGAGATCGAGGTGGAGCAGGCCGAAACTCTGTTGCAAGAATTGCAAGCAGACTATGAAGGAGCCCATCGGGGATTCTCTTTGCAATTGGTTGATGGGGGCTTTCAATTTCGTACCCGGCCTGAATATGCCGAATGGATTCGACGCTTTCGGAAAAGCCGGCCTTTCCGCTTTTCCAGAGCGGGTCTGGAAACCTTGGCGATTGTTGCTTATCGGCAGCCTGTAACCCGCGCTGAAATTGACTATTTGCGTGGTGTGGACTCTGGCGGGGTGATAAGGACGCTTCTCGATAAGCGTCTTATTCGTATTTTGGGAAAAAAGGATATCCCCGGGAAGCCTCTTATTTATGGAACCAGCAGGGAATTCCTCGAATTATTCGGCTTACGGGACCTGACTGGCTTGCCGACCCTGAAGGAGTTTAACGATCTGCCACCGGATATGCTTGCCGATATGGAAATCTCTGAGGCAGGACAAAGCACCCAGGAAGAGGATTCGGCGTCATAGCCGGCGGATATGTTTGTTATAACCGAGGGTCATCAATGAAAGAACGGTTACAGAAATTGATCGCCGCAGCCGGTCTCGCCTCACGACGGGAGGCAGAACGCTGGATCAGTGCCGGCAGGGTTACTGTCAATGGTCGGGTTGCCGATATTGGGGAGCGGGCCGATGTTGAGCGAGATCGTATAGCAGTCGATGGACGGCCGCTACGGCTGGAACAGACTAAAGTCTATCTGTTGTTGAATAAGCCAACCGGTTATGTCACGACGGCCAGAGACCCTCAGGGGCGGAAAGTCGTTTCTGATCTGGTAAAGGATGTCAAAGTACGGGTTTTTCCCGTTGGGCGCCTGGACCTGAATACAGAAGGTTTATTGCTTTTGACCAACGACGGAGATCTCGCCGCGCGTTTAACCCATCCACGTCATCAGGTGAATAAGACCTATCTGGTGCGTGTGCGGGGCTCGCTGAAAGCTTCATCCCGCCGTCTTCTTGAAGAGGGGGTGACGCTGGATGACGGGATTACAGCACCGGCTAAAGTTTCCAAGGTTCGCTTGTCAGGCAGTCATACCTGGTTTGAGTTGACCATCAGTGAAGGGCGCAATCGTCAGGTTCGAAGAATGTGCGAGGCTGTGGGCCATTCGGTAAGTCGCCTCAAACGTGTTGGCTTGGCTTTCCTGCTTTTGGAAGGGGTGCCGGTTGGGCAATATCGTTCCTTAACCCCTGGCGAGGTCAAACGTCTCAAAAAACTGTAGTTTCTTCGCCAGGAAATTTGATCCGTAAAGGTCCTTTGTTTAGTGACCTGGGGAAGGCTGAATGGCCTTGATGGAATAAGTTGAAATTTGTCCAGCTAAAGGGGCTTGGTTGCAGGGGAAATTCATGTTCCCGTTCTTGACAGAGTAGTTGCTCCTAGTTTAAGTTAGCGAGGGTATTTAATCACTTTAACCGAGTGGGTGAAGGCATTGTCTAAAAAGGAAAAACTCTTAGCGGCGGCGCAGAAAAATCTGCTTAAAGGCCAAATCGGCAAGGCTATCAAGGACTACGAAAAGATAGTTGCTATCGATGCCAATGACATTCGCAACCGGCAGAAGCTGGCGGAGCTTTACAGCCGCGACAAGATGCCTGACAAGGCCCTGGAGACCTATGAAAGCGTAGCCAAGCACTATGAGGACAATGGCTTCTTTCTAAAGGCTCTGGCTGTCTACAAGCAGATGCAGAAGGTTGATGCCTCAAAGCCGGAAATCTATCAGCGTCTTGCAGAAATTAACGTCAAGCAGGGATTGGTCGGCAATGCCTTGACCGAATATCACAACCTGCTCAAATTATACCGGAGCCAAGGGAAAACTGAAGAAGCGGTAAAGATACTGGACCAGATGAAAGGCCTGGATCCGAATAATTTAAGTATTTCTTTGCAAGTGGCTGAAGCCTACAGCCAGACTCATCAGCAGGAAAGAGCGACGGACTGTTTGATTGAGACTCTGGAACGCATTACTCCCATTGCCGATTTGCAGGCAGTGGAAAATGTTGAAAAAGTTATCCTTTCCAATTGCCCGGAATCCAATCCGGTTTTGGTGTGTTTGGCCAGGGCATTCCTTGCTTGCGGACAGGCGGAACGCAGTGTTGAGTTGTTGCAAAACGTTTTGCAAAACGACTCAAGGAACCCCGAGGCACTTTTAGCATTGGCCCAAAGCTATCGTTCTTTGGCCGATTATTCCAATGAGATATCTACCTACCGTTCACTGCTTGAATTCGAGGCAGATAACCTGGATTGGCACAAAAGCTACGCTTGCGCCCTCATGGCTGACAACCAAACGGAACAAGCTCTTGCTGAACTCGAAAAGGCAAAGGAAGGCTTTTTTGCCGAAGGGCGTGCTGCGGATCTTAAAGACGTTTACGAAGCAATCGCCGAACAATTGCCGGATAATGAACAGGCTGTTGTTTCGTTGCAGGCTATTTATGAACATACGGGAGAGGGCGGCAAACTTTTTGATTTGATGTCTACCCAGCCGGATGAAGAACCCGCGGAAGATCCCATTGCTGAAGACGAGACTGACGTTTCTACAGATCCGACCAGTTTCGGTGAGATAGATCTCGAAGACGAACAACCACCCATGGTAGACAAAGGGGAACAATCGTCGGCTTTCCAGGACAAAGACGATTCACTCGTTGAGGTCAACACAACTCAGGAGACGAGTTTCGAATTTGATGATCTGGACTTGGATGGCATCGAGTTTGGTCTTGATGGTGAGAGTCCTGATGATCCCGGTGTACAGTCTGATAGGTCCTTGGAGGTGGATCTCGATGAGGCCCTTTCTGAACCTGGCATTGATGTCGCCAGTGAAGTTGAAGAGGCAGAGTTCTATTTTCAGCAAGGCCTGTTAACCGAGGCCGCTCAAAAATGTCAGGTTTTGTTGGATCGGGTGGGCGATTGCCCCGAGGCCCAGCAATTACTTGAGCGTATCGGTGACGACAAAGCCGTTGGGAGAGAAGTCGCCCAGAGCAAAAAGGTTGATGAACCTGTGGCCGGTGGTGGGACTGCACCATTGCAGGGGTTGGAAGACCGGGAACGGTCCCGTCTCGATGGATCTTTGAGCGATTTTAAAAAGGGGTTGGAAAGCCAGGTTTCCGCAGAAGATTTCGAAACCCACTACAATCTTGGAATTGCGTATAAAGAAATGGGCTTGCTTGACGATGCCATCGGCCAGTTCGACAAGGTCATGGCCGATCCGCAACGGCGCATCGACTGCCTGACACTCAAGGGGGCTTGCCTTGTCCAGAAGGGGGCTTTTGAGGAAGCTGTTTCAGCCTTTAAGGAGGGACTGGCTTATGACGGTCTTAAAGAGGGCGAGCGTATCAGCCTTTATTATGAATTAGGGCTTTTGTATATGGAGTGGAAGCAGCCCCTGGAGGCACTTGACAGCTTTCAATGTGTTGCAGATGCCGATCCCTTTTTTCGTAATGTCGACGATAGGATACGACAGTTACGTAAGGAATTGGGGCTGGATGACGATGGTGGCGGCAGCAATTCCGCTAATGGTTCGGATAAGAATCGTGTTTCATATGTCTGAACCGGGCAGGCTGCTGGACTTTTAAGGTGTCGGCAGCAAGACTTCCTGATAGGCCGGTTTTTAGAAAAGTTTCGCCAGATAACCCTGCTGCGCGCTTTCAAATTTAGGAAAACCTGGATTTAACCGTCGAGTTTGTTTTAGTCGCTAAAACAGACAGTACCCACAGATTATTTGGTTTGATTTTTTATTGTTGAAATACGCGGTTGCTTACCAGGCGGGCTTGCGGTAGCGATAAGAATAACAGGTTGATTTGTAAGGGAATTGGTGGATGAGTTACGCCGAACACTTTGGTCTTGAGAGGGAGCCTTTTTCAAACGCACCCGACGCCCGGTTTTATTTTAACAGCGAACAACACCGGCAATCGCTCCAGCGCCTGATGTATGCAGTCGATTCCAATAAGGGGTTGGCCGTTTTAATCGGAGGGATTGGTACTGGCAAGACGACTCTTGCACGACGTATGCTGGACTGCTTACCTGAAGATCGCTATGAATCTTCTTTGCTGGTGATGGTCCATTCAGGCATTACTCCGGAATGGATATTAACCCGCATCGCGATGCAGTTCGGCGTAGAAGCGCCTGCATCAGACAAGCTTTCATTGCTTAAACAACTCTATGATCGGCTGTTGCAGATTGAAGAATCGGGCCGGCGAGCTGTTGTTTTGATCGATGAGGCCCAGATGCTGCAAACCCGTGATCTCATGGAAGAATTTCGCGGATTGCTCAATCTGGAGATTCCCTCCAAGAAATTACTTAATATCGTTTTCTTCGGCTTGCCCGAAGTCGAAGATTGCCTGCGTCTCGATGAGCCGCTTGCTCAGCGTGTCGCTGTTAAATATCAGCTACATTCCTTTACCGTTGAGACCACAACCAGTTATATTAACCATCGTTTGAAAATTGCCGGTGCAGCGAAAAGTATCTTCACTGATGATGCCATTCCCGCGATTCATCGCTTTACCGGGGGAGTGCCTCGTTTAATCAACACGATCTGCGACAATTGCCTGTTTGAGAGCTTTATGCGTAAGATGGAACAGGTCGATGTGTCTGTCGTGAACAGTGTCGCAGGCGATTTCGGGTTATTGAAAGAACCACTGACCGATGTGGCCCAATCCGAAAACCACTCTGACCTGGCAGAAATTGAGAACTTACTTGATTCTCTTGAACATAAACTTTGAACCGAAAAGTATATTTGAATTTAAAAAGCGGTCAAAGTATTGGCCGCTTTTCTTTTTACTTTTTGCCTGCATTCCCTGTTTCGGAAGGTTTGTATGAAGGAGCAAATTCGTGTTCTGCCGGAACAACTCTGCAACCAAATTGCTGCAGGGGAAGTAGTAGAGCGTCCGGCATCGGTGGTCAAGGAGTTGGTAGAAAACGCTCTGGACGCCCATGCGGATAAAATCGTTGTTGAAATTGAAGGGGGAGGAAAACGGTTGATTCGCATAACCGATAATGGTTGTGGGATGAATCGGGAAGATGCTTTTTTATGCCTCGAACGGCATGCAACCAGCAAGTTGCGCAGCGAAGAAGATTTGTTTCATTTGCAGACGCTCGGTTTCCGCGGCGAAGCTTTGCCATCGATTGCCGCTATTTCCCGCTTGCGGCTTCGTACGCGAACTGCTGAAGCATTGGAAGGGTGGGAAATCCGGGTCGATGGTGGTGTCGTGCGTCATGCCGAGGCCACCGGCATGCCGGCTGGAACCCTTATAGAAGTCAGAAATCTCTTTTTCAATACGCCTGCCCGCCGCAAGTTTTTACGAAGGGATGAGACCGAAGCAGGTCACATCAGCGATACAATCACCAAACTGGCCCTGGCCTGTCCACATGTTCAGTTTCAGTTATTGAATAACGGTCGCAAGCAATTAGATCTTAATCGACAGAAAAATTTAGCGGAGCGTGTGGCCGGTCTTCTTGGGCGATCGGTCCTTAAAGATTTGATACCTGTAAACGGAGCGAAGGGCGGGATGCGCCTTCATGGTTTAATCAGTCAACCCTCCCTCAACCGCTCAGCTACCAGCAGTCAGTTCGTCTTTATTAATGGCCGGTATATTCGCGACCGATTGGTTCAACACGCTCTGCGTGATGGATATCGCCACTTGTTGATGAAAGGTCGTCATCCGATTGTTGTGCTGTTTCTTGAAATGGCGCCGGAACAGGTCGATGTCAATGTACATCCGACCAAACACGAGGTCCGCTTCCGGGAACAATCTTTGGTACATGATTTTATCGTTCAGACCTTGCAAGAGACTCTGCGGGCAGGTGGCACTCAGGGACCGGCTAAGGTTTCTGTAAATCCCGTTCGTTACTTTCCTGAAAATCAAGAGGCCACCTTCTCGTCATCTCGTCCTGTTAATTTTACCGAACCGGTTAGCGATCGACCATCGGCGGTGGCTGAGGCTGAGGTTGAGTATCCGCAATCTTACCAAAAAGAGGCCGGCCATAGCTTCGAAAGGCCAGGTCTGACCAATGCTGCTCCATTATGTGATACTGATGGTTTTTATGCCAGTCTCAGGATAATCGGACAATTTTGCGACAGTTATATTCTTTGCCAGGATGGACAGGATTTATTGCTTATTGACCAGCATGCAGCCCATGAACGGATTGGTTTCGAAAAATTGAGGGAGCAGTACCGGGATAGGGGAGTTGAGCAACAAGGCTTGCTTTTTCCACTGGTTCTCGATTTTGATCACCGGGAGGCGGCCGCCCTTGAAGAGCATAAGGACGAATTGCAGCGCTGCGGGTTTGATTTGGAGCTTTTTGGTGGTAATTCCTATGTCCTCAAGGGGATCCCGCAGATCCTTGGGGATGCAGAAGCTGAAAAATTGATTCGCGATGTAGTCAGCGAGTTGATTTCTTTTGGTAGCAGCTCACTTCTGGAAGAACTGATTGAAAAGCTTCTGGTTCTTATGGCTTGTCATAGGGTAATTCGCGCCAATCAACAGTTGAACAGATCGGAAATTGATCACCTGCTTCGGGATCTTGACCGTGTCGATTTCAGCGGTCAGTGCCCCCACGGCCGCCCCGTTATGCAACGTCTTTCCTTGTCTGAAATCGAACGCATGTTCAAGAGGGCATGATGAAAGGTGTTAATGACGGTGACCGCCCCATGTCCCTGGTGGTGATTTGCGGGCCAACGGCAGGAGGGAAGACTGCTTTAGCTCTGCACCTTGCGGAGCAGCTTGGGGTGGAGATTGTTTCTGCGGATTCAAGGCAGGTATATCGCGGGATGGACATCGGTACTGCCAAGGCAAGTGCCGAAGAGCGGGCCAAGGTTCGCCATCATCTGATTGATGTAGTCGACCCCGATGAAGACTTTTCGGCCTCTGATTTCGTTGTTCATGGCCGTGCTGCGCTCAAGGATATTGGGGGGCGCAATCAGCTGCCTCTGGTTGTTGGAGGGACAGGGTTTTATATCGACGCATTACTGCGAGGCCTGGTTGATGCTCCAGGCGCCGATCCTGCCCTGCGACAGGAACTGGCGGATTTGGAACTTCAGCAAGGTCCCGGTAGTTTGCACGCCCGATTGCAGGCTGTTGACCCAGTGATGGCTGCCCGGTTAACTCCCCTTGATCAGGTCCGGATAATACGAGCCCTTGAGGTTTATTATCTGTGTGGCCAACGTCTGTCTGATTTGCAGGTGCAACACGCGGCAGCAAAAAGCCCTTACCGGGTGCTGTTCATAGGTTTGGCGCCGCAAAGAGAGTTGCTTTATGAGCGGATCGATCATCGGGTTCAAGATATGGTGCGGGCCGGCTTGCTAAAGGAAGTTGAAACAATTTTGGAACAAGGGTACAGTTCCGATCTTAAGGCTTTAAAGACTATCGGTTACCAGGAATGTGTAAACTATTTGTCCGGGAATGCGTCTTTACCGGACACTATAAATTTGATTCAACGCAATTCACGACGTTATGCTAAACGTCAGTTGACCTGGTTTAGAAAGAATAAAGAAATAATTTGGCTTGATTCCCCGAGAGAGTTTGCTAAGGTATTGAAGTTGATTGATCATTTTATAATGTCTAAATAAAGGAGCGGCCATGTCTAAGACCCCATTTAATATTCAGGATCAGTATCTCAACCAGGCTCGCAAAGAGCGCGTCCGTGTAATAATTATGATGATGTCGGGGCAAAAACTGGAAGGCTTTATTAAATCGTTCGACAGCTTCTGTGTCTTGGTCGAATGCAGTGGCGACCTTCTGTTGTACAAACACGCCATTTCCTCAATCACCTCGGCTGACGGTTCTTTCCGTCTGCATGGCAGCAGAGATTAATTGACAGCCAGCAGACCGGATTTTATTTTCCGAGGAATAATACCTGCCTAAAAGTTTTTTTCTGTAACCGTGAGTTTGTCGGATCCCAGGGCCCGGACTGGCAGTTTTGCAGTTGCCTCTCCCTAAGACCGGCATCTTTTGGACAGAGTGTGTCGAGGCTTGTGCTGTTAGGGGCTGTAATTGTCCTGACCCGCTTATGTCAAGGGATTGGATATGGTATTGAATGTCCCGAATTCACTAACCCTGCTGCGGTTGTTTCTAGTGCCGTTAGTGACTATCGCAATAATTTATCGGGAATTCGAGCTGACTCTGATTTTGTTCCTTGTGGCAGCCATCAGCGATCTTCTCGATGGGCTTTTTGCCCGTTTGCTGGACCAGTGCACACTCTTGGGACTATACCTGGACCCGGCAGCCGATAAGCTTTTGACCTTGTCCTGCTATCTTTCGCTGGCCTTTATCGGCTTGGTGCCAGCGTGGCTTGCGGTGGTGGTCTTTTTTAAAGATCTGTTTATGATTCTCGGCGCTGCAATTATCTTTTTCTGCGGTTGGGAACTTAAAGTTGAGCCGAGTCGTTGGGGAAAGCACACCACCTTTTTGCAGTTGCTTACTGTCACGGCGGTGCTTTTGGTTGTTGTAACCGGTTATTTTGCGAGTTGGCTTTCGTGGCTTTTTTATTTAACCGGACTGCTGACAATTTTTTCCGGTAGTCATTATATCTTTAAACGTTTACGGACTTTACCGGAACAACCAGGCCTGCCGGTATGAAACTCTACTTAAGACGCGTATGGAAATCAAATGAACGATTGTGACCAGCAGGCGCGAATAGCGCTCGATAATCAGGACTGGCCTGCGGCCATCCGCTTGCTCCGACAGGCGCTTACAGAGTCGCCGAACGATGCGGAACTTTCTTTACTTTTAGCTGATGCTCTGTGCGAGATTGACAAGGGGCCAGAAGCTGTTTCGGTGCTGGAAGACGCTCTGGAAAACAATCCAAGAGAGGTAGAGCTTCTATTTGCTTTAGGAGACTTGGTTTTTGAACTCGACGACAGCAGCAGGGCCCTGGAATGCTATCGTGATATTCTTCAGATAGACCCCGAAGAGGGAGAAGCCTGGGCCAGTATCGGTTTAGTTCTGTATCGGCAGCAATGTTATGTTGAAGCCATAGATGCTTACCGCACTGCGGCCAAACTGGATGGCGATTCGGCCTTTGTCTTTAATTGTCTGGGAGATGCATATCTCGCCCAGGATGATTCCGGGCAGGCCCTGGTTTGTTACCAAAAAGCCCTGAAACTAGATCCCGAAGAAGCGCATACTCATCTGAATTTAGCCGAAATTCATCAAGAACGAGGTGATCTTGTCTCAGCCAAGGCAGCCTGCCGCGAAGCTATTGCCCTCGATTCGGAATTGGCGGAGGCCTATGTGGCCCTTGGGAATATTTGTTTAGATCTGGATGAAACGCGCGAAGCATTAACCAGTTATCAGAAATTTTTGGCCATTGAAAAATCGACGGCCGGGCGGGAGATTATAGCTGAAGTGACTGCCTTGGTTGAGGGCTTAAAGGCCGAATTGTCCTGAACAGGCAGTTTTGTCTGAAAGGCTGATCTAATCTTGATAGAAAAAAGGGCAGGCGCGTCGCGCCTGCCCTTTGCAGTTCCAATTTAAAACCCCATATCGGTTACTTGCCGGCAGCCTTTTTGGAGGCCTTGAGGGGGTTGACTTTAACTTCGACACTCTTGATTTCAACTTTTTTGTGAGTAGCGAAATTGCACAGACCTGTGCTCCACTTTTGAGCGGGAGCGGGATATGCCGAACAGACCTGGCCGACTTTACTGTCGACGATCCGCTCGCAGCCCTGACATTCTTCAACGACGGGCTGGCAGGTGTTTCCTTCAAAGACGCAACCGCGTTTTGTCCAGAAGGTACACTCAACGCCGGGGAGAACGGTTTCACACTTCATCTGGTATTGCCTCCTTTTATGTTTCAATGGTTCTTTTTTTGTCTCAAGAGTGGCATTATTATGCATGTGGTTATTTTTTGTCAATTGTAAAATCAAGTTGACCGTTGTTTTGCTGATAAGATATGGGGCTCACCGGGTGGAAAAGGGAGTATTTGTTTGATGACTCGTGAAGAATGGGAAGCTAAGTGCCTATGTTGCGCGCGGTGCTGCTATGAGAAGATCGAATTTGAAGGCGAGGTTTATTATACCGATATCCCCTGCGAGATGCTTGACCTTAATTCTCGCAGGTGCACGGTTTACGTCGACCGGGATATCCGTCGTCCCGGATGTGTTCGGTTAACTCCAGATTTGGTCACCCAGGGGTTTCTTCCTGCTGATTGTCCATACGTTTCGGATATCTCTGGCTATGTAGCGCCTATTCCCTTTGAAGACAAACAACGCGAAGGTTGTTAGATGGCACCCGGGAAAGTTAAGCTGTTGTCATCGTTTAATTTATCGGGGATAATGGTATATCTGACATCTTTTGGAAAGGGGGAAATCCCGGATTTTAGAGGACAGACTTCGTGACCTTTCCACTATCCAGAAGTCAGCAAACCTACTGCTGCTGTTTTATCTGCCCTAAAATATGAAGGATTGTCATGGGAGTTAATCAAGACATAGAAAACCCTCGAAAGCGAAATTTTTGGTTGATGAAATCCGAACCGAATTGCTTTTCGTTGGATGATTTAAAAAACCGGCCCGATGGTATTGAACCGTGGGATGGGGTTCGTAATTACCAGGCGCGTAATCTGTTGCGGGATTCGATCAAATGCGATGATGGTGTTTTGTTCTATCACAGCAATATTTCAAAACCTGCTATTGTGGGCCTGGCGAGGGTCGTTCGCGAGGGCTACCCGGACCATACCGCCCTCGACCCCCAGTCCGATCACTTCGATCCCCGTGCAACAGAGGAAAAACCAATCTGGTATATGGTCGATGTGCAGTACCTGGCGTCATTAGCGGTCCCCATAACACGCCAGGATTTAGCCCGGCATCCTGTCTTGGCAGGTATGGGTGTTTTGAAAAAAGGCAACCGGTTATCGGTTCAGCCGGTTTCGGATGAGCAATGGCGGGCTGTTTTAGATCTGGCCGGGTTGGAAGATCCTTCAGGTGTTTAGCGCCAACCTTTGATTTTTATCTGTCTGTGCCCGTCGCCGGTGTCATAATGAAACCTTTAATCCGTCTGCAATTATGGAGTAGGCAATGACTATCTCTAAGAAATTAATAGCAACAATTGCGACAGTCGTGATCGTGGGACTGGTCGGTCTCGTTGTATTGACCAAGTTTCTGGTAACACCGGAACGGGTCAAAGAATTGTTGCTGCCACGCGTTGAGAAGGCCCTGAGCCGTCAGGTTGGGATTGAACAGGTTGATATAAGTCTCTTATCCGGCATTGTTCTGAAAAATATTGAAGTCAAGGAAAAGCAGGGTGCGGCGACTTTTCTGCAAGCCGAGGCCATAACCCTGCGTTACCGTTTTTGGCCTCTGTTTCGGATGCGGGTAGAGATTGATGAGATTTCTATTGATAAACCGCATATTCGCCTGGAGCGATTGGCTGATGGAACTTTTAATTTCAGCGATCTTATTCATGCGGCCGATAAAAAAACTGCTGAGGCACAGGATGAGACAGTAAAATCCGGTGAAGATTCCACAACGGACACTATTCAATTGCTGATTTCCCAGTTGGCTGTCCGGCAAGGATCCATTCAAATTATTGATCATCAGGTGGCCACTGACCCTCTTAGTTATAAACTTGATGATTTTTTTCTGCAGATCAGCCAGTTTTCTCTGGAACAAGACGTCCCTGTTCGGTTGTCCGCCGACTTGAACGGAGCGGCTCTGTCCATAGAAGGGGATGTCAATCTTGCCAAGGGGGCAGCAGAAGCACGAATTGTTTTGCCCGGATTGGATGTGATGCCTTTTGTCCCCTATTTCCATGAGCAGCTGCCGGGCCGCCTGGATCGCGCTCAAATGGATTTGGACCTGGAATTAACCGGTAGTCGGGAAGTGCTTGCCAGCGAAGGTCAGGTGCGCCTGCAAAATGTCGACCTGCAGTTGGATGACCTGCCTCAGGCTCCCTTGAAAAAAGCCAATATTGGTCTTGATTATGGTCTTGAGTACGACCTTAAGCGCCAGCGGCTCGTTGTGGACCATGGTCGATTGTCTTTAAACCAGATACCGCTTTATGTCGATGGTGAATTACAACAGGGGGCCAAAAAATCGCTAAATTTGAACCTGCGTACAAATGAACTGGATATTACCCAGGTTCTAAAGAACTTACCTGCCGCACTGGTCAAAGACTTTGTGCCTCTGCAACCAAGCGGCTCGATTACTGCGAGAGTTCATTTGGTCGGTACTCCTGAGCGGCCCAGGGAATTATTACAGGATGGTGAAATGCGTCTGGATAATGTTCAGGCGCTTGTTGGCACACTAAGACCTTCCGTGACAGGGTTGGTTTCGATTAGTGGCGATTCCTTATTGACGGAAAACCTGGTGCTGAATGCCGGCGATAATCGATTGCAGCTTGATTGCGAAGCATCCTCTATTACCCAACGGCCCTTTTCGGCTGTTGTAAATATTCGCAGTGACCACCTTGTTATCGATCAACTTCTTCCTCAAGAGAAGGCATCATCTGCTGGAAAACCGACGGCTTCCACAGGGGCAGGGGCGCCAGCCACTCCTCCAAAGCCTTTGAACCTCCCGCTTACCGTTTCTGGCACAGCCACCATTAAACAGGCCTTTTATCGAGGCTTGCCCATCGATGGCCTTCAGGCCCGCTATCGATTCGAAAAAAATCAGCTTCATATAGAAGACCTGGTTGGCCAGGTTGCCGGGGGATCATTTAAGAATAAATCCGTGATTGATCTCGGGCGACCGGGTTTTGCTTACCGTACGCAACTTTCCACTCTCGGTGTGCAGGCAAATCCATTGCTGAGAGTCTTTGCTCCCAAAGCCGCCGGATCCCTGTTTGGCTTGATGAACCTAGATCTCGATCTGGCAGGCCAGGGAACTGATTTTGAAGTTCTTCGTAAGCAACTGAGCGGGCAGGGGAATATTCTTCTGCGCGAAGGCCGTGTGGCCGGCTCAAGCCTATCGAAAGAGTTGTCGAATTTTCTTGGTCTGCCAGAATTGAGCGTTATGGGTTTTGATCAGGCAATGGGCCGTTTTGCCATCAATAAAGGCCGTTTCGATTTAACCAGCACTTTGGTCAGCCAGGACCTTCGTTTAGCGCCCAAGGGCAACGTCGGCCTTGATGGCACCTTGAACCTCGAACTGGATCTTCGCTTGTCGCCAGATTTGACCGAAAAACTAGGGGGGAGCGGCCGTTTTGCTCAGTTGTTGGTTGATGCCGAAGGTTGGGGGCAAGTCCCTCTAAAGGTAGGAGGATCGGTTGCCCGCCCGTTATTTGCTTTGGATACCGCTTTTATAAAGGGTGCTTTGAAAGGTAAAGCCCAAAAAAAACTGCAGGAAACCCTGGAGGAAAAACTGTTCCCTAAAGAAGATCCTGCACAGCAGGAAGATTCGCGGGATGAGGAGAAAAAACTTTTGGAAGGGGTTATCAAGGGGTTGTTCGGGCAGTAGATTTGAGACGCTATCCATGTCCTCATGGAAACTTCAGGAGGAGGGTCGCAAGAAATAAATAATACGTTATGCTTTTAAAGCGTGGTCTGGCGGAATATGGAAGGTTGGTTTTTCTGGTTAAATTCTTAAAATCGGATTGGTCGGGCCGTTAATCGAGCAGGTCTTTGTATCGAGGGAGCGTCTGATGAACGTTTATGACTTTGCCATACAGATGGAAACAGATGCCGAAAATTTCTATCGAAAATTAGCGGGAGAAAGTCATGTTCCCGGTATTAGTAAAATTTTTTCCGAACTTGCTGATGATGAACAGCACCATAGAAAGATTTTCCAGGGGTTAAAAGAACGGCAGGCGCCGGATGTTGTGGTGGAATCAAAGGTGTTGAAAAATGCAAAGAATATCTTTGAAAAAATCCTCTCCGAAAAAGGCGGCATTCCTTCAGTAACGACTAATCTTGAGGCCTACCGCTATGCTTTGAAGCTAGAGGCTGAAGGAGTGCAATTGTATACCGATGCAGCGAGACGTGAAGTGGATGGCAAGATAAAGAAGATCTTGTTGCGTATTGCCAAAGAAGAGGAAAACCATTTCAACGTTGTTGAGAACATTTATAATTTCGTCAATGCGCCCAATCAATTTCTAGCATGGGCCGAGTTCAGCAGTTTAGGAGAATTCGAGGCTTTTGGGCGTGAAACGGACCTATGATCAGGGGAGAGCCGTTGCGAACTTCGTTGGAGGCAAAAAGACCAGCCGTGATCAGATCGGTTGGTTTTTGCTGCAAGATGTTTGTCCGGTAAAAGGTTTAATTCTGTAGCTTTCCAATTGCCAGATTTGATTTTAAGCGTTGGATGCGCCGATATGCTCTATCGATTTGCTGTTCGCTGATGTGGCCTTTTTTTACCAGGTTGGAAATCAGGGAAACGGTATCGCTGACCAGCTTTTCATCGGTGGAGCAAATTAACAAGATGTCCACTCCAGCATTGATGGCACGTTCTACCGACTCCTCAATAGAATAGTGCTGGCTGATCGCATCCATAAGCAGATCGTCCGAAATAATCACCCCGTCGTATCCAATTTTTTCCCGCAGAAGTCCTGTTATAATGGCCCGGGAGAGGGTTGCCGGTAGCTTGGCATCTAGACGCGCGTTATACAGGTGGCCTGTCATAATTACGTCGGCAAGCCCGGCTTTAACCAGGTTCACATAGGGTTGCAATTCGGACTCCTCCCAGGTTTTGGTGATGTCGACAAGGCCGCGATGACTGTCGGTCCTTGAACTGCCATGGCCGGGGAAATGTTTGAGGCAGGTTGCTACACCATAGGGACGATGAGCCTCAACAATTTGCCCGGCATGGGCGGTTACGATAGCTGGGTCGGCTGAGAACGATCGGCCTAAAGAACCGATTACCGGATTTCTCGGATTACTGTTCAGGTCAACTACCGGGCTGAAGTTAAGGTTGATGCCGTATCGCTGCAGGGTTTTGGCAGTTTCATTGGATCTCTTGCGGGTTATGGCAAGGTTGTTCCATCGTCCGAGTTTGGCGAAGCTGGTTGTTGGCGGGAAACCATCTGGGGCTTTTAGGCGGCTTACTTTTCCTCCTTCTTGATCAACAGCGATTATCAATGGGGTCGGGCTTGCCGTTTGCAGCGATTGGGTCAGAACCTTCAGTTGTTCGGGAGATACGATATTACCCCGTCCATCAGATTCGTTAGCGGGCTGGCTCCGCAGCATGACGCCCCCCAGATGCCCACGGCGAATATCCTTTAACAAGGGGTGGCCAGGAAATAGACGGGCGCCTTCAAAACAGACCAGTAGCATCTGCCCGATGCGTGCTTTCAAGGGTAGAGGCGGCGGCAAAGGGACGGCTGCCGGACGGCTAAGACATAGTTCCAGCAGGAAGATCAGAAATGATGCGCACAAAAGGTGGTGCCGTCTTGGGGTCATTGTATGAATCACATGAAATGAAATGTTAGCGAAAAAAAAGCCCGGCGGTTAACCGCCGGGCTTTTTGTTCAAGTGTTGTCAGATGCGACGACTTAGATTTTGCAGACGTTGGAAGCCTGGGGACCTTTTTGTCCTTCGGTTACGTCAAAAGAGACGCGGTCTCCTTCAGCAAGGGATTTGAATCCTTCGCCCTGGATAGCCGAAAAGTGAACAAAAACATCGGGGCCGTTGTCTTGCTCGATGAAACCAAAACCTTTTGCGTCGTTAAACCATTTGACTGTACCTTCTGCCATTTTCTTCTCCATGTTTCCCGGTTGGGATGTTTTTGTTGTGGAGATCGAAGCCTCTGGCTGAAAGACACAAAGCCGAATTGGGTCTGAATGCTTTGTTCTTGATTGACGCCGTGTCAATATACCGGGCTACAAAATCCGCACAACATTTACCAAGATCATGGAAGGCTAACATGGGAACGTTTTTAAAAACAAGTGTTTTCCTGCCAAAAGGTTCAAAAAAACCAGTAAAATACAACCTTGAAATGTTGGACAAGAATATAATGCTACACAATAAGGTTGAGGTGTCAAGTTTAACAGAGAGCCGAGTCTGCCTGTGGAAATATAACAATGTACGGTGGCAGTCTTGAAGAAGGCAACTGCTTGACAGTTGGCGGTAAAATCTGTTAGCTTTTAAAAGTTAAACTTATTTCTGGAAAAGACCATCGAAAGGCCCCGGAATTAACTCGGGGCTTTTTTTATTAGGAAAAGGAATACATGAATTTTCAAACTTTCGAATTTCACCCTCAGATCATGATCGGTATCCAGGCCGCTGGTTATCTTTCTCCCACCCCGATTCAGGAACAGGCTATCCCTGCGGTGCTCAATGGAAGCGATGTAATGGGGTTGGCCCAGACCGGCACCGGAAAGACAGCCGCTTTCGCTTTGCCTATTTTGCACCGATTGTCCAAAGGCCGTAAAGGTCATATACGCGCCCTGGTTATCGCGCCGACTCGAGAACTGGCTGAACAAATACACCAAACCTTTTCCAGCCTCGGCCAACAGACCGGGCTTCGCAGTGTTACGGTTTATGGTGGTGTCAGCATTAATCCGCAGATTGCCAAATTGAAGCGAGGCGCTGAGGTTGTTGTGGCTTGCCCGGGCCGCTTGCTTGATCATCTCCGACAGGGAACCATCGATCTTTCCCGGCTTGAGGTGTTAGTTCTCGATGAAGCCGACCAGATGTTCGATATGGGGTTTTTCCCTGATATTCGGCGCATTCTCAAACATCTGCCCAGTGAGAGGCAAACATTGCTGTTTTCGGCAACCATGCCTAAGGAAATTCGCCATCTGGCCCAAGAGGTGCTTCACGATGCTGTGACGGTACAGGTCGGTACCACGGCTCCGGCAGAAACAGTCAGTCATGCACTTTATCCGGTGGCGCAACATCTAAAAACGGCGTTGTTGAGGAAACTGTTGAAACGTACCGATACGGAATCGGTGTTGGTGTTTACACGCACCAAGCATCGCGCCAAACGGCTGGGGCAGCAGTTGCATCGGGATGGTTATCGGGCGACGTCATTGCAGGGTAATTTGTCACAAAATCAACGTCAAAAAGCATTGGAGGGTTTTCGCAAAGGCACTTTCCAAATTTTGGTGGCGACAGATATCGCTGCCCGGGGTATCGATGTCAGTCAGGTTTCCCACGTCATCAATTACGACGTACCATCGACTCCGGAAGCCTATATTCACCGCATTGGTCGGACCGGAAGGGCAGCCCGAAAAGGCGATGCTTTTACCATGATAACTCCTGAGGACAGGGGTATCGTTCGGGCCATTGAAAGGCTTCTAAAAAGTACTATCGAATGTCATGTCCTGGACGATTTTGATTATACTGTAGCGGCGCCGCCCCGGAATCCGGCCAGGGGCCCTAAGCAGGGCTCGCCGTCTGGGGGCCGTCAGCGCATGACAGGCCGTCCCGGGGGGCGATCTGGTAAGACCGGAACCCGTTCCAACAAGTTATCTCAGGAAGGCCAACGCTCTCGAAGCCGCCAGAGTCAGGCAATCGTTTAAAAGGTTTTGCGGACGAAGGCTCGTAGGTAAAGAACAACGGCCCGATCGGTCTGACACTTTAAAGGTGTTCAGCGCGATCGGGCCGTTTTTTCTGCTTTAAAAACTATAGAAAGCTCTTCCAGGGGGTGCCTTTAAGAGACTGCTGTGTTGTCTGGGTCGTTATCTGTTTCAGCACTGCTTTGCATATCCTGATATATGCTTAAAAACTTTTGGAACGCGGCACCTTCATTGTCGGGCTGCTCAGGAATTGAAAGGACGGTGGCCTCTTGCAAACGCTCCTCCAGGCTGCCTAGCTGGGCACGAAAGATCGAGTCCAGGGTGTCGAGACTGGCGTTTAGCAGCTCTTGGGTATCATTCTCTTTTTTGGGGGGGGCAGGAGAGGCGATTGTTTCTTCAGAAGCCTGCTCCGATTCTTGGATAGATATAGAGGAGGAATGGTTCTCATCGCTTTGCTCGACAGGGACCGGAGTTTCCTCGGTGGGGCTTGTTTGGGTAACTTGACCCTCTTCCATTGGGATTGGCGCCGGAGCCAAAAGCATGTTCTGGAAGACGGTGCGGAAGCTTTCGTAACCTTGTTCAAAACCAGAGATTAACTGTTGGGGGTCCAACTTGTTGCCTGTGATGCTATTCTGAAGTTCGCTGGCAAAGTTATCGGCTATTTCTGACAGTTGAGATCCGGATTCCTCGTCGATCAGTCCTTCATTACCCATACCGTCGATATGCTCTTGCATGGCCAGGTTAAGTTCAGCGACACTTTCCTGGGCTGTGGCCTGCATAGCTTCCTGTTCAAGGCCGGATAACTGGTCATAAAAATTGATGCGCAGGCGTAGAGCAGCAACTCCTTTAAAATGTCCTTCCTGAAGTAAACGAACCGCTCCCCGGGCTCGGTTTTGTAGGGCAGCCGATTCAGGCTCTGCCGCAGATTTTTCAATTTGTTTGTTCTGCCCCCTGGATTCTGGTTGTTGAATTTTTTGGGTCTTATGGTGGTGAGACTGTGCCGTTACCTGGGGGGCTAGTCTGTTCGCGTCTACTTTCATAGGTCACCTGCTTTGGGATAGAGAGAAATGATAATGTCCTTATCGGCCTTTGCGGGCCGATGTTTAGGTTATAAATCAGGAAGTTAGAAAAGTTTCCGGCGGTCAGTGGAGGTTTGTTGGGTGCCCTGACTTGTCAGTTTTGAGCCGCAGTCTTAAAGTGGCTGAAATCTTTGAAGATATCAATAGGGGAAGTTGAAACAATGATCAGTACCGCGGAGTGGGGAAACTCTGTTTACCTTCCAGCGCAACGAAATCACCGAATATCATATCTATAACAAGTTGGCCCAGCGGTCCTCCGATACCGATAACAGCAAAGTGCTGCGTGATATCGCCGAGGATGAACTGCGTCACTATCGCGATTGGCAGAAATATACCGATCAGGAGGTGCCCCGGGCCGTTTTAGAATTTGGTTGTACTTTTTGATCTGTCGTATCTTCGGCTTGACCTTTGCTTTGCAGAACACGCGTCTTGTGGCCCTCACGGGTCTCATTACGGGAATCGCAGCAGCGCTTTCCATGGGAGCCTCCGAGTATTTATCCACAAAAACCGAGGGTCGGGAGAAGTGTTCCGACAAAGCTTCCGTTTATACCGGGCTTACCTATGTGGCGACTGTCGCTTTGTTGATCATGCCCTATCTAATCTTCGAGCACTTGTTTCTCTGTTTAGGCAGCACCCTTGTGTTGGCCGTCGTTATTATCGCCCCTTTCAATTGCTATGTTGCGGTAGCCAAGGACCTTTCTTTCAAATGCCGGTTTTTTGAGATGACCGGTCTCAGTTTTGCGTTAGCGACTGTTAGCTTTTTGATCAGCCTCGACCTGCGCGCCTTTCTCCACGTGAATTTTTGTTTCCGGGTATTTCTGAAGGTTACAGGTCCGGTAATAGGATTATACTTTCTGTGGCCACCAGGCCTTGATAAGGAATGCTTCCGCAAATATCCGGATATTTCAGCTCTAGCCCCTGTTTCCTTTCATAGCCTGTGTTTTCGTGCGGTTTTACCCTAACAGCCTCTTTTGGCGTAGCTGGAACAGGGTATACTGAAAAAGTCGATGCTTATTGTGTGGTGGTACCCCCCCCCAACGGCGGAGGTTTTATGCAAAAACAACGGTTGCTGGCGGTCGCTCGTGGCGAGGGACCGGCGGACCTTGTGTTACGCAATCTGCAGGTGGTCGACGTCCTTAACCATGAAGTTTATCCCGCCGCGATAGCCGTCTGTGATGGCCTCATTGCTGCCATTGATGAAAATTGTTTTGGCTACGAAGAGCACGATCTGGAGGGAGATTTTCTCTGTCCCGGGTTGATCGATGCCCATGCCCATATTGAAAGCACCATGCTGCATCCCGCAGAGTATGCCAGGACTGTGGTTGGCCACGGTGTAACCACCGTGATTGCCAATCCCCATGAAATTGCCAACGTACTCGGTATTGAAGGAATTCTATATTTGTTGAAAGCCGGAGAGGTGGTGCCTCTCGACATTCTGTTGACGGTGCCATCGTCGGTACCGGCTACAAATCTGGCAACCTCAGGGGGGGCTTTGAGCAACAAGGATATCGAGCGGCTTGGCAATTACCCGCAAGTGGTAGGGTTGGGGGAGGTGATGGATTTTCCTGGTGTGGTTGCAGGAAAAGAGCGTTTGTTGAATGAACTCTCCCTGTTTCAGGGCCAGGTTGTTGATGGCCACTGTCCAGGTCTGATGGGAAGGGATCTGCAAGCCTATGCCGCGGCCGGAATCTCTTCAGATCACGAATGTGTTGATACTGACGAGGCGGCGGCCCGTTTGCGGTGCGGGATGAAGGTCTTTTTCCGTGAAGGCAGTGCGGCCCACAATCTTCTCGATCTGCTGTCCTTGTTGAATCCCCATAATGAGCGTTGGATTTCTTTATGCACCGATGACTTAAGTCCAGGGGATCTGTTAACAAAAGGGTCCATCGACCATTTACTGCGGTTGGCTATTAGCGCCGGGGTTTCTCCTGTCACCGCGTTGCGAATGGCCACCCTCAACCCGGCAGAACATTATCGGCTTTGGGATCGAGGATTGCTCGCGCCAGGACGTCGGGCTGATATGCTCGTGGTAGACAGCCTTTCTGACTTTAAACCGAAAAAGGTGTACCGGGCTGGCAAGCTGGTAGCCGCGAAGGGGCAGGCAGCCGATAGAACAGGGGGGGAGCCCAGGGAGCCTGCAAACCTTGAGAATACGGTTCGGATTAATTGGGACCGGCTCGATCTCAGAGTGTTGGCGCAGGGAACTCGCATGAGAGTTATCGGCGTCGTTCCCGATCAACTGACCACGGTCTGCAGAATCATGCCGGCACATATTATCGACGGGGAGTCTCTGGCTTGTCCGGAACGAGACCTGTTGAAAATGGCGGTAATTGAAAGGCATCGTGGAAGTGGCCAATGCGGTCTTGGATTTGTGGCCGGCATGGGTTTGCAAAGAGGGGCCATGGCCAGTACTGTAGCCCACGACCATCACAACCTTCTGGTAATCGGTGCTGATGACCGTTCCATCCTGACTGCGGCGCGGGCAGTTGCTGCCGTCGGCGGTGGTCAGGCGGTTGCGCTAGACAATGAGGTGCTGGCACTGTTGCCATTGCCTATCGCCGGCCTCATGTCCGATGATGTTATCGAACGGGTAGCTTCTTCTCAGAATGAAGTGACCCTGGCGGCCCAACGGCTGGGGTGCCGGTTGAATGAACCGTTTATGACCATGAGTTTTCTGGCTCTGGAGGTCATCCCGGAATTGAAACTTACCGACCGTGGCCTGGTCCAGGTTCGGACCATGGAGTTGGTCTCTCTATTTGTGGAGAATTGATGTGGCTGATATGGGACCGCAACCGGCGGTTATGTTGTCCGTTGAGCAGATCGCCCGGCGGGTGAAGGAACTTTCCCGCCAGATCAGCCGCGACTATGCTGAAATAGACGAACTGGTCATGGTCGGGGTGTTGCGGGGGTGTTATATCTTCCTGGCGGATTTGTCACGGGAGCTGACTCTGCCTAGAAGAATCGATTTTATCTCTGTTTCCGCCTACGGTCAGCAGGTCTCTCCCAGCGAATCGTTGCGTCTTATAATGGATGTACGCTCTGACCTGGCTGGTCAGCATGTGCTTATTGTCGACGATATTCTCGACAGCGGTTTGACTCTGCACTATTTGACCCATCTCTTAGGAGCTAGAAATCCTGCCAGTCTGCGCACCTGTGTCCTTTTACGTAAACCTGGCCGGTTGAAGGTCGATATCACTCCGGATTATTATGGTTTTGACATACCGGATGTCTGGGTGGTCGGTTATGGTCTTGATTGTTCCGACCGCTACAGGGCCTTGCCTTATATTGGTCAGGTCGATCGTTTAACCTGAAGGAATCAATCTCGTTGACCTGGAAACATTGGCCAATGGTTGTCAAAATAATGACAAATTATTGTTTTTAGTATTGTATTAAAATTGAATATCATGGTAATCCTCTAGCGTTAATTGTTCCATAATTGAGAGGATGCAATGACTATGGGGTGTTGTGGTGGCGGACCCACCGTTGGATTGCCGGATAATGAATGGTGTTCTGGTGCTTCGGAGATAGAGCAGCTGAAAGAGCGCATCAGGCGATTGGAAGAGGAGCGGAACTGTTTACGCAACTCTTGCGACGAACTTCAGGCTAATCACGACATTCTCATGGAAGCAATTGGTGCCGCCAACCAGAAGCAAGTACAAGCTGAGATGTTGAGCATGGAGCTGGATCAGGTTTTTTCATCCTGTGCCGATGCCATGTGGGTGGTACGTAATGACAAAACAGTGGTTCGCGCCAATGGCGCCATGCTTGATTTGCTCGGCAAGCCATCTTCAGAGGTGGTCGGCCATTTGTGCACAGACCTGCTTGAAGCGCCACTTTGTAACGAGAAATCCTGCCCCTTAAATTTACCTGCAAGTTCTCTCACCGCCCAGGAGTATGATGTCTCTCGAAGCTTTTTTTCGGGAGAAGAACATTTTATCGTAACAGCGGCCCCTCTGGTGACTTTGGATGGCACGCCGGGAATTGTAGCTCAGTTCAAGGATATCACCGACCGTAAAAAGGCTGAGGCTGCCCTGGCTAAAGCCAACGTCGCCCTTGCTCGCATGGCGCGTTTGGATAGCCTGACCCAGTTGCCCAACCGCCGGTCCTTCGATGAAGCCATCGATCGGGAATGGCGGCGGCTGGCTCGCGAAGAGCAAAACCTTTCGCTGGTGCTGTGTGACATCGATTGTTTTAAGCAGTACAATGATACCTATGGTCACCAGGCCGGTGACGACTGTCTGCGCCAGGTTGCCAAAGCCCTCGGTGAATGCGCAAAAAGGGCTGGAGATGTCGCCTGCCGCTATGGCGGGGAAGAGTTTATTTTTTTGTTGCCGAATACCCCCTTGGAGGGTGCCGCCAAGTTTGGAGAAAGGGTTCGCCGGGCAGTAGAAGCGTTGTCCCTTCCTCATGATGCATCCCATGCGGCGTCTGTCGTCACGCTGAGTCTTGGTGTCGCGTCCCAGGTTCCCGACTCCGGTACTTCACCGGAAATTCTTATCAAAGCGGCAGACGAGGCCCTTTATCAGGCTAAAGAGGCCGGACGCAATCGGGTCTTTGCCAGTTAACTTTCCGGTTTATCATCTGTTCCCCTATTTCCTTCCCAAAGCTTCGCCTGTTCAATTTGCTTTTCTCTTTTTTTTCGTTGTCTTTTAAATTCAATATTTCTGCTTTATGCATTTGCCGGCTTGGCATGAAAGGCCTGCGTTTTTGTACGCTCAAATACGGCCTTGTAGCTTTTCCCGGTCATGTTATCTTTAACCGGTAAGGTGATTTAAGGCAGCGGATAATATCTTCTGAAAAAGGGTTTGTTATGGGTGGAGTTAAGGTTGGCCGTTATCGCCATTATAAAGGGTCTGATTATGAGGTTGTTGGTGTGGCACGGCATTCAGAAACGGAAGAAGAGTTGGTGGTTTACCGGCCTCTTTATGGTAAGGGCGAGCTGTGGGTCAGACCTCTGAATATGTTTGTGGAAACCGTAGAATATGAGGGTGAGACTGTTTCCCGGTTCAAATATGTCGACGGAGATTCTTGCTTATAAGCGGGCCAAAGCGTTATTTCTTATCAACGGGAGGGTGTTTTGAAAATAGTGGTGTTGGATGGATATACTCTCAATCCAGGAGACCTCAGTTGGACCGATTTGGCCGCCTTGGGTGAATTACAGGTATATGATCGGACAGCTCCCGAAGAGTTGCTCAGGCGTGCTGAAGACGCCGAGATTTTACTGACGAATAAGGTAGCTATTGAGGAATCTTTAATCGCAAAATTGCCAAAACTTAAATATATAGGTGTTTTGGCCACCGGTTATGATGTAGTGGATATTCCAGCGGCGACCCGCCGCAATATCGTTGTGACCAATGTGCCGGGTTATAGTACATCCTCGGTTGTGCAGATGGTCTTTGCTCTTTTGCTGGAGATGACCCAGCAGGTAGGTCACCATAGCCGGCTGGTCCTGGAAGAAGGGCGCTGGCCCGAAAGTCCCGACTTCTGTTTTTGGGATCGGCCGCTGCGGGAGTTGACCGGATTACGTCTTGGGTTGGTGGGATTCGGCCAGATCGGTCGCCAGGTTGCTCGAGTGGCTATCGCTTTTGGTATGCAGGTGCAGGTTCATACCGCCCATCCCGAGAAGTACCGGAAATGGCAGGGGGTTGAAGGGATAGAGTTTATGGAGCTGGAACAGCTTTTTGCAAATAGCGACGTAGTTAGTCTCCACTGCCCTTTGACTAATGAAACGGCCGGGCTTGTCAATACGACGCTGCTTCATCTTATGAAGAGGCGGGCGCTGCTTATCAATACGGCTCGTGGGCCTTTGCTTGACGAACAGGCTGTTGCCGGTGCCCTGAACAGTGGACGGCTGGCCGGTCTCGGTACCGATGTTCTGTCCAGCGAGCCTCCCTCAGCCGATAATCCATTACTGACCGCCGCCAACGTTCACATTACTCCACATATCGCCTGGGCCACTGAAGAGGCCCGCAGGAGGTTGCTGGATATTGCAGTTACCAACATCAAGAGTTTTTTGACCGGCGAGGTAGTAAATAGAGTCAACTAACCGTGATATTGGGTAAAAATCAAACCTGGTCTTGCTATTTCGTGTAACGGCTAAGGGATATTCAGTTGATGCTGCCAGACAGCCTTCGTTTGTTCAAGTGATGCTTTTCAACCGTGGCCAAGATTTGGACCGCCTTGATAAAATCTTAAATATAACAAGCGGTTAGGCCTGGCGATAAGCAGTCCTTCGTTATGTTCTTCTGGCTATAGCATGTTTTCTGACGCCCAAATGTGTAACTGATTGTATTTCAATGAAAAACACAATATGCTCAAAAAATAGGCAGGTTGTTGGGGGTGCCGATGGAAGCTGTGGCTTCATGGTTGTGTACAGCCTTATGCACAGGTCTTCCACAGAATTTGTTGAAAAGTAACCAAGAGTCCTGTTTGAACAGGGTTTTTTTAGTTTTTGGTTAGGGATTTGGCTTCCCGCCAAAGGGCTTCCTTCTCTGTCAAAGAAGCTTTTTTTAGAGAGCGCCCGTTTTTCTCCAGAGAGCTTTCAACATGGCCAAAACGAAAGATAAAGCGACCGATGGTTTTGCGCAATGCTTCTTCCGCATCGATCCTTAAATAACGGCCTAAGTTGGCTGTGGCAAACAGCAGATCGCCCAGCTCGTTTTCGATGGCTTGCCGATTGTCCTCTGATAAAGCCTGCTCCAGTTCTGCCATTTCCTCCTTTACCTTGGCGAGAGCACCATCGATTTCAGGCCAGTCAAAACCGGCATGGCTAGCTCGTTCAGCCAGCTTTTTGGCATGCATCAAAGCAGGTAAGTTTCTGGGTATGGTCCCAAGAGTTGTTTCGGCTTTCTCTTGGGTTTCTTTCTCTTTCTTTTTGATTTTTTCCCACTGGGTAGACACCTCGTCAGGTGTTTGGCAGGTGCTGTCACCGAATACATGAGGATGCCGCCGCTCCAGTTTGTCGGCTATGCCGGTTATCACTTCGAACATGCTGAAGTTGGATCGTTCCTCAAAAATTTGAGTTTGAAAGACTATTTGCAGGAGAAGGTCTCCAAGCTCTTCACAAATCTCGGCCGGTTGCCCGTTGTCGATCGCTTCAAGGGTTTCGTAGCATTCTTCCAGTAAAAAGGGTTTAAGCGTTTCGGGAGTTTGTTCAGCGTCCCAGGGGCAACCGTCAGGACCTCGAAGTCTTTGCATTATTGATAACAATCGCTGCAGGGCTTTGGCCGCTTCTGTATGAGGCATTGTTTTGCTCCTGGTGTTTACGGTGGATATTGAAAATTTCAGGTTTAGGGCAGGTGTCATCTTAATCAAGAACATTTTCGCAAATATTCATGTGTAATGATAGGGGAAGAGATTATAGGGAAAGGCGATATTTTTGGGCTTAGATCGGGAATGGTTTTTGCCTTGACAAAAAAGGGGCAGGCTTTATACTACCCGCTTATTCAGCGGTGGCTGAGGGAGGTCAAGCATGCTTATATCTGTGGATGAGGTAAAAGAAGCGGGGCTGTCCCTTGAATTGGAGGAACCGTTGACAGCCTTCCCTGTGCTGGGCGAAATTGAACAAAGCGGTTCCTGCCGGTTTGTCGGCCCGGTGTCGGTGAAGGTGAAAGTTTTTCTTGCTCATGAAATGGTTGAAGTAGAAGGGCAGGCCTCGGTGCGTGCCAACTTCACCTGCAGTCGTTGTCTGAAGGAATTCGACCTCGATATTGGCAGTGATTTTGTCCTGACCTACTGCCGTGAGTTGCCCCATGTCGAAATTGTCGATGACGGCGATGATGAAGGTGCTGAGCTGAGTGCTGAGGATATGGGTTTGATTCTTTTCGATGGCGATGAGATCGATCTGTCGGAGAGTATACAGGAACAGTTGGTTATGGCGCTGCCCAATAGCCCTGTTTGTAATGATGAGTGTAAAGGGCTTTGTTCCCAGTGTGGAATGGATCTAAATACAGGGAATTGTGATTGCCCTCCGCAGGACTTTAATATAAAAATGGCTGCCTTGAAAGATTTCAAGGTTAAAAAAAGATAAGCTTCGCCGTTTAGGGCGGTGCGTAATACGAAATTAATCGGTGAAAACAGTTGCCGATACATAAGGAGTGCTCAACATGGCTGTACCAAAGAAAAAGACATCCAAATCCAAACGTGACATGCGTCGGGCTCATGATAGCCTTTCTGCTCCCGGTATCTCTATTTGCCCCCAGTGCAAAGAACCCAAGCAGCCTCATCGGGTCTGCGGTAGCTGTGGTACCTACAAAGGTAAAGACGTTACCGAGACTGAAGCATAATTAAGAGGTCGACCGCTTGAAGGAAAAAATAGTAGTTGCCGTCGATGCCATGGGCGGAGACAACGCACCCGCCGTCGAGGTTCAGGGTGCTGTTGCGGCTGCCAGGCGTTGGGGCGTATCCATTATTCTGGTTGGGGATAGAGAGAAGGTAGAAGCTTGCCTAGCGCAGGAGGCAACTTCCGGTCTTGATATCCGAATCCAACATGCCAGCGAAGTTATTGGCATGAAGGATTCAGCGTCCGATGCTGTCCGCAAAAAAAAGGATTCCTCTGTACGTGTCGCTTTTGATCTTGTGCGAAACGGGGAGGCCCATGCTGTGGTCAGCGCAGGAAACTCTGGTGCAACTTTGGCTGTCGGCATGTTCCGGCTCAAGCGCATTCGCGGCATAGACCGGCCTGCCATCGCTACGATTATGCCTAATATGGTTGATCAGACGGTTGTTCTGGACGTAGGTGGTACGGTCGATTGTAAACCCGCGCATTTAGAACAATTCGCCTTGATGGGTGAGATTTATGCCAGGTCTGTGCTGGGGAAGACCCGTCCGCGGATTGGCATCCTCTCCAACGGCGAGGAAGACAGTAAGGGCAATGATCTGACCCGTCAGGCGCATCACCTGCTTAAGGGGTCGGAGCTCAACTATCTTGGCTTCGTTGAAGGACGTGATCTCTTCAATGGTAAAGTCGATGTTGTTGTTTGTGACGGTTTTGTCGGCAATATCGTTCTTAAGGTTTCCGAAGGTCTGGCCGAAGCCATCAGCTCTATTTTGAGACGAGAAATCGGCAGCCGCTTTTTGGCCAAGATCGGTTACTTATTGTGTAAACCAGCTTTTGCAGCTTTTAAGAAGCGGATCGATTACGCCGAATACGGCGGTGCCCCCTTACTCGGCATTCAGGGGACGGGTATGATCTGTCATGGCGGTTCTGCTCCCCGCGCTATTATGAATGCCATTGGTCTGGCCCGTGAATCGGTTGCCCAGCGTGTTAATGATCGACTGATTGAACATTTGCACATGGAAGCCGATGATACGTCGGCTGACGAATAGCTTCAGTGTTCCTTTTCGCTGGTGCTGGCTATATTGTTGGTGGGGGACGCGTCTAAATGCTGTATAGTCGTATAGTTGGTACCGGAGCCTATTTGCCTGAAAAGGTCCTTACTAATAATGACCTTGAGCAAATGCTGGATACCAGCGACGAATGGATTGTAACCCGGACCGGCATTCGTCAACGTCATATCGCTGCGGAGAACGAATATACATCGGACCTGGCCAGCAAAGCGGCTTCGCGGGCTCTGGATATGGCCGGTTTGAACGCTGGTGATATCGATCTGATCTTGGTTGCCACTGTCACCGGTGATTTCAGCTGGCCTGCGACCGCCTGTCTGGTCCAGAGCCAGATCGGTGCTGACAAGGCATTCGCCTTTGATCTTTCGGCGGCTTGCAGTGGTTTTGTCTACGGTTTGTCCACCGCAGACAGTTATATCCGATCCGGTAAGGCCAAGAGGGTTTTGGTGATCGGCGCTGAGATTTTCAGCCGCATTGTCGATTGGCAGGATCGCAGCACCTGTATCTTATTTGGCGATGGCGCCGGAGCCGTGGTTTTGGAGGGACAAGAGGGTGCACATGGTATCCTCTCTACCCATCTGCATACAGACGGGTCCCAATGGGGCCTTCTCTATCAACTCGGTTTCGGGTCGAGAAATCCTGCTTGCGGGCAGGATGGGAAAAAATATCTTCCCTACATTCAGATGCAGGGCAACGAGGTGTTTAAGGTTGCAGTGCGCGCTTTATGTGATGCTGCAGAAGAGGCCTTGGTTGCCAATCAAGTAACCGTCGATCAGTTAGCCTATTTTGTGCCTCATCAGGCCAACCGGCGCATTCTTGAAGCAACCGCCAAAAGGCTCGGGCTGCCTGCCGAAAAACTGGTAATGAATGTCGACCGGGTTGGAAATACCTCGGGCGCATCGATTCCGCTGGCCCTTGATGAACTCAACCGGCAAGGCAGTCTTAAAGAAGGCGATCTATTGTTGTTGGATGCCTTTGGTGGCGGTTTTGCCTGGGGATCTGCGCTACTGCGTTGGTAGCGATTGAATATTTTTGGTCGGTCAAGGAGTAATCAATGTCCAAAGTTGCTTTTATCTTTCCCGGACAGGGGTCGCAATACCCGGGTATGGGTAAAGATCTTGCTGATAATTTTGCTGTCGCTCGAGAGATTTTTGAAGAGGCCAACGACAGTCTCGGTTTCGATATTGCCCAGATCTGTTTTAATGGTCCCGAGTCTGATCTTCAGCTTACGGCCAATACCCAGCCTGCGATCCTGACGGTCAGTGTTGCTGCTCAGCGGGTAATTGCCGAAGAGTGTGGGCTGACTGCGGCCTTTGCTGCCGGCCACTCTCTTGGGGAATACTCCGCTTTGGTCTGCGCCGGCGCTTTAACTTTTAGCGACGCCGTGAAAACAGTGCGCCAGCGTGGCCTTTTTATGCAGGACGCGGTCCCTGTCGGAGTTGGGACTATGGCAGCTATTATCGGGCTTGACCGTGCCGACCTGGAAGATGTCTGTCAACAGGCCGCAGCAGGGGAAGTGGTAGCGCCAGCCAACTTCAACAGTCCTGGACAGGTGGTTATTGCCGGTCATGTGGCTGCGGTTGAACGGGCCATGGAACTGGCTAAAGAACGTGGAGCCAAACGAGCATTGGCGTTGCCTGTCAGCGCACCTTTTCACTGCAGCCTTATGCTGCCGGCTGCCGAGCGTCTTGCCGAAGTTCTGGACACCGTTACCATAGGTGACCTTACCGTGCCGGTAGTCAGCAATGTCGAAGCTCAGGCATACAACGACCATAAGCGTGTTAAGGAACTTCTCGTAGCGCAGGTGTCAGCACCTGTGCGTTGGGAAGAATCCGTCCAGAATATGGCTTCGCTTGGTGTTGAAAAATTTGTTGAAATCGGGCCGGGCAAGGTGCTTAGCGGCTTAGTTAAGCGTATTGCCCGCGGCCTTGCTTTGCATAATGTACAAGATGCCTCAGGACTTCAGGGCCTGTAAATAGAATGGGAGAAGAACGCATGCTTCAAGATAAGGTAGCCATCATTACTGGATCTTCGCGGGGTATAGGTCGCGGCATTGCTTTGCATCTTGCCTCCCAAGGCGCTATTATCGTGGCATCGGCTAGAAACGTAGCCGCCCTTGATTCCCTTGTGGCCGAGATTAAGGGGCAGGGTGGCAAAGCCCTTGCCGTACCGGGGGATGTCGGCAGCAGCAAAGATGTCGATGCTCTGTTCGCTGCAGCCAAAGAAACTTTCGGCCGGGTAGATATTCTCGTTAACAATGCCGGTATTACCCGGGACGGTCTGTTGATGCGGATGAAGGACGAGGATTGGGATGCCGTTCTGGATACCAATCTTAAAGGAGCCTTCTACTGCTGCCGTGCCGCTGCCAAAATTATGAGTAAACAGCGTAGTGGTCGTATAGTGAATATTTCCTCCGTAGTGGGAGAAATGGGCAACGCCGGTCAGGCCAATTATTGTGCCAGTAAGGCGGGCCTTGTCGGTCTGACGAAATCGATCGCCAGGGAGCTGGCACGTCGCAATGTGACCGTAAATGCCATTGCTCCCGGATTTATCGTTACCGACATGACCGATACCCTGTCGGATAAGGTTAAGGAAGAGCTTCAGAGTCAAATACCTCTGGCTCGTCTTGGAGAAGCGCAAGATATCGCCCATGCCGTTGCTTTCCTGGCTTCCGAGCAGGCCGGATATGTTACCGGCCAGGTGCTTGGCGTCAACGGCGGTATGTATATGTAGCTAGCTAGTCCATTCACACACGGATGGTCCGAACATCAACAAGGAGGTGAAGCAAATGGCTTCTATTGAGGAAAAAGTCAAGGAAATTGTAGCAGAGCAACTTGGAGTTGAAGAAGATCAGGTTACCCCGGAAGCTGCTTTCATGGACGACCTGGGTGCTGACTCGCTCGATACCGTTGAGCTGGTTATGGCATTGGAAGAGGAATTCGATATCGAAATTTCCGATGAAGACGCCGAGAAGATCGCTACTGTTGGGGATGCAATTGCTTATATTGCAGATAATTCCTGATTCGATCTGCACTGTTGAAAACATGGAGGAGACAGTTGTTTCCTCCAATATTTAACTGGCTAAATTGAGCCGGCAACGCCGAACTGCGCGTTGCCGGCTATTAAAGTAACGCCGGCGATGGCATCGGTCCACGATAGGACCGGGCAAAAGGAGGCATTTTAATATGCGTAGAGTCGTAGTAACTGGACTCGGGGTGGTTTCCGCTTTGGGTACCGGGGTGGAAAAAAACTGGGATGCGTTGACAACCGGGCGCACCGGTATTGATCGTATCACTAGGTTTGATGCCTCTGAGCTTCCGACTCAGATTGCCGGTGAAGTCAAGGATTTTGACGCCACGAACTATATGCCTAAGAAAGAGATCAAGAAAATGGATCTCTTTATCCAATTTGCTCTGGCAGCCGCCGAAGAGGCCATGGAAGACTCGGGCCTTCAAGTAACCGAGGAAAATGCCGAACGGGTAGGTGTCCTGGTGGGAGCTGGCCTTGGAGGACTTCCGGCTATCGAGAAATATCACCAGGCCATGCTTGAAGGGGGCTACAAAAAGATTTCTCCCTTCTTTATCCCGATGCTTATTACCAATCTGGCTCCGGGTCAAATTTCGATGAAATATGGCGCCAAGGGTCCTAATGTATCCTCCGTCTCGGCCTGTGCTACCGGAACCCATTCGATCGGTGATGCCTATCATATTATTGCTCGTGGTGACGCCGATGCCATGATCGCCGGAGGGGCGGAATCGACCATTACTCCTTTAGCCATTGGCGGCTTCAACGTAATGCGTGCTTTGTCCACCCGTAACGACGATCCTCAGGCCGCCAGCCGGCCTTTCGAAAAGAATCGGGATGGTTTCGTTATGGCTGAAGGAGCCGGCATTCTGGTGCTTGAAGAATATGAAGCGGCCAAAGCTCGCGGTGCAAAAATTTACGGTGAAGTCTGTGGCTATGGTCTGACCTCCGATGCCCATCATTTAACCGCTCCTGCCCCCGGTGGGGAGGGGGCCGCCCGCTGTATGAAGATGGCCCTCAACAATGGCGGCATCGCACCGGAAGAAGTCGACTACATTAATGCCCACGGCACTTCCACGCATTTCAACGACCTTTATGAAACGATGGCGATCAAGACCGTCCTTGGGGATCATGCCAAAAAGGTTATGGTCAGTTCGACCAAAGGCATGACGGGACACGCTCTCGGCGCTGCAGGCGGTATCGAGGCGGCTTTTGCGCTTCTGGCCATGGATCGCGGTGTCGTGCCGCCAACGATCAATTACCAGGAACCGGATCCCGAGTGCGATCTCGATTACGTTCCGAATGAAGCCCGCCAGGCCGAAGTTAAAGTAGCTATATCTAATTCCTTTGGTTTTGGTGGTACGAACGCCAGCTTGCTGTTCCGTAAGGTATAAAGGTTTTATAATGTTTTTAATTGCCAGCGATCACGGCGGTTTGCCGATGAAAGAAGAAATCTTAAGCTACCTGGCTTCCCGCGGCATCGAGGTTCGTGATCTTGGAACCGATAATGGTGACTCCGTCGATTATCCTGATTTCGGAGAAAAGGTGGCACGGGCCATTGCCAAGGGTGAAGCGGAGAAGGGTATACTTGTCTGTGGGACTGGCATCGGTATGTCCATTGTAGCCAATAAGTTCCCCGGAGTGAGAGCAGCTCTGGTGTGGGATGATTTTACGGCAAAAATGTCCAAAGAACATAATAATGCCAATATTATCGTGCTCGGCGGTCGTGTTCAAACGCCTGAAGCTGCTTGCCGAATGGTCGGCATCTGGCTGGATACAGCTTTTGAGGGTGGCAGGCATCAGCAGCGTCTCGATAAAATCGCTCAGATTGAACAGGACCTTCGGACCGGGATACTCTAAAGGTTCAACGCTTAATGGGCAGGCTGCGGCCTGCCCATTCCTTGTTTTTAAGAAATTCAGTTATCAGAATACATCGAGTTAATATGGAGGTTGAGAAGGATGGCAGAGATGCTCGCTAATTTCGATCCTGAAGTCGCCGGGGCCATTCGGCAGGAAACGGAACGCCAGGAATACAATCTGGAATTTATCGCGTCGGAAAACTTTGTCAGCGAACAAGTCATGGAAGCCCAAGGCTCCGTCATGACCAACAAGTATGCTGAAGGTTATCCCCGGAAACGCTTTTATGGCGGCTGCGAAAAGGTCGATATGGTCGAGGACCTGGCTATCGCCCGCGCCAAGGAGCTGTTCGGCGCCGAACATGCCAATGTTCAGGCCCATTCCGGATCTCAAGCCAATATGGCGGTTTACTTCGCCGTTTGCAAGCCGGGCGATACCGTTCTGGGCATGGATCTTTCCCATGGCGGTCATCTTACCCATGGCTCTCCTGTTAACTTTTCCGGCAAACTGTACAACATTGTATCTTACGGTGTGGACAAAGAAACAGGTCGTATCGACTATGATGAAGTCGAACGGATCGCCCTTGAATGTAAACCGACCCTGATCGTTGCCGGGGCGAGTGCCTATGCCCGGACCATCGATTTCGCAGCTTTTCGGCGAATTGCCGACAAGGTCGGCGCCAAGGTCATGGTCGATATGGCGCATATTGCAGGGCTGGTTGCCGCCGGATTGCACCCGAGCCCGGTGCCCCATGCCGAATTCGTCACTACCACAACTCACAAAACCCTGCGCGGTCCTCGCGGCGGTATGGTGTTGTGCCGTGAAGAATACGCTAAAATCATCGACAGCAATATTTTCCCCGGTATTCAGGGCGGTCCATTGATGCATGTCATCGCCGCCAAAGCCGTTGCTTTTAAAGAAGCCTTGGCTCCGGAATTTAAAGCCTATACCGAACAGGTCGTTAAAAACGCCGAGGTGCTCGCTGCTGCCCTGGTTAAACGTGGGTTCAATCTGGTTTCAGGCGGTACCGACAACCACCTGATGCTGATCGATTTCAGCGGCACCGAAATTACTGGCAAGATGGTTTCCGCTGCCCTGGAAGAGGCTGGTATTACTGCTAACAAGAACACCGTACCCTTCGAAACCCGTTCTCCCTTCGTGACCAGCGGTATTCGCCTTGGTACACCGGCGGCCACCACCCGTGGTCTCAAGGAACCGGAAATGGAGTTGGTCGCAGGCTGGATCGAGCGGGCCGTCGCCAACATGGACAACGAGGCTGTATTGGCTGAAATCCGCGCCGAGGTAAAGGAACTCTGCATGAAGTTCCCCCTCTACGCCCATCGGTTAAAATAGATGAACCGACCATCCTGGGAAGAGTATTTCATGGAAATTGCCCGCCTGGTGGCCAGACGTTCGACCTGTCTGCGCCGCCAGGTCGGGGCATTATTGGTCAAGGATAAAAATATTCTTGCTACCGGGTATAATGGCACTCCCTCAGGAATCAGTCATTGTGGCGAATCGGTTTGCCTGAGGGAAGCTCAGCAGGTTCCGTCCGGCCAACGCCATGAGCTTTGCAGAGGGTTGCACGCCGAGCAGAACGCCATTATTCAAGCGGCGAAGCACGGGATCAATATCAGCGGTGCTACTCTCTACTGTACGAATTCGCCCTGTGTCATCTGCACCAAAATGATCATAAATGCTGGTATTGAAAAGGTACTTTATCTTGAGGGATACCCCGATGAACTGTCTCGTCAGATGTTGGAAGAAGCCGGAATTGAAGTGCTTCTGATTGGCGACTCCGCCAAAATTACGGATACCTCATCATGAAATGCCCGTTTTGTGGTTTTGCCGATAATCGCGTTATTGACTCGCGCCTTGGCAAGGAAGGTAACAGTATCCGCCGCCGCCGGGAATGCCTGCAGTGCGAGCGTCGCTTTACCACTTATGAACGAGTAGAAGAAATACTGCCGCTTATTGTTAAAAAAGATGGCCGTCGTCAACCGTTCGATCGGCTTAAGGTAATTGCCGGCATGCAAAGGGCCTGTGAAAAGCGTCCTGTCTCTTTCGCGACGATTGAAAATATCGTCGATCAGCTTGAGCGCCAATTGCAGGAAAGTGGAGACCGCGAGGTCGATTCCAGCCGCATCGGTAAAGCGGTCATGGATGCTCTTCATGGAATAGACGAGGTCGCTTACGTTCGCTTTGCTTCGGTATATCGTCAATTCAAGGATATCAACGAGTTTATGGATGAACTTAAGGATATCCTTGCAGAAGGTGGCGGCCAGAAGTCCGGTTAATTAGTTTCCGTCCGGAAACGCCCTTTTTCCCTCCGTGGTGTGTTAATCTATAACCTTGCATGTGTGCGCACCGATGGTCGCATTTGTGCATATTTTTGATTTCCCGGCCACGACGAAAATTGTCGTGCTGATTCGGCAAGCAGCCCGGTGTTCACCTGGAACCTGCCAATGAACACAAACAGTTACAGGTCTTTTCAGTCATGGAAGCAACTGCGGATCGATATATGCGCCGGGCTCTTGAACTAGGAGCCCAAGCCGAAGGACGGACCAGGCCAAACCCAGCCGTCGGTGCTGTGGTTGTTGCCGATAATCAAATTGTCGGCGAAGGTTTCCATCCCGCCGCCGGTCAGCCTCACGCAGAAATCTTTGCCCTGCGAGCAGCAGGTGAGCTGGCCGAAAATGCCGACCTCTATGTCACGCTTGAACCCTGCTCCCATCAAGGCCGCACCGGACCCTGCACTGAAGCGATAATTGCCGCCGGCATTCAGCGTGTTTTTGTCGGTACGCAAGACCCCAACCCACAAGTGGCTGGTTCCGGCATTCGTCGTTTGCAGCAAGCCGGAATTCATGTTGAAGCAGGTATCCGGGAAATAGAGTGCCGGCGGCTGATCGCTCCATTTGCCAAGCATGTAACCACCGGGCTTCCCTATGTGATTCTCAAGAGCGCTGTTACTCTTGATGGCCAGACAGCCACATCGACCGGCGATTCCCAATGGATCTCCAATAGCCACAGCCGTGAAGAAGTTCATCGGTTGCGGGACCGCGTTGATGCTATCATGGTCGGTGTCGGTACGGTACTTAATGATGATCCGAAACTCACTACGCGGTTGCCAGGCGGGAGAGACCCTTTACGTATTGTCGTCGATTCCCAATTGCGGACACCTCCTCAGGCGGCTCTGCTCCATCTCGATTCTTCTGCTGAAACTCTGATTGCCCACATTGCCACTGCACCCCCGGAGCGCAGGAGCTGCCTTGTGCAAAACAAGGCAGTTCTTTTAGAAACCGCAGAATCGGCCGGGCGTGTGAATTTGCATGTTTTGCTCGCACAATTGGGGCGCCGCGGTGTGCAGAGTATTCTCCTGGAGGGAGGCGCAGAATTAAATGCTGCCTTTCTAAAGGCCGACCTGATCGACAGAATGATGGTTTTTGTTGCGCCAAAGGTGGTGGGCGGCAATGGCGGTTTTGGTATTTTTGCCGGAGAAGGATTTGCTCGACTGGCGGACGCCAGACAGTTGCAGGATCTTCGTTTTCGTCAATTTGGCGATGATATACTAATCGAAGGAGAGGTAAAACGATGTTTACCGGCCTGATTGAAGACCTCGGTACCGTGCGCTCTCTTCAGACCGGAGGTGGCAGTGGTCGTATCACTATTGCCACTTCCCTGCCCATGGATGAGATTGCTCTAGGCGACAGCATTGCCGTTAATGGAGTCTGTTTGACTGTGGTCACCTTAGGCGGCGGGCAGTTTAGCGCCGATGTCTCTGCGGAAAGTCTTTCCCGGACTGTGCTTGGTGACCTGCGACCGGGTCAGCATGTGAACCTCGAACGGGCTTTGCGATTGTCCGATCGCTTAGGCGGCCACCTGGTCAGTGGGCATGTCGATGGGCTCGGTGTGGTGAAGGAACGTTATCAGGACCGCAACGCGGTGCGTTTTACGATTGAGGTTCCTGCTTCGCTACAGCGTTACCTGGTCGAAAAAGGCTCCGTCGCAATCGATGGGATCAGCCTTACGGTTAACAGTGTCAGTGTACAGGGCTTTAGCGTTGCCGTTATTCCCCATTCCCTGGCAAAAACCACTTTGCAGGAGCGTCGGGTCGGGTCGACTGTCAATATTGAGACAGACCTGCTCGGAAAGTATGTGGAGCGCTTGCTGCGCCCTGCTTCAGAGCGAGGTGAAGAGGGGGCTCTCAGCCTCGATATGCTTGCCAAAAACGGCTTTCTGTGACATAGTACGCCCCGCGAAAGGGAGGCAACGACATGCCGATTAAAAATATTGAAGCGGCCCTGGAAGATATTCGTCAGGGCAAAATGGTTATTCTGGTCGATGACGAGGACCGGGAAAATGAAGGCGACCTGGTTATCGCCGCCGAACTGGTTACGCCCGAGGCCATTAATTTCATGGCTAAGGAAGGGCGTGGTTTAATTTGTCTGTCCCTCACTGAAGAGCGGGCCGATGAGTTGGACCTGCCTCTTATGGTACAGGAAAACAGCTCATCCTTTGGAACCGCTTTTACCGTTTCCATTGAAGCCCGCCGCGGCGTTTCGACGGGCATTTCCGCCAAGGACCGGGCGACCACCATCCAGGTTGCCATTGCCGATGAATCCCGGGCCACCGACCTTGCCAGGCCCGGTCATGTTTTTCCTTTAAGGGCCAAAAAAGGTGGTGTTCTGGTACGTGCCGGGCAAACCGAAGGATCTGTTGACCTGGCGCGACTGGCAGGTCTTAAGCCGGCCGGCGTTATCTGCGAGATTATGAACGATGACGGCAGCATGGCCCGTATGCCGCAGTTGAAAAAGTTTGCCAAAAAGCACGATCTCAAGATTGTTACTGTTGCTGATCTGGTTAGCTACCGAATGCGCAAAGAACTGTTGGTTCGCCGGGCGGCCGACACTATCATCCCGACCCCTTTCGGTGGCGATTTTCACGCGATTGCTTACGAAAACGAGGTCGACGATTTACAGCATTTGGCCTTGGTTAAAGGTACCATTGATCCGGAAAAGCCAGTAATGGTTCGGGTTCATTCAGAATGCCTGACCGGAGATGTATTCGGTTCCCTGCGTTGTGATTGTGGTGACCAATTGCACTCTGCCATGTGTCAGATCGCCGATGACGGTTGTGGGGTTATCGTCTATATGCGTCAAGAGGGACGCGGCATCGGCTTGATCAACAAGCTCAAAGCCTATGCCCTTCAGGACGATGGTCATGATACGGTAGAGGCCAATGTCGCTCTTGGTTTTCAGGATGACCTGCGGGACTACGGTATCGGGGCTCAGATTCTGCTGGATCTCGGGGTGCGGAAAATTCGCCTCATGACCAATAACCCTAAAAAGATCGTCGGCCTTGAAGGGTATGGTCTCAATGTCGTCGAAAGAGTGCCGATCGAGATATCGCCGACCTGCGAAAATCTTCGTTATCTCAAAACCAAACGGGAAAAAATGGGGCATCTGTTAGAAAACCTCTAACAGCAGGCGGTGAATTTAGTACTATCCGTCTGGCACAAACATTGCGCCAAAGCAATTCACTAGAGACCGAAGATCTTGTGGGAATTCTCGCTTGACGCGGTCCGTGATAATAAATATCGCCATAGAAGAGGGAGAAAACCATGGCCAATATCATCGAAGGCATGCTTGACGCCAAGGGCCTTAAGGTCGCAATCGTGGTCAGCCGTTTTAACAGCTTTATCTGTGAACGGTTGTTGGAAGGGGCAACGGACGCTCTGTTGCGTCATAACGCCGATGATGGGGATATCGATGTGATCCGGGTTCCCGGTGCTTTCGAGATTCCCCTGGTGGCTAAGAAACTTGCAACATCAGGTCGTTACGACGGAGTGATCTGCCTGGGTGCCGTAATCCGTGGCGCTACTCCTCATTTTGATTATGTGTGTGCCGAAGTGTCCAAAGGGGTGGCATCCGTCAGCCTCGACACCGACATTCCTATCGCTTTCGGTGTCATCACTACCGATACCATCGAGCAGGCCATTGAGCGGGCTGGCAGCAAAGCGGGTAACAAGGGTGCCGAAGCTGCCATGGTGGTGATTGAGATGCTTAACCTGTTCAGGGTCCTCTGATCATTATGCAAAATGGTTCCCGTCGTCAAGGCCGAGAATTGGCCATAAAAATACTTTTCAGCCTGTTTGAGGACCAATCTTCCCTCGACCATGTGCTGGAGACCTTTTGGAACAACTTTCGCTTTAACAACGATATCCTCGGTGACCCGTTGGATGAGGTGGAAATCCCTGTTAAGGAAGATGTTCGTCTTTTTACCGAGGAACTGGTGCGTGGTGTTGCGAGCCATCGTGAGCAACTTGACCAGGTTATCGACGAGTTCTCCACCAACTGGTCGCTGGAACGTATGTCGCGAGTCGATCTCGCCATACTGCGTATGGGCGCCTTTGAACTGCTGTTTCAGCCTCAAACACCCACCAGCGTGGTTATTAACGAAGCGGTAGAGGTCGGTAAACGCTACGGTACCCAGGAAACACCGTCTTTTGTTAACGGCCTGCTGGATAAGGTGTCACGAATTTATCGTCCCAAGTCCTTATGAACTCTGTGCAGGTCGTAACCCAAGCGCCGGATCGCATGCCCGGAGAGGTCGTCGCCGGATTCTTCTTTGAAGATCAGCGCCCGGTAGACGGGGCTTCTGCTTTGCTTGACTGGCGCCTGAACGGTCTGCTCAATAAATTGTTGCTGGCTGGCTCGGCAACGGGCCAGCTTGGTGAAAATATTCTGGTCAGCAACAACGGTAAATTGCAGGCGTCCTGGATTCTTTTCGTCGGTGGTGGCAGACTTCAGAACCTGGCCCCCTTTACCTATGGAGGCCTGGTTGGCAGTGTTGTCGATGATTGCCGCCGGGCCGGGTTCAGGAAAATTTCATTGTGTTTAACCGCGCCGCTTGAGGCTTCGCCCGATTGGGTGGAACAGCTGGCCAGAGAACTGGCTCTTGGTACCAGTGATATGGAAATCGTGCTGACCTTGCAAGAAGGGGTCTGCGCCTGAGTTGATCTTTTGATTGAAGATGCACGGAATCTGGTAGAAGTTTTTTGATTGCAAGGGGGTGGCTATGAAAGAAGTCAAGGTAGGTTTGCTCGGATTCGGTACCATCGGTGCCGGCGTGGTCAGGGTTTTTCAACAGAATTCACAGGTAATGACTGATCGCCTGGGGGCCTCGATTAAACTGGTACGCATAGCCGATCTCGATATTACCACTGATCGTGGCGTAGAGGTCGAGGAGGGGGTTCTTACGACCGACGCTGACCAGGTATTGACTGCCCCGGATATCGATGTCGTTATTGAATTGATCGGTGGCTATGAGCCTGCCCGTTCTTTTGTTTTGAAAGCGATTGAAAACGGTAAACATGTGGTGACGGCCAACAAAGCCCTGCTGGCCAAGTACGGTGAAGAGATTTTGGCTGCTGCAGCCGATAAAGGTGTGGAAGTGATGTTCGAAGCTTCCGTCGGTGGTGGCATCCCTGTACTTTCTGCCATCAAGGAAAATCTCTGCGTTAACCGGTTTCGGTCTATATTCGGTATCCTCAACGGGACCTGCAACTATATTCTGACCCGTATGACGGAGGAAGGCGCTGATTTTGCTGCAGTACTGAAAGATGCTCAGGATGTCGGGTATGCCGAAGCTGACCCCACCTTCGATATCGAGGGGGTCGATACGGCTCATAAACTGGCCATTCTTATCGGTCTCTGTTACGGCACCCGCGTAAATTGCGACGATATCCATCTGGAAGGCATCAGCAAAATCTCTGCCGTAGATATCCAATTTGCCCGCCAATTCGGCTATAAAATCAAGTTGCTCGCTATCAGCAAGGAAGTGGATGGCGAAATCGAAGCCCGTGTACATCCGACCATGATCCCGGAAAATGCTCCCCTGGCCGATGTCGACGGGGTGTTCAACGCTGTACGTTTGGTTGGTGATTTTGTCGGTCCGGTAATGCTCTACGGTCAGGGCGCGGGTATGGATGCTACCGCCAGCGCTGTTATGGGCGATGTCATGTCCATCGCGCGAAACCAGTTAACCGGCGCCATCGGAAGAACTCCGGCCATGGGGTATTGCCCCTCGGCTATCTGTGAGTTGCCCCTTAAAGCGATGGCGGATATTGTAAGCCGTTACTATCTGCGTTTCAGTACCCTGGATAAGCCTGGTGTACTGGCTCAAATCTCCGCTATTCTAGGCAAATATCAGATCGGTATCTCATCTATGATGCAGCCGGAAGGGCATGCAGATGATACGGTACCGATTGTGATCATGACCCACGATGCCAAGGAAGCGGATATCCGGTCAGCGCTCGATGAAATCGATCAGTTGGATGTCGTTCAGGAGCCGAGCCACTTTATTCGAATCGAAAACTCCATCGAATAAATGTTCCTGATTCTTAACAAAAAAGGCGCCCATTTCGGGGCGCCTTTTTTGTTGTTTGATTATCTGACCGGTAACCGACCAAAGGGCATTTTCTTCAGGTTAAACGCCCTGTTTGTCGTAAGGCCTCGTAAAGGACGATGCCGGCAGCGGTGGAGAGATTGAGGCTGCGTACCCTGTCGTTGAAGATCGGTATACGAATAGCCCGCCCGGGCTCTTTGTTGAGCAGCTCTTCGGGAAGGCCTTTTGTCTCCTTGCCAAAGACCAGAAAATCACCCGGTTGGTAAATAACCTCGCTGTAGCTGTGCTGTGCCTTTTTGGAAGTATACCAGTAACGGGCAGCGGAATATTCCTGCTGCAGCGCTTCCAGAGACGGCCAGTGGCGAACGTCGATGACTTCCCAATAGTCCAGGCCGGCACGCTTTAGATAGCGATCATCTAGGGAAAAACCGAGTTTTCCGACCAGGTGCAGCACCGTGTTGGTGGCACCGCACAGGCGGGCAATATTGCCGGTGTTGGGAGGGATTTCCGGTTCGATAAGGACGATATGGAAAGGCTTTGACATACAAATAAATACTCAGAGATGCCACCGCGGGCGGTTAAGACGTCCGCCCGCGGTACTCGGGAAGATAAAGTTAACGTTGGCTGGCTTTAAGGGCCTGATCAAAATCAGCGAGAATATCCTCGATATCTTCGATGCCGACCGAAACCCGGATAAAGTCAGGACTAACCCCTGCTGCCACCTGCTGTTCCTCCGAAAGCTGCTGGTGGGTTGTTGAGGCAGGATGAATCACCAGGGTTTTGGCATCTCCGATATTGGCCAGATGACTGGCTAATTCAACTTCGTCGATGAAGCGGGAACCCGCTTCCTTGCCCCCCTTGATGCCGAAACCGAGTATCGCTCCCTGTCCTGAAGGCAGCAGATTTTGTGCACGCTGATAGTCGGGGTGACTCTGCAGGCCGGGGTAATTGACCCAGGCAACATCAGGGTGTTTTTCGAGAAACTGAGCTAATTTCAGGGCATTTTCGCAGTGGCGCGGCATCCGCACATGGAGGGTCTCCAGTCCCTGCAACAACAGAAACGCGTTGAAAGGGGACAGGCAAGGGCCGAGATCGCGCAGCAGGGTAACCCGCATCTTGGCAATAAAAGCCTCTTTGCCTAAAGCCTCATGGTAGATCAGGCCGTGATAACTCGGGTCGGGACTGGTGAATTCCGGGAAACGGCCGCTGGCCCAGTCGAAGTTGCCACTGTCCACCACTGCTCCGCCAATACTGGTGCCGTGCCCGCCGATAAACTTGGTCAACGAATAGACCACTATATCGGCCCCGTGCTCGATAGGACGGAACAGACAAGGGGTCGCCACCGTATTGTCTACCACGAATGGCAGGCCGTGATCGTGGGCGACTTGCGCCAGTGCCGGCAGGTCGTCTACATTGTTTTTAGGATTGCCGATGGTCTCCGTATAGACCGCTTTGGTATTTTCGTCGATGGCGGCGGCCACCTTAGCAGGATCGGAACTGTCGACAAACTTGACCGAAATTCCCATGCGGGCCAAGGTGTGATTGAATAGATTGTACGTTCCGCCGTAAAGATAACTGGCGGAAACAATATTGTCGCCGGCTCTGGCCAGGTTAAGGACGGTCAGCAGGATGGCCGAGGTGCCCGAGGCTACCGCAAGGGCTCCAATTCCCCCGTCCAGGGCGGCCAGGCGCTTTTCCAGGACATCGGTAGTCGGATTCATGAGGCGGGTGTAGATATTGCCCGGCTCCTCAAGGGCAAACAGGCGCGCCGCATGCTCGGAGGAATCGAAGGTGTAAGAGGATGTCTGGTAAATAGGTACCGCCCGCGAATTGGTGGCACTATCCGGTTCGTGACCGGCGTGCAGGGCTTGGGTACCGAGGCGATAAGGACTCTTTTCGGACATGGCGCTCTCCTTGGTCGCGACAAAAAGAAAAAATCAGGTATTGATACAAAATAGGGAAATAATAACAGAACCATAGAGCCAAGGGAAAAAAACTTGTACGCAGATGCATGTAAAAGGGGGGATCGTGGCGGGAATGGATAGCCTCTACATGGAAGCGGTGTTAGAGGAACTGCAGGAAATTCTACCCGGCAGCCGTGTAACTAAAGTCTACCAGCCAGGTGCCTCTGAGTTGATCTTCAAGCTCTGGAACAGAGGTCGTACCTGGCGTCTGTTGTTGTCCTGTGAGCCAGGGCGATCACGTTTGCATCTGGTCGAAGGGACTTACCCTAATCCGCCGACACCTCCACGGTTTTGTCAGTTGCTTAGGTCACGATTGCTGGTTCTGACGGGTTTAGCGCAGACTCCCGGAGAACGGATCGTTTCCTTGACTTTCGCAGGGAGCGATAGATCAACTTATCAACTCAAGGCCGAGTTAACCGGCAGGACCGGGAATCTTGTTCTGGTCGATGAACAGGGGATGATTGTCGATTCCCTTAAGCGAATACCTGCCGAAAACGGTCGGCTGCCTGTTCTGCCAGGAGAATACTATCATTCCCCCAATCCCCTTGCGGGTCAGCTGCTGGACAGTGTCCTTGCAGGGCAGGTTGCTGATTTGGATCCGTCTGCTTTTGAACAATGGTTGCTGGACGGGGTCAAACCTATATCACGTTTATTGGCTAAAGATCTCGCCCGGCAGACGGAGTTGGGTCAACCTCCAGCTCAGGTTGTCGCAGATCTCCTTAAGCGCCGGCGTAACCGGGAGACAGGTTTCGGTATAGTGGATGTTGCCGGTAAACCTCAATTGATGTCATTCGGGCTGCAAGCTCTGGAAGGGGTGGAACTTGCGACCTTCACCTCACCTTCGGCGGGAGCGGAAGCCTACTTTGACGAGTTCAGTTCCTCAAAAGATCAGGTCGGTCCGGCTGGTGAGATACGGGCTCTGGTTAAAAAGGCATTGAACAAGCTCAAACGGCGGAAAAAACGTATTTTGCTGGACCAGCAAAACCTGGAACATGCAGAGGAGTTGCGCCAACATGGCGAACTGCTTTTATCGCAGCTCTATCGGGTAAACCCCGGTGATAAGACCGTTACAGTCGATAACTATTTTATAGATCCGCCTCAATCGATCAACATACAACTCGATGTCCGTTTGACTCCGCAAGAAAACGCCGAGCGTCTTTTTCGCTCCTATAAAAAAATTAAACGCAGTCGCGAGCATATCGAACGTCGGCTGGTTGAAACCGAACAAGAGCTCCTATGGCTGGAAGGGATATCTCTGGCTTTGGCCGAAGCGCAGAGCGGGGACGAATTTCTCAGTATCCGTAATGAATTGGCAGAACAGGGGCTATTGAAAGGTAAAAAGGTAAGAAGAACTCAGCCGGGTGCTAAAGGAGTCGCCGGAGTGCGGGAGACTGTCAGCCCCGGCGGGTTCCGAATCTGTTGGGGTGTGAACAATCGTGCCAATGATCATGTTACGAAAAACCTCTGCCATGCCGATGACCTGTGGTTCCATGCCCACGAGATGCCTGGGTGTCATCTGGTGCTGAAACGAGGCAACCGGGAAGAAGTTCCCGAACTGGACCAACTCTTTGCCGCCGCTTTGGCAGCGGGGTATTCACGGGGGAAAAACGATGGAAAGGTGATGGTAATCGTCACCGAAGGACGATGGGTGGCCAAACCCAAAGGAGCTAAGCCAGGCCTGGTGACAGTACGTCAATTCAAGACCCTTTCCGTGACTCCAAAGCGGGATCAAGCGGATACCGGAACCAGTACATAAATCCTGGTGTCAAATAATGGATTCTCGTCACTTTGCCGGAGTCTAGTTGTCGATACTTTCCCGCAGACCTTTACCGACTTTGAAAAAGGGCAGCTTTTTAGGTTTTACCTGAATTGTTTCACCGGTCTTCGGATTTCTGCCGGTATAGGCTTTGTAGCTTTTTACAGTCATGCTCCCAAAGCCGCGAATCTCAATGCGTCCGCCTTCTGCCAGGGTGTCGGTCATGGATTGGAAGATGAGATTGACAATTTCTTCGGCCTTTTTGTAGGTCAATCCCTTTTCAAACGCCAGCGCTTCGATGAGATCCGATTTGTTCATAATTCCTCCAGAATGCTTTCCATCAGTTTTTGGGGAAAGCACCTTCAGTTGATAGTTTATTCACTGATTCAGGTCTGGAAAAACATTTGAAAACTGAGACTATACTTAACGATATACGGTACTTATGGAGCTGTCAATCAAGGTGGCTGTAATTTCCTCAGAAAATTCTCAGGCGCTGCGAAAGGTTTGCTGTTAACGCCTGTTTTTCATTGTCAACCATAATTCCTTCCAGTGTTGACAAAACTTCCCTCATCCTTATAATCGAATGCGGTTAACTGACCAGGAAAGGGAGTTTTAGACAATGCAAAACCAAATTCGTGAATGGACCGAAAGAGTACTGTCCGGCGGCAGTCTCGATGCTGATGAAGGGTTAATGCTGTTGAAGGCTCAAGGGCCGGACCTCGGCTATTTGCTGGCTGGAGCGCAACAGATCCGTCAGCATTTCAAGGGAGACCACATCTCCCTGTGTTCGATCATCAACGCAAAATCCGGGCGATGTGCTGAAAATTGTGCTTTTTGTGCTCAGTCCGTTCACCATGCGGCGGAAACTCCGGTCTATGATCTGAAGCCATTAGAAGAAATAATCGCCGGAGCTCAAAAGGCTGCCGAAAACGGTTGCCATTGCTATGGAATCGTTTCCAGTGGGTCCAGTTTGCAGCCAGGGCCGGAAATGGAGCGACTGCTTGAAGCGATTCGGCAGATTCGTGTCACTACGTCTGTTCGTCCTTCCGCCTCGTTAGGTTTGCTTGATAGAGCAGCCGCAGACGCTTTAGCTTCTGCAGGGTGCGCCGTTTATCATCACAACCTTGAAACCGCTCGTTCTTTTTTCCCTTCCATCTGTACTACCCATGATTACGAACAGGATGTAGAAACCGTCAGGGTTGCCAAGCAGGCCGGCATGTCGGTCTGTTGCGGAGGGTTGTTTGGTCTCGGAGAAAGTTTGGAACAACGGGTTGAGTTGGCTTTGACCTTGCGGGAACTGAACGTCGATTCGGTGCCGATCAACTTTCTGGCCCCGGTTGAAGGTACTCCCCTGGCCGGACAAAGACGATTAAGTCCCATGGAGTGTTTGCGCATCATCGCGCTATATCGCTTTATGTTGCCTGAGTGCCAAATCAATGTCTGCGGAGGCCGGGAACTCAATCTCGGTGAATTTCAGTCGTGGATCTTCATGGCCGGCGCCAGCGGCATGATGGTTGGTAATTATCTCACAATGAAAGGTCGTGACTTGCAGGATGATCTACAGATGATAAAGGATGCAGGTTTAAGTTATGGTTCCTGTAACTGATTCGGGAGGACGGGGAATATTTGTTACCGGCACCGATACCGGGGTCGGCAAAAGCCTGGTTTCTGCGGCCTTGGCAAGATACCTTGTCCGAAGGGGCGTTAAGGTCGGGGTGATGAAGCCGGTGGAAAGCGGCGTCGATGATGTCGCAGGCTTGGGACAGGACGGGGAACTGCTGCGTTGGGCAGCCTGGTGCGACGCGCCTGTTGACCTGATCGGCCCCTGCCGCCTGCCTGAACCCTTGGCGCCATCTCTGGCAGCGGAACTGGCCGGAACCGTCATCGATATCGACGGGCTTGTCTCCGATGCAAAAACGCTTCTGGATCGTTACGATTTCGTGATTATCGAAGGGGCCGGAGGGTTGATGGTTCCCCTGCGGGATACTTTTATGGTTGGCGACCTTGCCCGGCGCATCGGTTTGCCGCTGCTCACGGTTTGCCGTCCTGATCTGGGTACCATCAACCATACTCTGCTGACCCTGCAGTCAGCCAGAGCTTGGGGGCTGGAACCGGCCGGTCTGATGATCAGCGACATGCCGGAATCTCCCGGCCTGGCGGAACGACATGCGCCGGCCATGCTGGCAGAGCTGGGCGACATAGAAGTATGGCAGGTGCTCAGTCGGGTGAAGGGTGACGAGCGGCAGAAGGTGGAACTACTTGCTGATCAGTTCGACAGCAGACTTATGGGGCGCTTACTCCCTTAGGAAAATACTCATTGTTTGGTAAAAAAGGAGTCGTGGACCGCGGGGTTGCGCCCCCGCGCGACGCCTTACTCTTTTACTGCGCGGTAAAAGAGTAAGCAGAAAAACGCGCCCCGGCTCCTTGCCCTGCGGGTCCCCTTCGCTACGCAGACTTTTTGCGGGCGGAAAAAAACTCGCTGGCGCTCAAACAGTTTTTCCGCCTGTTTCGCAAAACGTCCACTTCACTCCGGCTGCGTCACAGGGGGTTATTTCTCATCTCCCATCACTCATCACTGATTACTGATCACTGATTACTTGTTCCGCTTATCCCTGAAGGTCACCAAACATTGCATCAAAGTTCTTCTAAGGATCACCCATGAACTATCAGGACACAGTGAAATACGATCGACGGCATGTCTGGCATCCCTGCACCCAGGAAAAGGACCACGAAGCATTGCCGCCTATTCCCATCGAACGGGGTGAAGGGGTCCACCTTATCGATAAGGCGGGCCGTCGCTATATCGACGGCGTTTCCTCCTGGTGGGTCAACCTGTTCGGGCATAATCATCCCCGCCTGAATCGCGCCCTTACCGAGCAGGCAGGCCGTATCGCTCATCATATCTTTGCCGGTTTTACACATGAGCCGGCGGTGGAATTGGCGCGACGCCTGTGCGAATTGACCCCGGGCAACCTGAGCAAGGTGTTCTTTGCCGATAACGGTTCGGCGGCAGTGGAAGTAGCGCTGAAGATGAGCTTCCAGTACTGGCAGCAGTGCGGAAAATCCAGGAAAACCCGTTTTGTTTCATTGTCCGAAGCCTATCATGGTGAAACGGTCGGTGCTCTGTCTGTGGGGGGCTGCGATCTTTACCGTGAGGTTTATCGGCCCATGCTTCTGGATACTTTCCAGGCCCAGGGGCCCGACTGCTTCCGTTGTCCCTACGGACTACACAGGGACAGCTGCGATGCTCCCTGTTTCGAGCATCTGGAAAAACTGGTTACTGAACGTAAGGAGGAAATTGCCGCGGTCATTGTCGAGCCCCTTATTCAGGGGGCTGCGGGCATGCGTATCTATCCGCCGGTTTATTTGCGTAAACTCCGTCAACTATGCGACACCTGTCAGGTTCATTATATCGCCGATGAAATTGCCGTGGGTTTCGGCCGTACGGGAAAGATGTTTGCCAACGAGCATGCCGATGTGGCTCCCGATCTGCTCTGCCTCTCCAAGGGCATTACAGGCGGCTATATGCCACTCTCCGTAGCTCTGGCCACCGAGGAGATCTACCAGGCCTTTTACGACGATTATCAAACCCTTAAGGCGTTTCTTCACTCTCACTCTTATACCGGTAATGTATTGGCATGCTCCCTGGCTGTCGAGGTGTTGAATATTTTCGAGGAGGAGCAGGTCCTGGCTAATCTGATGCCGAAAATGACCCTGCTGGATCGCTACGCGTCCCGGTTCGAAGCCCTGCCTCATGTTGGTGAATTCCGCCGCTGCGGTATGGTTGCGGCGGTGGAGATGGTGGCGGATAGGCGGGGCAGGGTGCCTTACCCGTGGCAGGAGAGGCGGGGCTATCAGGTCTATCAGCAGGCCTTGAAGCAAGGCGCTCTGTTGCGACCGCTGGGTAACGTGGTCTATTTTATGCCGCCTTTGACGATTGAGGAACCTATTTTGGAAGAGTTGCTGGAGATCGCTCTGAAGGGAATTGTCGAAGTGACATCCGGATAAAACATGCCTTTCCCGTCGGACCTAACTGGACAAGGTTTCTCTCATAAGGTTTATTGAAAGGGTAGCCTTTATGATTTTAAGGGGGAAAAATGGCTGATCCGAAAGAAATGTTCAGGCCGGATGATGCGTTGCTGGTAGTTGATGTACAAAACGATTTTTGTCCTGGGGGAGCACTTCCTATCGAACAGGGTGATGAGGTTGTTGCCGCCCTTAACCCCTGGATCGATGCAGCGCAAAAACAACGGATACCGGTATTTCTGACCCGTGACTGGCATCCGACGGGCCATCCAAGCTTCGCCGCTAACGGCGGTTCCTGGCCGGTGCATTGCCTGCAAGACACTTACGGCGCGGACCTCCATTCCGGATTGCTGATTCCGAAAAATGTCGAAATTGTCACCAAAGGCACCCGTTTCGACCAGGACCAGCTTTCCGTTTTCGATCAGACGGGACTTGCGGAAAAATTGCGCGCCGATGGAATTCGCCGTTTGTGGGTTGGCGGACTGGCACTGGATGTGTGCGTGCTGGCCACGGTTCTTGACGGCTGTCGTGAAGGTTTTGAGGTCCGGTTGTTGCTTTCGGGGTGTCGGCCCGTGACGGAGGAGGGCGGCCGAGAATCTCTTGAAAAAATGCGCCAGGCCGGCGCAGTGATTATAGAATAGGGTGTTGCGAGAATAACAGCTTGAATGAATCAGGCATGACAAAGGGGCTGTCGCACTAGCGGCAGCCCCTTTGTGTTATTGAGCTAAAGTTTCTCTCAGGCTATTCCGGTAGTACCGCGCAACAGACAATTTCCACCCGGCGGTTTTTGGCACGTCCGGCTTCAGTGGTATTGTCGGCGATAGGAGAGGTTTCGCCCAGGCCCCTGGCTAACAGCCGTGCTCCGTCAATGGGATAATTGTCCACCAGGTATTGCCGCACTGCCGCTGCCCGCCGCTCGGAGAGTTGCGCATTGTATTCGGCAGCACCGCGCGAGTCGGTATGTCCTTCGATGACAATCTGGGGTACATCCTTGTATTTCTGGATGAATTCGGCGGCGCGGTCGAGTTCCGGCTTGAATTCCGGCTTGATCGTCGCGTCATCGAAATCAAAAAGGATATCCAGGGTCATGCTCAAGGGACAACCTTTTTCATCGACCTGGACACCCGGGAGGGTTCCGGGGCATTGGTCCAGATAGTCAGGGACCCCATCACCATCGGTATCGAGAGGGCATCCGTACTTGTCTATGGCTGCCCCGGCAGGAGTGTCCGGGCATTGATCGAGGTAGTCGGGTACTCCGTCTCCATCGCTGTCCGGCGGACAGCCGACATCGTCGACGACAATGCCGGCAGGCGTATCAGGGCACTCATCCAGATAGTCGGGTACTCCGTCTCCATCGCTGTCCAGCGGACAACCGTATTGGTCGACCTGAACGCCTTGAGGGGTGTCGGGGCAGCGGTCGAGGTCATCGGTCACGCCGTCTCCATCGCTGTCCATGGGGGGTGGCGGAGGTTCCGGTTGTTTTTTGGCAAACCGGTAATTGAAGATGATACCGGCTAAAATCTGGTCGGCTTCGCCTTCCTCGTCAACCACAGGGCTATCTTCTGCATCGTCCAGCAAGCGCGTGTACTTAGCCAGGGCCAGCATGCCCCAGTTGCGGTTGAAGTTGTATTGCCAGGCCAGACCGGCAGCGACGTCCTTGATGCCGCTGTCGGCCTCATAGACAGACAGGCCGCTCGCCGCCGAATCGGCTGTGTCGATCCCGAAGTAGCTGTCCATATAGTCTGAATCGGCATAGCTGGATGCAGCGAACAAGGTCAGGCTTCCTGCCGTATCGAAAGGAATCTTGTACCCGAGGCCCAGTTCCACCAGGGAACCGTCATGGCCGTCGGCAACATCCGAGACGCCGGTTAGTTGCAGAATCCAGTGTTTGCCGCTGTAGCCGCCAAAAAGCCCCAATTCAACCGCGGCATCGACTTCATCCATCCGATCGACTTCGTCGTCTTCGACATCGTCCCGTTCGGCACGGTAGCGAACCACCGGACCTAAGTGCCAATTGCGGCTGGGTACCAGATTCGCACGCAGGGTATTTCCCAAAAGAGAGAGGAAATAGCCCCGGCCCCAGTTGACCCGTGCTTGCATAAGGGGGACTGCTTCATATTCATTGGAGCCTTCATAGTCGGGGGCATATCCGGCTCCAAGACCAAACACGGATGATTCGATGCCGGCGCTGTCGGTCAGGCTCAAGTCGATAGCCTGCGCCGCACAAGGTTGAGCCACAAGCAGCATGTTTAACATCAGCATGAGTAAACAACAGCCCATACTTCCCGCCACAAACCTCCACCTGTCCATAACTTACCTCCCGTTTGATGTACTGATAGGTTCCACCCTGAACGGTTGATCGACAATGAGTCCAAGTTTAACAAGCGAATCAAAGATGTAAATGGTTTAAGATTTAATTGGTCAAGAGAAAGACCTGTAGAAGGAAGGGAATTACCGTGGCCAGTGGTGAAAATGGCAAAGGCCGATCAAGTAAATGATCGGCCTTTGGGAAAAGGTGTATCAATGATGGGGTGATTATTTTTGGAGATCGACAATCTCAGCAGCCATACCGGTGTAACTAGACGGGCTCATTTCGAGCAGGCGCTGTTTGTCCGCAGCGTCTAAGTCCAACCCTTCCACAAAAACACGAATGGTTTCACGGTCGATGGATTGGCCGCGGGTCAGTTCCTTGAGCTTTTCATAGGGTTTTTCGATGCCGGCTTTGCGCATCACGGTCTGGATGGGCTCGGCCATGACTTCCCAGGCATTGTCCAGATCGGCGGCCAGCTTGTGCTCGTTGAGCTTGAGTTTCCCCAGACCTTTGAGAGTCGAGCGGTAGGCGATCATGCTGTAACCGAAACCGACGCCCATGTTGCGAAGGACCGTCGAGTCGGTCAGATCTCTCTGAAGGCGAGAGATGGGCAGCTTGGTCGACAGATGACCGAAGATGGCGTTGGCCAGCCCGCAGTTGCCTTCCGAGTTCTCAAAGTCGATAGGGTTGACCTTGTGGGGCATGGTTGAAGAACCGACTTCACCGGCTACGGTTTTTTGACCGAAGTAGGCCATGGAGATGTAGGTCCAGATATCCCGGTTGAGGTCAATGAGGATGGTGTTCCAGCGGGACAGGGCATCGAACAGTTCGGACATGTAATCGTGGGGCTCGATCTGGGTGGTGAACATATTTTGCTGCAAGCCCAACTCCCCTTCGATGACGCCCTTGGCCAGCTTGGGCCAATCGACGTCAGGGTAGGCGGACAGATGCGCGTTGAAGTTGCCCACAGCGCCGTTGAGCTTGCCGAGAATCTGGACGGCGGCGATGTTGCTGCTCTGTTTCTGCAAACGTACGGCAAACACGGCCAGCTCCTTGCCGATGGTGGTCGGGGAAGCGGTCTGGCCGTGGGTGCGGGCCAGCATCGGAACGGCTTTGAACTCACCGGCCAGCTGGTTGAGATGGTCGATGATTTGGGACTGCAGGGGCGTGGTTGCTGTCAGGCCGTCCTTTAGCATGAGGGCGTGGGACAGATTGTTGATGTCCTCCGAGGTACAGGCAAAATGGATGAACTCCGACAATTCCTCAAGCGAGGTGCCGGCGATCTGTTCTTTCAGGTAGTACTCCACCGCCTTGACGTCGTGGTTGGTTACTGACTCGATCTTCTTTATTTTTTGCGCTTCGTCTGGGGTGAAATCATCCACGATGGCGCGCAGGGCCTTTTCCTCCTCGGCTGTCACCGCCCGGCATTCAGCAATGCCCGGCTCGGCGCACAGGGCCAACAGCCACATGACCTCGACCTTTACACGGTTACGCAATAGCGCATATTCGGAAAAGCATTCGGTCAGGTCCTTCACTTTCGACGCATAACGCCCGTCGATGGGGCTGATAGCTGTAATCATTTTTTCTCCTCCTTGTTTTAGTCAAGCGCACAATATAGACGGGCTGGCCGCTTTGTGCAAGTTTCTTAGATTTTATAGCTGGATGGTTTGGAGCTTTTTTTAAAATAAAATAGACCACCTTAATGTTGGCTTGTTCAATTATGGCGCGGTAAAAAACCATCACTATTTCTGGTTCCTTGTGAGACAAGGTGTTTGCCAGGCCATATCCATTGTTTTCCTTTTTTTGAATTTATTGAGTTTCTGCAAGGAGGGAACATGGAAGTAATCAATATCACCTGCCCGAACTGCCAGAAATCGTTTGTCCTTAGTGAAAGCCCAAGGGAAGTACAAAAGGCAATCCCTGTAAAAATGAAATGACCGGGCAAATTGCAGAAAACTTTGGGGCGGCGGTCCTGGATAGTTCATATCATTTTATCGAGTGACCATAGGAATAAACAGCAGACTCATAATCTGCCACCATATGTCGTTATTGTTTGCCAGGTTCGGTATATAATGAAATGTAGATTTTACAGGCTGTTAAGTGTCCAGGGAAGCGATCTGACAAAAGATTAAAACAGGACAGCAAAATAAGCGTTTCATAAAATTTCCCGAGTTTATCAATCTTGGATCTGAAAAGGGGCTCTTATGAATAAGCTACTGATCATTTTTGTTTTAATATGCTTGGCCAGTCCGTTATTTGCTGCCGAAAATAAGCCAAATACATCTGGAAATTTCCCGCAGGAAAGCATGGCCGAAAAGGATCCTGTTAAAGGGATTTTAGGCGAGACTACGATAGCAAGGGCCTACTTGGATAAAGAAAGGCAGAGACCGGTTTATACGGAAAGACACACCGCCTACTACACCAACGGCACGTTGCAGAGATCCCATAATGACTACTACGATCTCAGTGGGAAAAAAATTGCAGAATTGAATTCAGACTATTCAAAAAGCATCATGATGCCGACTTATGTTTTTCAAGATTATCGAACCGGCCTTGAAGAAGGTTTGCGTTTTAAAGATGGTAAATATTTCATCTTCCGTAATGAAAAAGGAAAAACTGAAGAAGTTAAACAATTAGATAGCCTAGAGAATATTTTTTCATGCCAGGGGTGGCACTATTACCTGATTGCAAACCTGCATCAATTAAAAAATAAACCTATTAAAATGAAGCTCATTTTTCCATCAAAACTTGATTATTACAGTTTTCGTATACGCCCTATAGATACAAGCGAAGACATCTTGAAGTTGCGACTTGAATTTGAAAGTTGGATTATACGGCTATTTACACCGCATCTGGACATTACCTATGACAAAGTGAAACGAAAAATTGTCCAATATTTTGGCCCTTCCAACATCCTGACCGATGGTGGCGATATTCAAAATGTGTATATCGTTTATGAGTAATGGAGAAGAAAAAGTTTCAAATAAAATCAGATGGTCACGGATAGCCGTTAAGGAAAAAGTCTGTTCTGCCCCCAACGCAAAAGAGCCTGATGTTTTCGCTGAGTTTTTCCTCTTGTTAAGGAGGCTCTCTGCGTTCATCAGGCTCTTTCCCCCGGTGCCTTTGGAAAAGTATATGTCCTTTTCCTTGTGCTATGCACATCGAATTTTTTTTTGCTTTTCGATGTGGGAGCGGGGGTGCATAGGAACCACGGGTTTTGAGGTTTTTACCCTCTCTACCTTTTTCTTATCGGCAGGTCGTGTGTTCTACCGACAATGCGATAAGAGTAGAACCTACATTTACAGTCTACTGCGGTGGGAAGGAAACGCAACATTAAATCAGGTTTTTTTTGATTAATGTAAGTCGTTGAATGAGAGAGATTTTTTAACGCCGACAGAGGGTTTTTATGAGATCCACTTCTCCCTGGCGGCTGAGGGTTTTAAGAGCCTCGATAGCGCTGTTCGAGTATTCTTTTCCATCCCCTGTTAAGTACGCGAAAACAAAGGCGGCCAGTTCGGCCTGGGCAGTGGCACATTTTTCTTCCGGGGTTCTCTTTCGTCCGGCTTCCAGCCACAGGGTTTCGGCACGCTTTCGATGAAAGGTGACGGCTTGGTTGGCCAGTTCAATGCGCTGGTCCAGAGACAACTTTTCGTTAGAGCGAAAAGCGGCGACGATCTTTTCCGGAAAGTTTTCCTGGATGAGTTCCGCAAGGCGGAGCAGCTTGTTTTTCACCGGTACCTCTGTTTTCAGTTTTTAGGGACAGGGGATAAGATTGGCTGTCTGGGTTTTTAGATCGAAAACGATCTTAACCTGTTTTTTCTTTAGTTGCTGCAGAACTTGCGCGACTTTATCCTCCAGTGTGCAGCCGGTTTCGGCCCAATCCGAACCGTCTCTGGTGACAAATTCCTGTATCATACGCCCCAGCGTATCCGGATCGATCTGCTTGTATGGAACCTCGACCCCATCTTCTGAATACTTAGATGTGTCTTCTTTATGCATAATATCACCTCGCTGCGACCGGGTTGAGCTATAAGGGGACAGAGCTGTTATCTCCACAGGTCTTGCCCTCGGCCGGCGCAATGGCCGTCTCATTTTCCTTCGGCAGGAACTTGGCCAAGACTGTTGCCGCAGCGGTTAAGCCTGCTGCCAAAAGATAACTACTGCTGAAACTGCCGCTGAGATCGGCCAGAAGGCCGGCCATGCCGGGACCCGCAATCTGACCGAAACTGGCGAAAAAAGTAACCTGGCCAAGTGCAGTCATGACTCTTTCCCGTGGAAGATAATCACTGAGGGCAGCTACGATAATCGAGGGTATGCTGAAGGCAGAAAGCCCATACAGGGTGACGGATATATATATCCACACCCCTGATAATTGGCTGGCTGCCAACAAGTAGGCACACGTTTGCACTCCAAATACGCTCATCATCCCCCAACCGCGTCCGATGCGATCGGACAGAACACCGAACAGCGGACCGGAAAAGAGGGCGCAGAAACCCACCCAAATCCAGAGGTGGCTGGCTTGCGCTTCATTGAAACCCATCTCCTTCACCAGGGTGGTAACAATGAACGTAGCGTAGATCACGTAAGTGAAGCAGAAGATGAAAAAGATGATAGCGATAAGGGCCAGTAGATATGTTGGTACTTTGTTCTCGGGGAGAGGAACGACTTTAAAGCCACGGTCTGTTGTTGAAGGGATTTCAGTGCCAATAGGTTTTATTCCCATATCTTCGGGACTGTTTCTCAACAACAGGGCGGAGATCAGGGCGATGCTTCCAACCAGGGCTCCGAGCAGCAGCCAGCCTGATCGCCAGCCGGCTGGGCCCTGACTGGCTGTCAGCAGGGGAAGCAAGGTTCCGCTGAGCATGATGGCAAAACCGTTTCCCGTCATCAAAAGGCCTCCGGCGCGGCCACGGCTGCTGGCTTTGAACCAGTGGGCGATCAATCCCATTACCGGGATATTGGCTGTACCGGTACCGAATCCGGTTAGGATGTAAAGGCCCAATATCGTCGGATAGTGACTGGTGCGACTGACCAGCATCATGGTGGTTGCCACGGTCAGCAGGCCGCAGGCAATCATGGTACGGGCTCCAAGACGTCGGACCATCCAGCCGCAAAACAATACAGCCCCAAGATAACCGGCAAAGTTTCCAGTGCTAATCATTCCCATCTGGCTGTAACTTAAGCCGAGATCTTCGCCCATGGAGGGCAGGAGCATGCCCAGGGCCAGCCGTCCCAGGCCGATGCAGCCAAAGACAGCCAGCATCGAGACGAGCACGATGATCCAGCCATAGTGAAAAGGTCTTTGTGTCGATTTGTTAGTCATATAATTCACAACTCCGTATCATCTATGGCCGCAAGGCCGCCCAGGCGACCTGGCATTCCCCGGATTCGGCAGAAATATAAGCGGAATCACCCGTAATGGTGACTGATATATCCATGGTACGTTGAACCAGCTTTGCCAGAGCTTGAATGTTTTCCCACGGGAAACGGAAAAAACAAGCCGGCAGTTCTTTAAATTTCTCCCGGCCCATATTCCACCAGGCCTCCGATTTGGCGTTGAAGCTGTAAACCTTGACGGATTCGGAGATACGGCTGGCCTTTTTGACTCGCTCAAAGGACGGCTCACCGACATCGATCCACAGGGATATTTTATCATCCAATGTGCGGTCCCAGATATCCGGCTCTTCCGCTACGCAAAGCCCTTTGGTGAAGGCGAGAGATTCCTTTGCGTTTATACAAAATGCCAGTACCCGAACCATCATCCGCTCAAGGGTTTCGGAGGGGTGTTGAGCAACCGTCAAATTGAGGTCGTCGTAATAATTTCGGTCGATATCGGCTAAAGAAATTCGCAGCTTGTAGATTTTCGGTTTTAAAGCCACCTTTAGTCCCTTTAGTTATGAACAGTCATTTTTTAAATTCAATTCATTTTCATCTAAGGTTTTTCGAGGGGTCTTTTTACCACGGAATACCTTTTAGTTTTATTAAAAACTGAAATATCCAGTCTGGCCTGGCGAGACGATTCCCAGGTAGCTTGACAGAGCCGGCGCAGTTACAGACGTATCAACCGCTTTTGAAGGTGATTATCTCTTTAAATATCAGGCATTTATAAATAATCTCATAAAAAGAGAGCGTGTTTTTGCTTGCCCCTGATAGAAGTTCTCCCTATAGTATGCGGCTGATCTTTTCGTGTTTGCGCAGAAGGTCTGTAAAACAGCTGGGAAGGTCATCGATCCCTTTCAGCTGTTTTTAAGAGGACTAGTTGCTTCTGTCTGCAGTTCCGCAGATTTAATTCGGTTTACCCGTTGTTGAAGCATTCTGAGCAAAAGAATGCTTTACCTGCCTGCTGCATTTTCTTTTTGACTATTTCCAGTATGCTTCCTGTAGCGGCCGGTAGTGCTGCACGACTGCCGGTTTGCATGTTGTTTGGTTATCCGACCACCAGGCTCGGCCTGGGAGAGTTTTGTTCTTCGCATTTTTAGGAATCCATCGTTATGAATTTTTCTGTCAGCACAATCCACCAAGAGTGGTTTTCCAATGTACGGGGAGACATCCTTTCCGGGCTCGTGGTTGCACTGGCCCTGATCCCCGAGGCGATTGCCTTTTCAATTATCGCCGGGGTGGACCCCAAAGTAGGGCTCTATGCCTCCTTTTGCATCGCAGTGGTATCGGCCTTTGCCGGTGGCCGACCGGGGATGATATCCGCAGCAACCGGCGCCATGGCTCTGCTGATGGTGACCTTGGTTAAAACTTACGGTTTGCAGTATCTGTTGGCAGCAACCCTGCTCACCGGCGTATTCCAGATACTGGCCGGGACCTTTCGCCTTGGCTCGCTGATGCGTTTTGTTTCGCGATCGGTGGTCACAGGCTTTGTCAATGCCCTGGCTATCTTGATCTTTCTGGCACAGATGCCGGAACTCACTCATGTGGGGTGGGAGGTCTACGCTCTGGTAGCCGCAGGCCTCGGCTTTATTTATCTCTTCCCTTATGTGACCAAGGTGATTCCTTCGCCTCTGGTCTGTATTGTGGTACTCACCGCTTTTACGCTCTTCTTCGGTATTGAGGTACGCACTGTAGGTGACATGGGCGCTTTGCCGGATAGTTTGCCGATTTTTCTGTTGCCCGATATCCCGTTAAACTTTGAAACTTTGAGGATTATCTTCCCTTATGCCATAACCATGTGCGTGGTGGGTCTGCTCGAATCGATGATGACCGCGACGATTGTTGACGATCTGACCGATACCACCAGCAACAAAAACCGCGAATGCGTCGGGCAGGGTGTGGCAAACATCGCTGCCGGTTTCATGGGGGGCATGGCCGGTTGCGCCATGATCGGCCAGTCGGTGATTAACGTTAAATCCGGCGGGCGGGGGCGGCTTTCTACTCTTCTCGCGGGCATTTTCCTGTTGATACTGGTGGTCTTTTTAGGCGATTGGGTGGCCCGTATCCCCATGGCGGCTCTGGTGGCTGTGATGATTATGGTCTCCATCGGTACCTTCAGCTGGGACTCGATCCGCAACCTTCGTAAGAATCCGAAGAGTTCCAGCATGGTAATGGCTTCCACCGTTATCGTGGTTGTTTCCACTCACAACCTGGCTCTGGGGGTTCTGGTGGGCGTGTTGCTCAGTTCTCTCTTCTTTGCTTACAAAATCAGCAGAATCCTGTATGTTGGATCGACTCTTTCGGAGGATTCTTCGACACGACAGTATTCCGTGGTCGGTCAGGTGTTTTTTACCTCGGCGGAAAGTTTCATCGCTTCTTTTGATCTGAAAGAAGCGGTGAGCAAGGTAATCATTGACGTCAGCCGCGCCCATTTCTGGGATATTACCGCGATAGGGGCGCTGGATAAGGTCATTCTTAAATTCCGCCGAGAGGGTACAGAGGTTGAAATCGTCGGCCTGAATAAAGCCAGCGAGACCATGGTGGATCGTTTTGCCGTTCATGATAAGCCCGATGCCGTCGAAGGACTGATGGGCCACTAAAGGAGCCATGCCATGAAAACATTTGTACTTGCCTGCATTGACGGGTCCTCCTACACACCCGCTGTGTGCGATGCCGCGGTCTGGGCTTCTCAAAAACTCGATGCCCCGCTTAAATTTTTTCATGCCTTACAGCGAAAGCAGGAAGTCGCATCAAGCGACCTAAGCGGCAGTATCGGCTTTGATGCCAGAGAGTCGCTGCTGGAAGAGTTGGTCTCCCTTGACGAAAAGCGCAATAAGCTTGCCATGGAGCGCGGCAGACAACTGCTTGCCATTGCTAAGGAGCGTGCCCAAACCGCCGGAAGTTCTGAGGTCGATGGCTGCCAGCGTCATGGCGGTCTGGTCGAAACACTTTCCGAACTGCAAGAAGGAATTCGCCTGTTGGTTTTAGGCCAGAGAGGGGAGGCGGCATCCGTGGCTTCCGAGCATCTCGGAAGTCACCTTGAAAGGGTGGTGCGCAGCATGCAGCGGCCTATTTTGGTGACGCCGGCCGAATTCAAGGCGCCAAAAAAGGTGATGCTGGCCTTTGACGGCAGTGCCACCACCCGTAAAGGGGTTGATATGGTCGCCGGCAGCCCGTTGCTTCGTGGTCTTCCTTGCCATCTGGTAACGGTTGGCTCTGATACGCCCGAGAAGCGTGCCAAGTTGGAACAGGCCAGTCAAATCCTGGAAGGTGCCGGAATTGAAGCGCCCACTGCGATTCTTCCCGGGGAGTCGGAGAGCGTTCTGCGTCAGTATCAGCAAGATCATGATATCGATCTGATTATCATGGGGGCTTATGGACATTCCAGAATTCGCCAGTTTCTCATTGGCAGTACGACGACTGCAATGTTGCGGCAATCGGTTGTCCCAGTGCTTTTGCTGCGCTGATAGCTCGGTTTATAGCGGTTCCTGGGGAGCCAATTAAAATAAAAAAAAAGCGGCAGTCCTGGGGCTGCCGCTTTTTTTATTTTCGTAACCCGTTTGTCTGGAATTTCTAGATTACGGTGACTTCTTGCCCTTCAAATTCGACGACCTGGCCCTGGCGAACCTTGCAGCGTTTACGCAGTTCCACCTGACCGTCAACGGTGACATTTCCTTCGGCAATCATTAATTTCGCGGTTCCACCGCTGGGGCACATTCCAGTCAGTTTCAGCAAGTTGTTCAGCTCGATATATTCCCGGCCCTGCAGATCGAATTCTTCCATTTTGGATGCCTTTCTCAGTGCTCAACGAGCTCTTTTATATTGTTGTTTTCTCTGAGGCCGAGTCGTTGTTTTAGCTTTTTTTGCGACCCAGACCGCATGGCGGTAGCCCCCTTTTCCGTGGCGTTCACAGCGCACGTTAAAGCCGGCAGAACGTAGACGCCCTTCGAATCCGGCATCGGGATTTTCGCCCCAGATAGCAAAGGTCCCCGCGGGTTTAAGAGCCGCCCGGGTGCGTTCAATGGCGCGGCTGCCGTAAATGGGATCGTTGCGCTGGTCGGTCTTGGGGTGCGGCCCACGATAGAGGTCAAGGATCACCGCGTCGAAAGTTTCAACCGGCGTTCGCCGAATCAATTCGGCAACATCGGCGATTTCCACTGTCACCCGGGGATCGCTGGCTGCACCATTGGTTAAGTCAGCCAGTGGGCCAAGACACCATTCATGGATTTTAGGGTTGAGCTCTGCTACCACGACCTGGGCATCCTGGGGAAGGGCATCGAGTACCGCCCGCAGGGTGATGGCCATACCGAGTCCACCGACCAGAACCTTTGGGTTCGCCTGATCCATCAGGCCCTGGCAGCCGAGTTCGCCGAGGGCGATTTCGGATCGTTGCGCTTTACTGTTCATGAGCACCTGGGGGCCGACGGTGATGAGATAATCTCCGATGCCCCGTTGGCGCAGTTCAAGAGTACCTTCATCCTGGGTCTCAAAGCGATCGATTATTTTCCAGGGTATGGCCATGGCTGTTTCCTCCCGGTGGCGGGGCAGACGTTGTCAGTTTCACTGGAGCAGAATTCATCCCTGTTACAGGGTCAGGCTGGCTTCCCCTTGAAAATGCTCTTCCCTGACTTTTGCAACTTCGGTGCTTTCAAGATATTCATCGAAAGTCATGGAGCGTTCAATAAAACCGGCGGGTGTGAATTCGACGATGCGGTTGGCCACCGTCGATAGAAATTTATGGTCGTGAGTGGCGAACAGAATCACTTCAGAATAGTCGATCAAACCTTCGTTGAGAGCGGTAATCGATTCCAGATCAAGGTGGTTGGTCGGTTCATCGAATACCAGTACATTGGCTGCGGTGAGCATCATTTTTGCGAGCATGCAGCGTACCTTTTCACCGCCGGATAAAACGCTTGATTGTTTGGTCGCCTCGTCGCCGGAGAAGAGCATGCGCCCGAGAAAGCCCCGGGCAAAACTTTCTCCTTCGGTGGGGGCGAATTGGCCCAGCCACTCGATGAGATTCAAGTCGTTTTCAAAGTAGCGACGGTTTTCTTTGGGGAAAAATGCCGGAGTGATGGTGACTCCGAACCGGAAACTGCCGCTATCGGGTTGAATCTCTCCTTCAAGAATCTGAAAAAGAGTGGTCTTTGTCAGGCTGTCGCCGCCGACAAAAGCGATCTTGTCCCCTTTGTTGACGGTCAGGCTGAAATTATCCAGCACCTTTACGCCGTCGACCGTTTTGCACAGATCCTTGATTTCCAGAATAATATCGCCGCAGGCTCGCTCCGGCTTAAAAACGACGAAGGGGTATTTACGGGAGGAAACGGGCATGTCCTCCAGGGTCAGTTTTTCCAGCAGTTTTTTGCGGGAGGTTGCCTGTTTGGCCTTTGAAGCGTTGGAGCTGAAACGCTGAATGAATTCCTTGAGGTCGTTGGCCTTTTCGGTGATTTTGCGGTTCTCCTCCTGCTTTTGTTTGAGCATCAACTGACTGGCCTCGTACCAGAAATCGTAGTTGCCGACATATACGGTAATCTTGCCGAAGTCGATATCCGCTACATGGGTGCAGACCTGGTTGAGAAAATGACGATCATGAGAGACAACGATGACCGTATTCTGAAACCGGGATAGAAACTCTTCCAACCAGTTGATCGATTTAAGATCGAGATGGTTTGTCGGTTCATCCAGGAGCAAAATGTCGGGGTTTCCAAACAGGGCCTGGGCCAGCAGTACACGAACCTTTTCCCCGCCCTCGAGCTCCTTCATTTTCTTGTGGCGCAGTTCTTCTGGGATGCCCAGGCCGTTAAGCAGCACGGCAGCTTCCGATTCGGCCTCGTAGCCGTTCATTTCGGCAAACTCGGTTTCCAATTCCCCGGAACGAATACCGTCTTCTTCAGTAAACTCCCCTTTGGAATAGATCGCCTCCCGTTCGGCCATTACTTTATAAAGTTTTTCGTGGCCCATCATCACGGTGTTGAAAACGGTTTCATCGTCGAAGGCGAAGTGATCCTGACGCAGCATGGCGATTCGCTCGCCTGAACCGACGGAGATGCTGCCCTTGTCCGAGTCGATTTCACCGGCAAGAATTTTCAGGAAGGTCGACTTTCCCGCGCCGTTGGCACCGATGAGGCCGTAACAGTTGCCGGGAACAAATTTGATGTTGACGTCTTTAAAAATGACTCTCTTGCCGTAGGCGAGAGCCACATTGTTGGCGCTGATCATGGCTGAAATACTCGTTGTTGAAGCAAATAAAAAACCACAGGGGTGATCCCTGCGGTCCACGGAACTGCGGAACATATCATTTATTTGCTTCGGCTGGCAATCAGTTTCTGTTTTTAAATCGCGGCTCAAGACAATTTTCAGTCCGATTTTGCTGTTCCATTTAGGCGATTATCGGTAACCTGAAGGACAATCATTTTAAAACCGGTTCAAACCCCTTTTCTCAGCAAGAAAGCATTATGGATAAATCTTCCCGCAATCGTCTCAATCACCGTCATATTCAACTGTTTGGTGAAGAGACTCTGTTTCATCGCATCGCCCGCTCGGTGTGCCGCGCCGAGTGTCTTCCCCGTAAGGAACTGTTTGAGGCCTGGGAAGTGGCCCGCAGGGTGCGGCGACGATTTCGTGGCGGCCGGGTAGTCGACCTGGCTTGCGGTCACGGCCTGCTGGCCCATATTTTACTTCTGCTCGATGACAGCTCGCCTCAGGCATTGGCGGTTGATGTGCGTCTTCCGGACAGCGCCGATAGTCTGGCTTCAGCCCTGCAGTCCGATTGGCCCCGTTTGCAGGGGCGCATTCACCCTCTGACCCAACCCATGGAGACTCTAGAAATCGCCAGGAATGATCTGGTGGTTTCGGTTCATGCCTGTGGTGGCTTGACGGATCAGGTGATCCAGGCGGCGATAAAGGGTAGGGCAAGGCTTGCGGTGCTGCCCTGTTGTCACGATTTGAACAATGCGGACGACGGCGGTCTTCAGGGTTGGATGGAAGGCTCCCTGGCGGTCGATGCCGCACGGGTAGCACGGCTGCGCAGGGCCGGTTATCGGGTTTACACACAGACCATTCCAGCAGAAATTACACCGAAGAACCGCTTGTTAATGGCCGAGCCTGAATGATTTCATAAGGGTAAGCTTCAGTGCCGGAGGCGGGGGATTAGCGGCGCTGGACAAAGATGTCTGCTTGGGCTTATTCTGGACAGGTTAGTAGAGAGAATGTCTTGTTACCGAGAAGGCTGGTTATGCTCGATATCACCTCACGTCGGCAGTTACAGACCCTTCGCCTGAATCCTCTCAACCTGGTTGCATCTCTTAAGTTGCAACAGGCCGGTGTTGCCGAAGACCCTGCGGCCTTACCGATTTTTTGCCTCATGGAATGGGGCCTTTCCGGTGGTCGGTTTGGTACAACCCGGCGCCTGCCGCAGGAACTGTTGCGTCTGCGTCTGATGGCCGATCAGCAGGCGGCGATTGCATATCTGTTGGCGAATCTGCCCGGTGGCCTGCCGCAATTGCACCGCAAGTTGCTACGCATGTCACCATCGGGGGCGGCTGAAACCCTTCTTGAGGTGCTGGATATGCGCCTGAGGGCCGACCCGCGTAATCCTTATCCGTCGTCATAATGTCCTTTATGTTGTGAAATTATATTTTCCCCTAAGGAGAAAACCATGCAGGTCCCGTTAAGTGAATTACAGCAACGCATGATCCGTTTTCGTAGGCAGATGGATCGTGTGGATCCCGAATGGCAGGCAGCTGTGATATTCGGTCGTGTCAACCAGTACTATTTTACCGGCACCATGCAGGACGGCCTGCTGTGGATACCGAGGGATGGCGAGGCCGTGTTGTGGGTGCGCAAAAGTTACGAACGGGCCATGGACGAATCGCTATTCTGCCGCATTCAAACCATGAGCAGTTTTCGTGACGTGGCTGCTACCGTCGGCACAATGCCGGATCGTCTGCATATTGAATGTGAACTGGTTCCTTTAGCATTGCTGCGGCGCTTGCAGAAACACTTTCCTGTCGAGGATATCCGGCCTGCGGACGGTGTACTGGCCGCAGTGCGTGCGATCAAGAGTCCTTACGAACTCGAAAGGATGGAACGCTGCGGAGAGATTCATCGGCGGATCCTCGAAGAACGCCTGCCGAAGATGCTGCAGGAAGGGATGAGCGAGGCCGAACTGGCCGCTCAACTTTATGCGGTAATGGTCGAAGAAGGCCATCACGGGGTGGCCCGTTTCGCCATGTTTCAGGCTGAAGTGGCCCTCGGCCATATCTGTTTCGGAGAAAGTTCTCTTTATCCCTGCAGTTTTGACGGGCCCGGAGGCAACTACGGCCTCCATCCGGCGGTGCCTTTGCTCGGCAGTCGCTTGCACCGGCTGGCCAAGGGCGATCTGGTCTTTGTTGATATCGGCTGCGGTGTCGAAGGCTACCATACCGACAAAACCTCCACCTATATGTTCGGGGCGCAGATCGACGATGCAGCCAAGGCCGCTCACCATAAATGCGTGGAGATTCAGAATGTCATTGCTGAACAGTTGCGGCCTGGTGCCGTTCCGTCAGAGATCTATGCGAAGGTTATGGACAGCCTTGATGATGAGTTCCTGGAGAATTTCATGGGGTTCGGGTCCCGTCTCGCCCGGTTTCTTGGTCACGGTATCGGTCTGCAGATCGATGAGGCGCCCGTTATTGCAAAAGGTTTTGATGAACCACTAGAGGAAGGGATGGTGCTGGCTCTGGAGCCTAAAAAAGGGATACCCGGGGTCGGAATGGTCGGTATTGAAAATACCTTTATTGTGACAGCCCAGGGGGGGCGTTGCATTACCGGGGATCATCCGGGCTTGATGCCTGTTTACTGAAAGGCTTAATTTGTTGAGTCATTCGAAAAGGCTTTTCTTTATCAGTTTAAAACGCAAAATCCTCACTTGAAAGTGAGGATTTTGTCAGTAACTGTTTGAAAGCCTGCAGTATTTTTCTGCAGGCTTTTTGGGTCATAAAAGGCGGTGCTTATTGTTTCTCTGGCATTTCCATGGTTTCTTCGACTTCGTCCATCATGGATTCGGCGCCTTCGGCGGCCTCATCAACCATTTCCTGGCCTTTTTCCATCATTTCTTCACCGGCTTCTTCCATCATGGTCTGGCCTTCTTCGACCATTTCCTTACCTGCTTCCATGGCTTGGTCAGCGGTTTCTTCCATGGCGGCTGCTGCTTCGTCAACAACCTCTTGCGCTGCTTGCTCTACATCTGTTGCGGTAGCTTCGGCAACGGGGCTTTCTTCAACCGGAGCAACGGGCTCTTCTTTTTTGCAAGCGGTAGCAAAAACCATAAGTGACAGTGCAGCAACCAGAATCAAAAGTTTTTTCATGCTTTTTCTCCTACTTAAATGGGGAACAGAGATCGAAATGCCTTTTGGCGATGGTCTTCGGGCAGGAATTGCCCTGACCCCTAACGGTATAAATAACCCAAATATTCTTCTATAGCAACTTCTAACGTAACGGAATCGTTTGCGTTAACTTTCGAGATTTTTAAATCGGCCTGGCAAAAGTGCTTTTGCCTAAAGGTATTGGCAAGCTTTCAGGGCTGCAATTTCCGCCTGACGGGCATAGTCAATGGAGTCCGCCAGAATACGTGCTGCTTCTTGGGGGCTGTGGAACCCGGTGCTGTTTTCGCTGGAGATGAAATCCCATCGCATCTGTCCTCGGCGGTGCAGGTGCAGGGCTTCTTTGAGATCATCATCGCCGGCACCGGCTTGGCGGGCCGCGACAATCGCGTCCATTGCTGAAAGCAAGGCTTGCTGGCTCTGGGTAAGCAGTTCGTCTGTTTTGTGCTGAATGTTTAAAACGCGATCTTTTAGCTCTTCAGCTGGGCGGTTGTGACAGGCCTGACATGAATGTTTGAGATTGTGTAACGGGCTGCGTACCCAGTGATCGGATGCCTTGACACTTCCCTGAGCAACATGAGGCATGTGACAGTCGGCGCAGGAAACTCCTGAGCGGGCGTGAATGCCAGTACCCCACAGTTCAAATTCAGGATGCTGCATCTTTAGCATCGGCGCTCCGGTCTCTTTGTGGGTCCAGTCCTTAAAGTCGTATGCTTCATAATGTTTTTCGATGTCCTCGACCGTGCGCCCCTTGCTCCAGGGGAAGGTCAGCTCCCTGTCGGGGCCTTTGAAATAGTATTCGGCATGGCACTGCGCACATACGTAGCTTCGCATATCCTGGCGGCTAGCAGTGGTTAGATCGACGCCAGCCTCTTTCATGGCATGAATGAAAGCCGGCCGGGTTATGCGTAAGGCCATGGTTTTGGGATCATGGCAGTCGGCACAAGAGGTTCCCGTCTTGAGGTGCGGTTGCAATTCGTTGTAGGGGGTATGGTTAAATTTCTTCCAACCCATTTCTTCGATAAGTCGAGGCGATTCTGCCGCATGACAGTTGGCACAGGCACCGGGTTGATTGACCATTTTTACCCGTTGGGTTTCAGCCTGATCAATTGCTGCGAAATGATGACCGCGATCCTCATTATGATCAATACTGAACGCATATCCTGCCCAAAGTCTTTTCATAGCCGGGAAACGCTCCAATTTATTATAAGGCGTGGAACCACCGTATTCAGTTTTGCCGTAGTCGATCTTTGTTTTAACGAAGCTGTCGTACTGGTAGGGAAAATTTTTATCCAATAGGGCCGGGTTCAATGACTGTTCCCCGATTCCCACGACCTTTTGCGGGGTGGCTTCGGCTTCCTTCTCGGGTGGCCGTATAGTGACCATCTTGTACCCTACGAAGATTGCCAGGAAGGTTGAAACGACGAAAATTACGATTTCGTAAGGTTTTAAACGCATAAATTTCTCCGCCTATTTATGGGCTGTATGACCGACATTGCCGCGGCAGGTTAAGCAGTCAGCTTTTTGCCCCCGAATATCGTGCAGCACGGGGCCGGTTAATTTCTGGTGGCAGTAAATGCAGTTGTTGAGGGCGATTTCTCAATTAACGGGCCGTATGCGAACCGGAAAACTAAAATTGCCAGTGGTAAAGGCGAGGCCGTGATTCCAGGCGTTAATTCCTTTGCGAAGGCATCCTCTGAATAGACCTTTGGGGGCGTGGCAGGTTTTGCAATCGGCAACTTGTTTGTGAGATGAGAGTTTCCAATTCTCAAATTGCTCTTGCATGATCTGACAGTTCTAGCACACTTGAGGGTCATCGAGGAAAAAGAGCCGTCGCTGGCATAAAGGAAAGAAAACAGGGCCAGGCCGGACAAGATGCCAGCCAGGGCAACGATCATCCACGAGATTCTGATTTTCCTGGTAAGACAATTTATGGTCACGAAAGTTGCTCTGTATTAATTCCTGGCTGGGAGTTTCTGTTTCAATCGGATAAATGTAACCAGAGACGGCTCAGAGATCAATTAATAAAAGGAAAAATCCCAATGATTGAATGGGTTTTTGATGTTGGAACTCTTTTGTTGTTTTGTTACAGTTCCAATCATGAATAGTAAAGTTGCAATACAAAAGTGTCCTCTCTTTACGGGGCTTACTGAAGATGATTTGGCGTCCTTGCTCAAAATTGCCTGCCGAAGCGAGATTCCTAAAGGGACCATACTTTTTACCGAAGGTGAAGATGCCCGTGGATTTTATGTGCCGGTTTCGGGGAAAGTGAAAATTTATAAAGTGACTCCGGAGGGGCGGGAGAGGGTTCTGCGCATCGCAGAACCCGGCCGTACTTTTGCCGAAGCTGCCATATTTGATCTGGGAACCTATCCGGCGAATGCCGCTACTCTCGAACGGTCGGTATTGCTTTTTTTTCCAAAACACGAGGTTCTTCAGCTGTTAAGAAACAACGTTCAACTGGCGATCAACATGATTGGTGGCATCTCCCGTTTGTTGCGTGAATTCATGGATCAAATGGAAAATATCTCCTTTCGTGATGTCCCCGCTCGGCTGGCCCGCTACCTTCTCGATCTGGCCGAAGGAGAAAAGGATCGCGTTGAACTGCCTTTATCCAAGAGTCAGTTGGCCGTCAATCTCGGAACAGTTAGCGAAACCTTGTCTCGAACCTTTCGAAAAATGGTTGACGATGATCTGATTCGGGTCCAATCCCGTACAATTGATATTCTTGATGCGGATCGCCTGGCTGCTTTGGCAGCGCGTTATAAAGAATAGAATTATGCTATGCTCCGGGATACCGATCATATGGAGATAAAATGACAGACCGCCGTACCGAAATTACTGTCCGTTATGCTGAAACGGATGCTCAGGGCATCGTTCATCACGCCAACTACCTGGTCTGGTTTGAAGAGGGACGGTCCGACTATTTGCGACAGCAGGGGTTTTGCTACAGCGAACTTGAAAAGGCAGGTTATTATGTCGTGGTGGCTGAAGCCGAAGTTCGTTACCGGGCTCCGGCATTTTACGAGGATCGGCTCATTGTTGAAACCACCCTTTGTCGATTGCGGCGCAAATTTCTTGAATTCAGGTACCGGATTTTCGGACCGCAAGACGAGTTGCTTGTAGAAGGACGTACCCGGCATATGGTATTGGGGCCGGACCGTCGTCCGGCTAACCTTCCCCCCGAGTTCATCGAACGCTTGCAGGACTCTGCTGACAAAGACCCGAAATAGGACAATTATCAGCTTGACTTGGGCCCGGGCAATTGCTATAAACTTTGACGCATCGGGCGAATAGCTCAGTTGGGAGAGCATCGGCCTTACAAGCCGAGGGTCACAGGTTCGAGCCCTGTTTCGCCCACCAAAAAAGAAAAAAGGCAGCGAGTTTTTACTCGCTGCCTTTTTATTTTTTCAGCTACAAGAACCTATGCCATTCCAGCCCGTAAAAACTGTTGCCTGGAGGCGACAGTTGCATACCTGGTTAAATGTAGAGAAAGACCTCGGGGATTTCTTTCTGGCTATTTCACGGGCCCTGTGAAAACCCATTCGTTGTTCTGAACAGCCCTATGGCAGTTGATGCAGCCATCAACCTTACCTTCTGCCAGGATTACTTTATCCGGTGCGTATTTCAGCCAATACCAGTCACCGCTCTCGGGGTTATAACCGGTGCGCTTGTACATCACGGTGACTGCTGCTAATTCCTTTTCAGGGGAATAGTTTTCTTTGACGATAATGGCTCCATCGGGCAGTTGCGCTCTTTTATCCTGGATTGATTTCAATACGGCAGGACTTACATAGGTCGTAAGGTAGGCGCCGTGGGGATGTTGTCCTTTATAGAGGGCCTCTTTTCCCGGAAACAATGACCATTTCCGGTAGTCCTGAGTCACGGTGATTAGTTCAATAAGGGTGATACCATCAGGATCCGGCAAGGCTGCAGCCGTCTGGCCCGGTGCTTGGGAAGTGGACGATTCTTCCTGTTTTTGACAGCCGAGCAGCAAGGTCAGACAGAGCAAGAAGCAGGGAATCACTGAAAGACGAATCATTGTTGTTTCTCCTTATTGACTAAGGTCACAAAAAATCCGGCAAACTTGGATGAATTCTAGCAAGGGGTTATACTTAGTCAAGCAGCTATGAAATCAGTAATACCCGAGCCGTTATTCTTATTGTCATCAATTGGGTATCTTTGGTCATATCGTGGCTCAAGCCCTACTTTGGCGCATATAATGCAAATCGTTTTTTTGGTTTTACTTGGAGGGCTATATCTTTTGAATAATCAGGATTTCAATATGAATATGTTACAGCCCGTTAGTTTTGTGGTTCGCTCTTTCATTGCAGTGTTTGCTGGTCTGTTGTTGCTTGGGGTTGGTTCAAGCTCCGCCGGCATGTCTCGCGACCCTGAAAGTTTCGAAGTCAATCGACAGCGTTTGCTTTCGTATCTGCTTTCTCAGCAGTTAACCCAGAACCACTATCGCGATTTATCCCTTGATGACCAGTTTTCCGTTGCCGCATTTGACCTTTATATTCAACAACTTGACAGCCAGAAACGATTTTTGCTGCAAAAAGATTTAGATCATTTACGCGCCTATGAACAGCAGATTGACGATGAGGTTCTCAGCGGATACCTGAATTTGCCCAAGGTGAGTGCCGTTTTACATCAAAAACGCATCGACGAGGCTGAAGTTCTGGTTCGGGAGATCATGGCTGAAGGATTCAATTTGCGTCGAAAAGAATCTTTTGAAACCGATTCTGAAAAAGTCGAGTATTGCCTTGATCGCCGTGAACTTCGGGAGCGTTGGCGCAAGACCCTTAAATATCAGGTTTTGACCCGCTATCTTGAACTGCTGGAAGAGCAGGGAAAAGTGTTGTCAAACACTGCGTCTATGCCGGAAGGGTATAAGGTTGACAAAGAGCTATTGGATACCGCTGGAGACAGGGTTCTAAAGTCAATTGAACAGTTGTTGTCACGCTTGAGGAAGATTACACAGCGGGAATATGTTGACCGATATTTTGATGCTGTTTGCCGTGCGTTTGATCCCCATACCAATTATCTTGCACCGGCAGAGGAAGAGGAATTCGAGATCAGCATGAAAGGCTCACTGGAGGGAATTGGCGCCACTCTCCAGCAGGATGATGGGTACATAAAGGTAGTCAGTATTGTTCCCGGTAGCCCGGCCTTTCGTCAGGGGCAACTGGAGGCTGAGGATATTATTCTGAAAGTCGCCGAAGGAGGTGCTGAGGCTATCGATATTGTCGATTCCCGGCTACGGGACGCCGTCCGTCTTATCCGCGGCAAAAAGGGTACAGAAGTACGCCTTACCGTTCGAAAACCTACCGGCATCCAGCAGGTGATACCGATTATTCGCGACGTTGTACAGATACAGGAATCTTTCGTTCGTTCGACTCTGCTCGAAGGCCCTGCGGATCTGCAGGGGCGCTTTGGTTATATCCGAATTCCGACCTTTTATCGTGATTTTTTCGATAATGATAAGGACAATACCCCGCGCAATTGTACTGATGATGTTCAGGCTGCCCTAGAAAAACTCAGTGGCAGTAACATCGATGGTCTGGTTGTCGATTTGCGAAACAATGGCGGCGGTGCTTTGACGGACGCCGTTCAGATTGCCGGATTGTTCATCAAGCAGGGGCCTATTGTGCAGATCAGGGACAGCAATGGCCGCATTTCCGTACTTGAAGATAAGGACCCCGTGGTGGCCTTCGATGGGCCTTTGATTGTACTGGTCAATCGCTTCAGTGCGTCAGCCTCTGAAATCCTTGCGGCCGCCCTGCAGGATTACCGCCGTGCCCTGGTCGTAGGCGACCATGCAACCCATGGCAAAGGAACAGTGCAGACCGTTCTTAACCTTGACCGGGCTCTGCCGCCGGGAAGCATGGATCAGTACCGGCCACTGGGTGCCATGAAATTGACATTGCAGAAATTCTACCGGGTCAGTGGAGGGTCTACGCAGGTGCAGGGGGTGGAGCCGGACCTTTTGCTTCCGGACCCGTTACCCTACGTCCAGAGCGGAGAACGGTATACTGATTTTGCCCTGCCATGGGATACCATTGCACCGGTTTCTTTTACCCCTTGGCAAACAACCTCTTTTGATATTGATATGTTACGGGATGCCAGCCAAAAAAGACTTTCTGAGTCTCCTCGCTTCAAGATATTAACCGGCATGCGAGAAAGAAATAATGAGCGCGGTGCAATGACGGAGCGCTCTCTGGACCTGAAAGACCTGTGGCGAGAACTCAGTGAATTTAAAAAGGCTCAAAATGCCGAAGCTACGGTCAACACGGATAAGCAAGTTCAGGGAGATCTGATTGATGAGGATTGGTTGAATCAAATCGAAAAAGATCTGTTTGTTGGTGAAGCAATGCATATTTTGGCAGATTTAAAGGGGAGCCAACCTGTTGTCAATAATTTGACCAAAGCCGCAGAAATAGGGCGTTAGCGCATATATTTCAGAAAAAAGTAGCACCCTATCGTTAAGATGGTTTACTTTTTCGGGTTTTAAGCTATTTTTTCTATGGTAATATATCATTGTTAACATTGAAGAAATGCGAAATATAAAAGGTTTTTTTCTAGCCAAGGCATGGGAATTGCTCTAGGTGAAGTTGCTTTTCACCCAGCTTTATGTGCCTGTTCCGGACGAGGTGCCGCTAATTTAAGAAGCCGGATTATCAAAGACATTGTTTTGCTAAATGCCGATTAAGGAGCGTATTGATGAAGAAAACCATTCTGCTGATGGTAGGCCTTAGCTTATTTTTGTTGTCCGGTTGCTATGTTTGCAACAAGGCGAATTGGCCGGAACAGCCGGTGTTGGATCACATGAACACCATGCAAAAGACTCAATATCTTAAAGATGTCAAACAGAATCTGATCAATTTCAGAACCACGGCAGTCGATCTGGACAGCCACCGCCCGCCCCGCCTCCCCGACGAAAATCCTGCAGATTGCCAGCGTGAAGGGTTCCATTGCGAAGTTGCCAGGTATGTTGAAGTATATGCCATGCCTGTTCTCAATGACAGCGAGGCTCTGCAAAACCTCGAAACCCGACTAGAAGTTGCTAAAATTAACCTGCTGAGTGCCTTTGCCCTATATGAAACGGGAAGTTTTGGCCAGGCGCGCAACCTTCTTAAGATGTATGACAAACGGTATCGCAAAGATGTCTCTATCGAAACGGCTATGGTCGACAGCCGTGATATGGAATTTGCCACCCTTGGCGAGGCTGCACAAAACCTCCGCTCCAAGTTAACCAATTAATAACTTTAATCTCAACAGCATAGTAAGGGGACTGACACGACATGTTTAATGCCCTATCCGAGTCAATCATCAATACCTTGACCTACCTTATTAATACCTATTCCGGGGTGTTGCAGGTAACCGTCTATTTCATCATGCTTTGCGTATTCGGATTTGCACTGATCAAGTCCTATCTTTCTTTCTGCGCTCTGGCATCTTTTGATTTCAAGACCATTAAGAATCGCAAGCAGCTACATAACCTGCCCGCCAATTTACGGACCCCGGTAATGATCATTGCCGCATCCTTTTTTGACAAGGCGAAACAGCATTATCTCGAAGAAAAGCTTGAAAATCCGGCTTCTGAAAAGGTCATTCCGCCTGATGCTTTTATTCGTGATGCCGCTTTTCAGTTCAGCGAGCGTTATTTCGAGGAGAAATTTCTTTCCCCAATCAGCATGATGGCGAATTTGATGCCCCCATTGGGTTTTATCGGAACCATTATTGGCATGGTCGTACACTTTCTGTCCAACAGCGGCACTTTGAAAAGTGATTTGGCCATCGCCGGTATTGCTACCGCGCTGTATACGACCTTTATCGGTCTGGTCTGTTTCACGATTCTTGAGTTTCTTAAAAAAGTTTTTTATGGGTTGTTGCACAAGCGAATCGATCAGGGCCTGGCGGCTGTCGCCGACTTTGATCAGGACTAACCGGAGTATAGGTGCAGGATGAAAAATAAAAACGGTCAAACCTGGCTCTTTTCGTTTACAGACCTTGCGTTTCTCTTGTTGATCAGCTTGAGCACGATTCCGGTTGCCGACAGTGTCACCATCCGTTTTTCCGAAATGGATGTGCCTGTGGTCCCCGAAAGTCAACAACTCGGTGCCCTAGGCCAGCTAAGGGAAGTCTGGGAACTTCAGGTGCATCCTGTATCTGAGGAATACCCGGTCCCTTATAAGATCGTCCGTTTCGGCCTGGCGAGTCAGGTGGATGGTGAAGAAGCTCAACTGCTTGGTCCAGAGCAGCTGATTAATGCCCTGGAAAAGTTGAAAGCCAGAAATATCCAGCCTGTTTTGTTGCCCGAAAAGACCTCTCTTACTCAAGATTTGCTCTATGCCGCCGGGGCCCTGGCCAAGGTCTGGGGAGTGGAGTATAGTGAGACGGTAGTGCAGCCGGAAACAGCTGAGGAAGGCTCTTAACCATGGAAATTGGGAAAGAGAGCCTTTACGGATGGGGGGTATGCCAGGTGCCTATGCCCCGTGCCCAGAACGATATCTATGCAGATCGGCGTAGCGCACAAGAGTCTGTGGACTTTCCCGATCGCCGAACGACCCGTATTTTTCGGCCGTTTACTGCTGTTTTTGCTGCGATTATGCGGGAAGACTTTCCTGCAATGCATACGTTGCTTGTTGGTCTGGTCGCTATCTTGTTGCTGCTTATTTTTGGTCTGTACACCCAACCCGATGCCCCCGAAGTTGAACCGCCTGTCGCTGAGCCCATAGAAATTGTCACCAGAATGTTGCAGGAACCGGCGGTCGAGCCTATTGTTCCTGTCGAACCGGTCGTGGTTAAGAAACAGCCGGAGCCTTTGCCAATTAAAGAGCAGATTGTTGAGGAACCTGAACCGATTGTTAAACCTGTCCAGGTAAAGCCGAAAAAAGTATTGGCATTGCCACCGGCAAAGATTGTTCCCAAGCCGTCTAAAGTACCTCCAAAACTTGCACTGCCGGTTGAGAAATCCCTGCCAATGCCGAAAAAGACGGTTACCTTGGCGGTTCCCGAGCGAAAGACTCCCGTGCTGGCCCCGGCGCCTTCGCGGCAGGCCCCCAAATACACGGTTTCCTCTACGCCACAACCCCGTTTGGTGACTGACAGCTCGGCCTTGAGAAAGCGGAACCAGCAAAGCATCGCGGTCACGCCGAAGGCTTCGGCAGCGATCGATTACAGTTTAAAACCGAGCTCTTCCGGCCAGCAGGCCCTAGCCCGGGATAAACGATTTTCTCCGACCGCACCGGGGACTGCTGTCGACTTGCCCAGTACCAGCGGTTCGCGCAGTGATTTCTCTATGCCTCGCAGTCAAGGAGGACATGCTGTTGTCCAGGCCGGCCGGTCTTTTGCTCCTCAGCCGGGTCAAAGCCCTGTCGATATTGCTGCGGTTGGCCAGGTCGGCGGGAGTTATGCCACCCCGAGCCGTTCGTCAGCTGCCCCCTTGGCAACCGATACAGTGGGCGATTTTTCCGGCCCTGCTGCAACAGCTTCGGTGCAATTGCCGACAGCTTCCCAACCAGGTGTCGCCGCAATTTCAAGCTCCGTGGAAAGTTCGGCCGGCGGCGGTCCGCCCGATAGTTCCGTCAATTTTGTCGGAGATGGTGAAGCAGGTACCGATCCGAATCTCTTTATCAGTCTTAATCAACTTGGAGCCTGTGTCGATCAGAGCGAAGAGGACCGTTTGCGTACCGAGCTGGCCATTCGCCTGGATGATGGTGGAATCTTCCCCTGCGGCGAGATGAAGTTCCACATCGATTATGTTGAGACCGGGCAGACCGTGCAGATGCGTATCTACAATCCGCGTGATTTTGCCGATAAGTGTGCTGCGTTACTTTCAGCTATCGAATGTATCAATCATTCCAAATAGTGAGGAAGCCTATGAAATTGTTCAGATTTGCATTAGTCGTACTGTTTGTCTGTCTGGTCCCTGCTATGGCCATGTCCCAAACGAGTAATGCGCAATGGGATAACCTGCTTGATGTGACCTATCGTTTCAGCTGGTATCCCCAGAAGGATCTGCGGCAGTTGCTGACTGAAAAGGGGGCTGAGTACGGGCAGACACTTGAAGGGTATCGGGACCAGTTGCGCCAGGATCTGCAGATCGTGCCTGGAACTGGGGACCGTGTCGAGGGCCAATTGCCTGCAGAGGGCCGGCAATGGAAGAAATATTATCATCTTTCACTGGCCGAATTCTGCCTTTACCTGTCCAGCGGAGAGGAGTTACAGCTGGAAAATGCTCAGGCTGTGATGGAAGTGCTGTCCGGGAAAGCGCAACAGTCCGACGTGGCCTTTTGGCTCAATCTTTATACTGCTTACCAGCAGATGCATGCCAAGGATGCCAGGGGTTTCAGTAATGCCGTCTATGATCTGTGGCAGAATGTTGTATTAAAGCTCGAAGTCGACAACCTGCGTATTCAGCGTGAAATAGGGAAGGCCGGTTTTGTTAAGAGCTTACCCTATCTCTATGAAAACATCGCTCATCTCATCATTCGACGGGCTATTGTCGAAGAACAGATTCCGGGCCTTTCTCCCCTGGGAGTTATCGTCTTGTCCATTGAAGACAAACTCACCGTGGAAAATGGTTATCGCACTGTAGTCGAAGCGACTGTGGAGCGAATGCGGGGTCTGAACTCCGACAATTACAACCTAAACTTTGCCGTGGCATTTCTTGAGGCCATCGCCAGCCGGAATGCCTTCGAAGGAGAACAGAATCCCGATCAGCTGGTAGCAAAATATCAGAGGGCGGATGCCTTTTATCGTCTGGCCTGGGAGTGGGCAGATAGCCGTAAGGGCAAGGCCGCTGTGCTCAGCCAGCACATGAGTTTTTCAACCTATGTGACTCGCCGCCTCAGCGACTCTGCCGATCCTATTGCTGCCGATCCATTCTTCAGCGATTTGCCGGCATCGGCAGACCGGCAATTGGACCAGGCCATCGATCTTTATAAGGAATTGGCCGACCCACGGGTACAGGGAGGTGAATTTGTCTCTGCCGGCTTCTATGAGCGAAATAATTACCTTGCCGCTATGCACAAACTGTGGGATTCCACAGCCAAACTCGGCATTATGCTGTCCGGGTATTATGATACTACCCGCCAGGCCGTACTCCACGGACAGCTCTTCCCCGCCGAGAGTCCGCTCCTGAAATATCTTGCCCTGTTTGAACAATATGCGGCTCGCGATACCGATATCGTTCCGGATAACGCGTATTTCCTGGCTGCTTATGCGGCTGGCGAGTTGGCAGACCTCTATCGCAAACTTGGCGATTATTCAACAAGCTCTCAGCCAAGCGATCTCTTTTTCGCCTATCAACTTCAGGCGGTGGAAATCTTTCCTATCGATATCGTTGGAATCCTGCAACTGGCTTATCAGGCAAATCAAGATGGCAGGGTAGAAGACTATTTCCATTACACCAACAAGATCGGGCAGCAGCTTCAGGCGTTGGCGGTTGATCATCAGGGCTCAACTTCCGATTCCGGAGCTTACACTACCATTGTTGGTCATATGTATAATGATATTCCCCAGATCATGACCAATGCGTATTCCCTGGTTAACTTTATTCAAGAGGCCGGTGGAACCGAAGAAGGCATGTACCGCAAGGCCCTGGCCATGAACCGCGTTTTGCAGACCGCTGAAAATAAAACCTCGGATGAATTTCTTGAGCGGCTGATGTTGGCTTTGGGACAAGCAGATTTCAGTGAAGGCGCTATCGCTCTCGATCCGAAAATGGGCGAGGATGTACCGGCAGCTGAATTTGCCAAAATTCAAGGAATATTGAGAGAAGTTTCCGGTTATCGGTTTAACAGGGTTAAAAATGAACTGTATGCCTCTGTCAGCAGCCCGATGCACAAGGTATTGCGCAATCTTTTCTATGAAGTGCCTTATGGGGAGCATCAGTACCCACAGCTGCTGAAGAGTGTTCGTTCCGGGTCCTGACTTGTCTTTCCAAAGGAAAGAAGGGAGTTTTTTCTCCTTGACAGTGTGAAGGCGATTTGATATCAATACCGGGCTCTTGAGGAGCGAGAACTTTTCTCTAAGGGCCCCGTCGCCAAGTGGTAAGGCAGAGGTCTGCAAAACCTCCATCACCAGTTCGAATCTGGTCGGGGCCTCCAAATAAAACAGAAAAAGCCAGCTTTCGAGCTGGCTTTTTCTGTTTCTGGATAAGCCTGACCTTTCGATGACAAGTCCAATGGCCGTTAGAACCTCCGGTTGGCCCTTTTGCCGGGGAATGTTAAAATACAGGGATAGATGCAGACCTTGTCTCTTTTATTGATCCAGGGTCGGGAAGGGGAGGAACAAATGTATCGAACGGCTGCTGTGGCAGGGCAGTTTTATCCCGGCCAGAAAGAGGTTTTGCAAGAGCAGGTCAGCAACTACCTGCAACAGAAACTGGAGCCGGAACCGGCTATCGGTATTATGGTTCCTCATGCCGGCTATGTTTATTCCGGTGCGATTGCCGGACAGACCTTTAGTCGGGTAAATGTTCCTGATCGGATTGTACTTCTTGGCCCGAACCATACGGGTTATGGAGCCGTTCAGGCCGTTTTTTCAGAGGGCAGCTGGCAGACCCCCCTGGGGGATGTACCCATCGACAGCCAATTGGCCAAACAAATCATAGCTGTTTCTTCTGATGCCACAGCAGATGAACTGGCTCATCGCCACGAACACTCTTTGGAGGTCCAACTCCCTTTTATTCAGGTGATGGCCCCCGAGGCACGATTGGTCCCGATATGCCTCGGCCATTCGTCATTGGAAAAGTTGCTTGATTTCGGGGCTGGCCTGGGTCGTTTGCTGGCGTCGCAATCTGAACCGACACTGCTTGTCGCCAGCTCGGATATGACTCATTTCGAATCCGCCGATTCTGCCCGCCAAAGGGACATGAAAGCACTGGAAAAAGTTTTGGACCTTGATGCAGAAGGCCTCTACCGGCTTGTAGTAGCAGAACGCATCAGCATGTGCGGTGTGGTGCCTACCGTTGTCATGCTGGCTGCCGCCAGGGAGCTGGGTGCCAGTAAGGGCACTTTGGTGCGCTATGGAAATTCTGGTGAGACGACCGGCGACAATTCCGAGGTTGTTGGTTATGCCGGTGTTATTATCTCCTGAACTGGGTGGTGATGATATAGAAGTATACGGTGGAATCCGAATGATATTGTTGTTCAGCTGATCGGGCCCGAAAAACCTTGTCAATAACAGCCTGTTCCAGTATATATCTGGGGTCGTCTTAAGACGGCCCCTTTCTTACAAATCGTTTTATCTATTGTTTCAGGAGCTAATTAATAATGTCTCAACTGCGCGTTCGTTTCGCCCCCAGTCCGACGGGCTATTTGCATATCGGTGGTGCTCGCACCGCCCTGTTTAACTATTTGCTGGCCCAAAAGGAAAAGGGTTGCTTCGTGCTGCGCATCGAGGATACCGATGTCGCACGTTCCACCCAGGAATCGGTCGATGCCATTCTGCAGGCCATGAACTGGCTTGGCTTGAGCTGCGACGAAGGTCCTTATTACCAATCAGAACGTTTTGACCTGTATCGCTCCAAGGTCGAGCAACTGCTCGATTCCGGCAAAGCTTATCGTTGCTATTGCACACCCGAGGAACTCGAGGCCAAGCGCAAGATTGCTGAACAGGAGAAACGTAAGCCGAAGTATGACGGTACCTGCCGTGACCGTCAGGACACGCCGGAGGACCTGCCATACGTCGTTCGATTCAAGGCGCAGCAGGAGGGCGCAACGACCTTTAACGATCGCATCAAGGGCCCCATCACTTTTCAGCATTCCGAACTTGACGACCTGATCATTCAGCGCACCGACGGTACGCCGACCTACAATTTCGTGGTAGTGATCGATGACGCTGAGATGGGCATCAATCTGGTTGTCCGCGGCGATGATCATATCAACAACACTCCCCGTCAGATCCTGCTTTACCAGGCTCTCGGTTATGATGTGCCCGAATTCGCTCATGTACCGATGATCCTCGGTTCGGACCAGAAACGCCTTTCCAAGAGGCATGGCGCCACCTCGGTAATGGCTTACCGGGATCTTGGCTATCTGCCGGAGGCGATGGTCAACTATCTGGTGCGGCTCGGTTGGTCTTTTGGTGACGAGGAGATATTCTCCATGGACGATCTGGTGGAGAAGTTCAGTCTCGATAATGTCGGGCGCTCGGCTGGCGTATTCAATCCGGATAAACTGTTGTGGCTCAATGCTCACTACATCAAGACCGGCGATCCTCAGCGCCTGGGAGAGCTCCTGAAAGAATATTTGGCTGAGCAAGGGATAAGCTGTGATGGGGGGGCATCGATTGAAGAGGTGGTGAAATCTCTCCAGGAACGCTGCAAGACCATGGTTGAGATGGCAGAGCAAGCCGCTTGCTACTATCGCAGCGAAGTGGAATTCGACCCGAAGGCATCGGCTAAGTTCCTTACCGAAGCGCAACAGCCTGTTTTTGCCGCCACCCTTGAACATTTGGCCGGCTTGGATGATTGGCAGGAAGGTCCCATCGAGGCTGCCCTCGGCAAGGTGATGGAAAGCACCGGACTCAAGTTCGGCAAGATCGCCCAACCTTTGCGGGTGGCCCTCACCGGCGGGACCGTCAGCCCCAGTATCTGCCTGGTGATGGCGGTGATGGGCAAGGAGATGGCCCTGGCCCGTATCGAGCGCGCGGCTGGCCTGCTGGCCTGAAAATCAGGTGATAGGTAAATCAACGCCCGGGAGCCATGCTACCCGGGCGTTGTTGTTTAACCTGACTTCTACTTTGCCGGTCCCGCTCGGCCAGCTCACAAGGGTGAACCGCAGAGGAAGAGGTAGCGATGTAGCTTATGCGTTATTGGTGTTAAAACCCAAAAGCCCCTTCGACCACTGTTGGCAATAGAGCCGGACCGAACGCTTTAGCAATAACCTCTGGAAGAGGGGCCGCTCAAAGAAATTATTGCCGATGTAAAATAGTCTGAGGGTGTCAACCTTCTCCTTATCTGCGAGAACGAATGCTCCACGCAGTGGCAAGGCAT
>NPIE01000122.1_pt1 | contig 97946 bp, 94 predicted proteins | sample 8637661 | NCBI WGS metagenome assembly NPIE01 (sample SAMN07420842, study PRJNA396082) | bioreactor metagenome | isolation source: sample BA12 brine-fed electro-methanogenic bioreactor BA | place: Japan: Kochi | collected 2016-12-09
TAATTTGGAGGGAAAACCGACATAGGAAAGCGTTCAGATCGAAAATGTTGAGGTAAAGTCCTTCACAGAACGCAAATTGCAGGATAATCGAAGTCCTCTTTATAATTTTTTAACCAACTGCTCAGTGAGAGGCTCCATCCCAGCGGACTCCTTTTCAAGGGTTAAGTTGTGCCGATAGGTTCCTTTTTCAAAGTTGAAGGCCTTAACAGGCACCCAGTTTTGAAGCCTCGAACCTATATAAATGGCGAGATCGATCGGCCCCGCATAGAAGAGGAGAACCTCGGTCACCCCACCCTTTAGCGCCAGATCTTTCAGCTCGTTTATCTTTACCATCGCCTCTGGATAGTCCTTCGGCTCCAGCCAGTTCCCGCCGCTTTTCCAACTAAAAAGGGGCACATCCCCCCAATCGTGATCCTTCAGATAATTGCTGACAGAGGCCTCCAGGTCCTTACCTATGCCTATCGCCATGGCGATTGGGCGTTTGGATAGACCCACCTCTCCTCCCTCCTGAGTGACTATCCTCCGGCTAAGCTCCTTTTTCTGCCTTCTCAAAGTCAAGCTGAAATATAGAAAAAGGGAGAAAGCCGCCAACGACGCAAAACTGGCCATTAATGAGACGATCTCTATCCAGTTCATCCTAATCCTGCCTTTTCAGAGCTTCTCCTCTCGATAGCCTAATTGTTGATCTTCGACCTCTTCGAGGATCCGGGTCACATCTCTCCTCAAGGACGGCAGATCCTCTTGGACTATATCCCACACCACGCCCTGATCGATGTTGTAATAGGCGTGGGCTATCCTATTCCTCAAGCCGATGATCTCGCTCCAGGGCACTTTTGGATGGCTTTGGATGAGCTTGGCAGATAGATTACGTGACGCCTCGCCGATGATCTCCAGTTGCCTGACGACCCCATCCTGAATGATCCAGGTCTTTAGGAACTCCTGGAGACAGACCCCCTCCGAGTACTCCTCAATCCGTTCTATCGCCGCCAGAATATGGTGAAGGTAGACCGAATCATCCTTCTTCATAGAGCAGCACCATATCCTTCTCGGCGTAAGGCCGGACGAAGGGGCTCATGGCCCTCTCGCTGACAAGCTCCACCTCGCGGCCCAGAATCCGTTTCAGCTCCTCTTCGAGGCCAAACCACTTCAAGCCCAGAGGAGGCCTCTCGCCGGGTGGGAGCAGATCCACGAGGATGTCAATGTCGCTATCGGCGGTCTCTTCGCCCCGCGCAAAGGAGCCATAGACTGCGATCCTCTTCGCGTAGGGACGAAGCAACGGGACTATGCTCTCTCTCAGCTCTGCGAAACGGTCCATAAAACCTCGTACACTATATGCGATATACTAATATAATTATCGTTACCCCGGCTTCAATTCACCGGCCTTGCAGCCTTTCAGACTTTGGTCGCATCGGCTTGAGGCAAAGTGATATCCACTACCTGCCCCACCGCCCACTCCCGGCTGTGGGTTGCGACCACCACCGCCCCGAGCCTCGGATCGTAGAAGGCGATCGCCGCCGCGGGCGAGCCGTGGAGGAGGTGGAGCGCCATCCCGTACCGCCAGATCGGCGCTCTCCCCTCGACGACGACCAGGGACCCGCGGGGGATCTCCGGCAGGGGCGGCAGCGGCTCGGTGGGGGTGATGGGCGAAGAGACGGCGATGGAGTAGAGGACGGTAGCTGTCATAATTCCTCTCTATTCCTCTATTAATGATTGCTCAGAAATTATCTGCTTGAGCTGGCCCGCAAGGTCCGGCAGGTGGACAGTGATAACCTCCCAAACGAGATCCTGTTTTATTGCTCCATAATTATGAGCGAGAACATTTCTCTGGGCTATGATGCCCTTCCACGGGATTTCAGGGTGTTTCAGCTGAAGATCTATAGAGACACTACGTGCCGCTTCGCCCATTATCTCCAATGCGCGCTCAACCGCTAGCTGGAGCTTTCTGTCTTCGAGATAAGCATCAAAATCTGCTCCCTCAATGAAATCGAGGATTGCCGATGCAGCATCCAGCATATCCCAGATGTAAGCTAAATCTCGATCTTCAGGCTCCATAGATTACCTCCGTTCTGGCCAGAATAGAGCGCCGCCTGAAGGGATTTCGAATCGACTCCTTTTCCACCAGGTCAATCTCTCGACCGGTTATCTTCTTCAATTCTTCGATCATTTCTGCCCAGTCGAAGAGGTTCCATCGGGCTTGCTCGAAGAAGGTGACCAGAAAATCAACATCGCTCTCCGGTCGAAAATCTTCCCGGAGAACCGATCCGAAGATAGCCATCTCCTTTATCTTCCATCGACGACAGAAGTCTTCGATCTTCTCCTTGGGTATCTCGATTTTGGATGGCATAATTGAGATTCACCCCTCAACTTAGAAGGTATTTGTGCTCAAAAGCGATAAAGATATGCCTTCAGCCTTTGGATTCAGATCGGCAGCCGAGAATGTCATAATTTGAGCTGAAATGCTCGAATCCCAAGAGAGATGAGATCTCAATCCAGTTCGTTCCTTGATCCTCCCTTCTTCGTCTGCTCCAGCGTTACATCCACCACATCTCCCACCGCCCACTCCCGGCTGTGGGTTGCTACCACCACCGCCCCGAGGCGGGGGTCGTAGAAGGCGATCGCCGCCGCGGGGGATCCATGGAGGAGGTGGAGCGCCATCCCGCGCCGCCAGATGGGCGCTCGCCCCTCGACGACGACGAGGGACCCGCGGGGGATCTCGGGGAGCGGGGGGAGCGGCTCGGCGGGGGTGATGGGGGCGGAGACGCCTATATGATAATTTACCTGGTCAGCCATTATCCTCACTCTTGTTTTTGGCAATCAAAAGTTATTATTTTGCCCGTTTTTTGGGCAAAATATGGTGGGAACGTATGGGGTTGGCGAAATTAAGGAGAACGGCATCATTGGGCTCCCAGATCCTTGCGAATAGTTCGAACTAGCTTTTCTTTATCTTCTGATGAGAGTTCCCCGTTTTCTCCGCTGCATAACTCGATAACATTTATACGATGTGCTTCGGCAAGGGCTCGATTTTGCGATCCAATTTCCCTATCCACAATCAAAAATTTTCTAGTGTATGTCCCCAAATATCTCTGCTCACCAGCAGTATTAAGTTGATCTATGCCCTCTTTCTTTCGAGCTTTCTTTCCAGTCTTGACCTCTGCAATACCAATTTGGTTACCGCATCGAATAACCAGGTCTATCTCTAGAGCTCCATGATTTATCGAAGATGCTGTTTCGCTTACAGAGTTAACAAGCGCTTCTTTTACCAGCATCTCGAAAGGATCTTTTGGGACAGCCTCATTATAACTGCCTAAATGCGCTTTTAAGTAATCATCGATGGAAAGCACGTCTGGGATCACGTCTCGCTTAATTAACTGAGCTGCCCCACTGGAAAACTCATACCGATATATCAGGCTCTTGCCCCCTTCGCTCTGCAAATACAGAAACGGGCTTGAGAACTCCTCCGCCAGACGATATGAGGCAAATGCCATCGGTTTTGTTCCACCAGTAAGATTAAATATAATACTAGAACAATCAAAGCCATTATCATTTATAGATCTTCTGAGATCCCGCAGAATCGAAAATATATCATAAGGAGAATCGATCTTTAACGGGTCTATTTTAGTGGCCCCCAAAAGATCCTTCAGTCTTTCAAAGCCCTTTTCGGTCCGCTCCGTGTATACTAACATAACCCTATCGGGCTCTTCGTAACGTATTGGCAGCAGATTGGGTATTGGTTGCTCACCGATTAATGCAATCATAACCTTTTGGTCCATTATTATGCCTCCAGCTAATCGAACCTGCTTGTAAAGATTATCCAATCATCCTGATGTATAGATATCTCAAGATTCTACATCTAATGGTTTCGCTTCGTAGATCTTCTTAGCTTTCTTGAGTCCGCCTGTTGGATGATCCCAGAGTTTGCCATATCTGGCCTTGATATCCGCCAGAACCTTCTCCTTCAGTTCTGAGTCTTCAATCGAGTTCCAGCTCTCGGCAACCTTCAAGGGCATCTCCGTGAGGACCTTGGATGGAACCTTGTTCTGCCCTTTTGCGAGCCGCTCTATCTCCTTATCCAGCCAGTCAATAGCAGGCGATCTAGGAACAAACTCCTCAAACCTGCCGTATCCTGCCGCGGTCTTTGCTCCTCCGCCGATTTTGCTCAGGGCAACTCTGAGCCATTCTGCCGCCTTCTCGCAGTCTTCCCTATCGCTCTGATTTTCGGGTCTTCTTGGAAGAACGCCGAAGAGAAAATCCTGTCCGGTGTCCACGACCAGAAACGGAACGGGCACAGGACTGTGCCAGTCGGCAGGAGGCGCATCCCCCTGGTAGTACGGACCATAATGGGGGGTCATCACGTCGGCCTTCAGCTGCACCTGACTGATCGGAATAGCATCAAGGAAGACGACCGAGCCCACCGAAGAGGTATTGGAGTCTCTGGGACCAAATATCCGATTTATCGTCTCCTCGTTCTCTTCCTCCCAGATCTTAGCCCATGATCGAACGACACCCTTGACCGATGAGCCCGGCAAGTAAGGGGTTCCAAGAGTCTGGTGCCAGGCGAATCCATTCTCAACAGGATGATTCCTTCCAAGACCCGTAACAAATGGCCCATCCGTCTTGAGATGAAAAGCAAAGCCGCCACAGCCATCGATCAGATTTAACCGGCGTTCCATCATCTCCTTGATCAGACGAAGCTCTCCCACAGGCTTATCAGTCACGCCCTCAATCCAGTTCCTCTTGCCGCTATCGCCGAGGCCGTCCCATTTCTCCAACCACTGGTCGCAGAACTTATCGTACCAGAGCCCTGCGTTGCTTTCCTCTGGTCTCTGGGCGAGATCCGTCTCAATCCGGTAAATTGGACGAACCATCCTTTCCATCCCCCAAATACGCCTGACTGAACTTCTTTAACCAATCGAGATAAGCAAGAGCCTCCGCTTGAGCTCGGACATAATTTTCTTGACTGCTATTGACGATCGCATCCATCAGACCCCCATCTCCTGAATGAGCTTTGCACTCAAAAAGCCAGCTCTCAACACAGTCAAAGAGGGTTTTGTGGGCTCGCTCGTCTGTGTTCATCTTCTCGCCCTTGGCAAGCCTGGCCGCAGCCAGCTCTCCGGCCATGGCCTGTCCAAGTCCATTCATGACGATGGTTGCAGGAAGTCGCTGAACATAGCTTCCGAAGTTGCCATAATCTTTTTTCTCCGCCAATTTAGTTATGGCATCTAAGGCATGGGCGGCTCGCTTCTGGCCCAGAGTCTTTTCCGCCATCGTCTACTCCCCCACTAGCTTTAAGGCGAACCATCCCTGACCGACAGTCTCGTTTCCTCCCACCTGAAGGTAAGGGCGCTCATCCACCAGGATTTTGACCAGATCGATAGCTCCGTTACCTCGTTCAAGGAATAATGTGTAGAAAAGGCAATCCTGGGGTAGCGTCTCCTCATACCAAAGATTCAAGCTGGTCTTTGTATCCTCATCCAAGACGTTGCGAGCGTTTATGGGAAGCCCGTAGCTGGCGAACCATTTGAAGTCGTCATCGCTTAGCACAATTAGCTGTCCCGCCAGCCTTTCTGCCGAGGCGTTATTCAGAATAAGCTGACTGATAGCCTCTATGATGGATTTATCAGCCTTTCCGACTATCTCAAATTCGCGTTCTTCCAGGAAAATTTTTCCAGATCCTTCTCCCAGGACGGTTCCATTTTCAGGCTTCTTATTCATCTTAGGGCTCTTGATCTTGTCCGCATATCCTGAGCGCTGAATATCTCGGCTCAGCCTCTCCAGCAGATAAGGACAGGTTGCCCATTTATAATGCCCTGTGAGGCTGCGGACAGGAAGTAGAAGGAGTCGTGCATCTGACACAATCAGATCCCCAGCACCATCCTGCTTACCGAACGCCCTTATCACTTCCTCGCTCGGAACCGCTTCTTCTCCATTCTCTGCCTTTTTTCCCGGCCATTTTCCTCTGGCCCTATCCTTTAAGGCACCCTTAAGGCTTGACCCCACGATCACGGGATACTCGGTAATCGACTCACGCGCAACGGGCAGGTCCACAAAACCCGTCGAGCGACCGGCGCCGGGATGGACCGGCGTTTCTGCCAACATTCCAATTATTATGCTCTTCATCTGATCACCATCTATTGCTCAATCATTCCAAAGCCCGATGGCTATCTCCCCAAATCCGAACTCGCCATACTCGCCGATTCGTTTGCCGCTGAACTCTCCGATTTCTTCGGCACGGTCGCTCTCTGCCTCGCAAAACCAGGTCGAACCCCCTGGCAAGAACGGCTTTAGGGGGAGTGGCTCTCTATTGACCGAATCCCATCCACCGATCCAAATCGGTCGCTCCAAGCAAGCTGATACCACCCTGGAGCCGATTATGCCCGAAACTTCTTCTCCGGGACCTGGCCAGGAGCCTTTGAAGTACGCAGGCGTAAGATGGGTGACTGTGAATCGGATCTTGCTGTCCGAAGACGGCTTCAGCACAGGAGCATCCGGGATCTTGATCGTATCATCCATGCGATCTGCATGGGCAAGCCCACCCTCACCGCCGAAAGGCAATGTCGATTGAATATCCGTTTCCGGCCCAAGCCCATCAACCTCTACCGCCAGACTTACGCCCTGCTCCAACCTCACCCGAGAGATGGAGTACAAGGCACCTTCCAAGGCTGTTCTGGTCTCATAGTCCCTTCCTATGCCAACCAGAAACTCAAAATCCCAGAGATCCTTCCCTCGGACAGGACAAACTTTGCTCAGATCGCCTCCTTTTAAGACGACCTCCAAGTCGACTAGAGTCAGATAAGAGCCATAAAGCGACTTCTTCCCCTGAGCATTTGTTGAAGAAGGCAACCGTACTTCGTCTCCAATATCGCAATCCACTTTATCGCCCGGCCTCAGAAGGCTCAGCTTTTCCCATTTGCTGTCATCAGATTCAGACAATTTCCCCAGCAGATGCAGAGGAGCTGGAACTAAAATCTCTGACTTGCCTCCCTTTTCCCTGGACAGATACGGCCCTCTGAACCTCAGAGGAGCCAGTTTTTGACCATTCCCCACCTTTGCCCTGATTTCAGATGGCCAGTCCTCTTTGCCATCCCATCCCAGGCTTCTGGCAAGCGAAGCCCTCATGGCTCCTACTGCCGTCACAGCAAAAGGCGGGAATATGCTTTTGATATCCGCGAGGGTAGATTCGCCCTGGTTGTACGGCCTGCCATCACGGAAAAACCAAGTGCCAACCGGAGTCAGCTTATATGCTTTAAATGTCATTCCCTCCCTCCTTCGGCGGTCTGTGAGAGGAACTTAATCAGCATCGCTGCATCAGGGCTTAGAACAGTTTTGTCAACTCCACTCATATTGTGGGCCTTATAGCTCAGCTCCAATAGGGCGGGAACTCGTTCTTCCGCTTCTTCCTTGCTAACCTTTCTCTCCCTAGACTTCATGTATTCCGCAGTCAGCAGTGGTAACGGGTCGAGGCCCTCGACGAGCTTTGCATAACTGCCTGGCTTCAAAATTTGATCCCCTGAAAGTACTGCTAAATCGTCCCTCATGCCGTAGAAGAAAGACTTGGAGAACTGCTTTTGAGGCCCTTCTTGAACCTTAAAAACCAGATCATCGATGCGATCCCCGCCCTTCTCGTCGGTCAATCGATTCCAGGTGACCGTCCACTGGCAGTATTTGCCGCTATTCTTCAATACGCTGACTGCGATGCTACCCCGGCCGTTCTGATCCTTGGCCACATCATCAAGAATATGATGGGCCTCTCTCATCACCGTGCTCAGTGGGATATGATAATGCGAGAATACCAGCCCCGACGATATCGTTGCTTTAGCTTCGGGAATGAAATCTCGGAAATGTTGCTCATATATTTCGGATAGCTCCTTAGCACATTTTAAAGCTTCAGGCATGGGCAGCATGGCGAGAACGTCGTCACCTCCTGCATAGATGGTAACTCCGTCTCTAGCTTTCACAATCTTTTGGACGTCCTTTGTAAAAGCTGAAAGGGCCTTAGTGATCAGTTCTTCTTTGTCTTTGTAGTCTCCCATCAACTTCCCCATGTTGTCTCCATCCATCAGGAGCATAGCATAGAAGGGGATAGCCCTACTTTTGTTGACCTTCTCAGCCAATCCTCTGAGCTGGATTTTAAGTTCCTTTCGTTTCTTCTTCGTTTCTTCTTCGAAATTTTTCAAAGATGCTGGTGTGACATCAAACGGTGTTCGCTTACAGTCGATTAGCGCACTCTCGAAGTAGAAATTGCCGTCCAGATCCAGGATCCGATTATGCTTAACGCTGAAAGATCCGATCTTCCTGGAAATGCCCTTTCTGTCGGCACCCTTCGAAGCTTTTAGAACATTGCCTGCATAATTATCGGCATCTTCGGGCGCCGCATCAATTACGGATTTTAACCAGGGAATGGCAGCCACATAAGGCGTAGACGGCCAGTTCGTTGTTTCTACCTCCCAGCCAATGGCCTCCTCGGAGACCTTTGGGAATAGACGTTTAATGAGGGCCAGAGCACAGAGCCTTTCGCCTTCTCTAATGTCAAGCTTACCGATTTTTGGTTGGGACGAGAGGCGCTCCCAGAATCGATTCTGTTTTACTCTCTCCTTGGACCGGATAAAACCAGACAACTCCTGCAAGTCGCCCATCATGGTACAGTGATCGCCGGGCTCGTCTTCAAGATGTCCGCCTATTCTCCAGTTCTTCCTGGAGTTCATCGCTGAAATTTCAGAACCTACAACCCAAGAGATCTCCCAGAAATTCTTCACCTGGCGGTTCCAGATCACTTCAGTTTTGTTGTTTTTCTCTGCAACATCTGCCACGAACTCGGTCCAAACGGCTTTTGCGATCTCCTCCCATTTGCTTTGCACCACCTTTGCTGCAGAGCGGGCAACGCCCTTTGGATCATCCGCAACAAGTGCCTCGAACCGATTCGGAATGGTGCCAATTATGGGTGCGTCTCCATCTCTATATCCACGGATCCAGGCCAGCAACGCATCGTCGCTGACATCTGGAATCTTGATCTCTCCGCCTTTGTCTATCACCTCGCTGATGGCACATCCTGAGAGGTACGAGAGCAAGAAAGACCCGCTCCAAAGGTCCCGAGTCCGCCTGGCCTGGGCTACAAACCCCTGCACGGGTCCCAGGCTGAAAAATATTTTATCGCTCATTGGACCGCCCCAACTTCGGCTGATGTTTTAGAACCAACCACTGTAACAGCATTCGGGAATCGAGGTTTTGCATATCCGTTTTTGCCATCCAAAAATTCGTGAAGAACGCCGTAATTAACGCTCTGAGGTACAACTGAGCTGCCGACGCGAATTCTCTCTCCCGAAGGAAGAAACTCCGAAGGCAAAATCGTCGTTACGGCAGCGTATTGCTTGTTGCTCAACTCCTGAATGTGGATAAATAATGGACTTGCACGCCTCTCCAGTCTGGCGGGCTTGACATCTACTTTTTCTTGGTAGCTGGAGAAATAATAATTGTGTGGAAGGCCAAAGACGGCACGGCGTGGGTGGGTGTCCACTCTCGTTTTAATTGCTTCTGCAGCAAGATCGTGATCATCTTTGAAGTTTCTCTCTGAATTTTTGTCATTGACCTTGCCATTTCTTCCCCAGCTTCGATACATCTGCATCGCCTCTCCTACTGAGTTGAGCAGCCTCAGAGGATCTGACCCTTTTTCGACGATGTCTACTCTGGTCAAGTCGCTATAGGCAGTATAGGGTGGAAGACCTGAATAAGGCTTTATGTTATAGTTCTTGAAAAAAGATCCGATTTTCAGCCTCAGATCTTCGGCGTCTCTTGGCATTCTAAAGATTACTTTGTCTCCTAGTTTCAGCTCTACCAGATTGAATGATCCGTAGCCCTTTCGGGATCTTGAACCAAGCCCTCCGAAAAGGCCCATGGCGATCAGTGCCGATTCTACGCTTCTCACATCATCGTTGCTGGTGCCATTCCTGACGAGAAGATTCAACGTCCCCTCAAATGGGTACTTTAAGCAGGAGCGGAGGATCTGGCCTTCTCTGGTATTCCTTTTACGGCTGGGAACTGCCTCTACAACGCCATAGCCAAGATAGCGAGCACCAGGACCGACCGGTTCACCATCAGCATACTTGAGGATCGGATCTTTGTATTGGCCCACATTTTCGGGCAGCTTTAGCCTTAAGTGCACTCTAGCCTGACCAACCTCACTTCCCGCACTTCCGAAAATACGCGATTCGTCTTCTCTCACCTTACTAACTGAACCCAGCCGCTCCAAGGCCAAGGCCCGCCACCAGAATCTCAATACCCCCTTAATGCTTGGTACACGAAGCTCGGCTTCAAATTTATCCGACCCGGACATGAAAAGTGGAGTCACAACACGAAATTTCGCTTCAAGTTCGATCATTATTTATCATTCCTCCCGCCAAACGTGGACCGGCCCTTTGTCCTCATGTGGCCCTCTTCCACCATAGCCACCCTGTTACACCATCTCTTTTCCAACCACACTAAAGTCAAGTCCTTTCTTTTAGCTCATCTATCGCCATCTATTCGTTTGATCGGCTCAACCCCCCCCATCCCGAAGTGCGCCCCGTACCCCACCGCCACCGGCCCCCGGACGGGCGCGGGAAACTCGATCCGAAAGCCGTACCCGGCAGACCCCGCACGCCTGCCGTTGCCGGAGGAACGCGCCCTCCGAAAGCTCGCCCATTCGATCCTCTCCCCGGCGATCTCGGTGAAGGATACCGGCTCGACTGCTTCGGGCTCGGGAAATCCGCCGAGGCTGAGGAGCCGCAGAAGCTCGTGCTCGGGGCTTCCGATCTGTAGCCCGCTTGCGGGGTCGAGCTTCGGCGCTCCCGCCCGGGTCGCCTTGGGGTGCCTGGTGGGGACAAACGGCGTCCGCGAGACCCATGACCGCGACTCGGCCAGGAGGGGGGACTCGCCTCCGGCCGCATCGTTCCCTCCGAAACTCTCAGGGTGGCCCAGGCCCGAAAGGGTGAGCTGGACTTCGAGCCCCGAGCCCCCGACCTCCCGGAGAGATTCCAGGGCGACGACCTCCCGAGAGCCGAAGCCTGCGGGCGCGTACACGGTGACGGAGGTGATCTCGCCGCCCCTGCCACGGCCCAGGGCCTGAACCGACTCACAGAGGATGTAGGCGTGGAGGTGGCCCTTCAGCGGCAGTTTCCCCTCATCGCAGCCTGTGAAGGTGGCCGAGCCGTCCGATAGTTCGACGAGGGCGGCGTGAACCCTCTCCGCCAGGACGATGCCGTCGGTGAGCCTCGGGGCCTTGCCGAATAGGGCGAACCGTGCCACTGTGGGCCCGTCCGACGTCTTGCCGCGAAAGTCGTCGGAGGCGCGTCGGCGTGGGCGGCGGCGTCCTCTCTCATCAAAAGAGGAGAGTTCTGTGGCGGTGGGATGGGCGGAACACTCGTGAAAAGAGCAGCTGGTACGGAGCGGCACTGGGCCCTCATCCTTCTCGAAGAACTCAGGCGAGCTGCATTCGCTACCATGCGTCGATGAACTCAATCTTTCCCCCCAAATGAGGGAGGATAAGCCCTCTTGAGCAGCCGGAAATTCCGCCCCTCATCACTCAAATTGGAGGGCTGTTCTGGGATAAAAGGCTAATCCTGCACTGCCAACGCCTTTCGGAAAACACCTGTTAAAGGTGGTCTCTATGACGTTTATGATGACCTATCCAAAACCGAAAAGTCGTGGCCCAGCTGAAACAGGACCATCGTGAAAGCCGCCTCACCGAAGGCCCTATGAAGGGCCAGGACAATTATTGCTTGAGGTTTGAGATGGTCGATTCCAGGGCGAAGCTTAACGCATATCTCATGGACCTGGCAAAGCGCTATGCTGCCGAGGCGATAGAAAGGTTGGGGGACCAGATAGCCTCCATAGCCCTCTACGGCTCCGTCGCCCGAGGCGAGGCGGGACCCGGCTCCGACATAGACCTCTTCGTCGTCCTCACAAGCGCCCCACCAGGCATGCTGAATCGCCGCCGCCTCCTCGATCCCGTTCGGGAATCTCTCACACCGGAGCTTTCGAGGCTGTGGAGAGAGGACATCTACGTCGACTTCATCGAGGTTATCCGCACCCGGTCTGAGGCCGAAAAATTCCATCCGCTTTATCTGGACATGTCCCAGGATGCGGTCCTGCTGTACGACGGGGACGGGTTCTTAGAAGGGGTGCTGGCCGAGGTCGCAGAAGAGCTGCAGCGGAGGGGAGCAGAGCGGAGATTCATGGGAAACTTCTGGTTTTGGGACCTTTCCGGCACATCATCTGCATCTTCTGCCACTTCTGCCTCATCTGCATCCGATTCGTCCCGTTCATCAACTCCAGATGAGGTAGCAGAGCCATGAACTCCGAGACGGCTCTGAAAGGGATGATCTCCAGGGCCTCGATCATCCTCCAGGAAGCAGAGTATCTGAAGGAGAAAGGGGCCTGGAATATGGTGGTCCGTCGCTCTCAGGAGGCTGTGGAGCTGGCGCTGAAATGCGCCCTTCTCTGGGCGGGAATCGAGGTCCCACACATTCATGACGTTGGGCCTATTTTGAAGCGGTACGCAAGCCGCTATCCTGAGCCCTTCAAGAGCCAAATCCCTCATTTCGCTTCCATCTCCCGCATCCTGAGGGCGGAGAGGGAGATCAGCTTTTATGGGGATGAGCAGAGCGGCGTCCCTCCGGAGAGCCTCTATACCAGAGACGACGCCCACGAAGCCCTATCAAAAACGAGGGAAATCCTCGTCGAGTGCAAAAAGCTCATCAAAACGGAAGGAGATAGGAGCAATTGATCTTCGCCCCCGACGTCTGCAACTGCGGTCGAGGCAGACTACGTCTTGGCGTCACGGAGTACGTCACCAAAGTCGAAGGGAGCGTTCTGGTGATTAAAAACGTACCGGCCTTGATCTGTGACATCTGTGATGAGGCTTACATCACGCCGGAAGCCTCACGAGAGATCGACCGGGTGGTGAAGGAGTTTCGGGAGGGGAGGCTTCTTGCAAAGCCGATCGCGGCCGGCGAGTTTGATCTCAAAATGAAGGAGTCGGCCTGAGGCCGAGGGCTTCCTCCAAGGGCTCCTCTCGACGACGAAGCCCGCCACTCCGGTCTCGGTCTCGTCGTGAAACCCCACAACGCCGATCGACGAAATATATAAATCACCGATTGAACAAATTAAGGCCGGGGTGTATACAGTTGAAATCGAACGGATCAATCTGCATCTTACTCGCCTTCGTGGCGATCCTTTCGGCCTCGGCCCTCGCCGTCGAGGCCCCCCCCTCGCCCTTCGAGCCCGAAGAGGAACTTGCTCCGGACACTCTGGACGGATCGATCAATGGCCCGCCGTCGGGAGAGCCGACCGCCACCATGCCCGCCGGAGGCCCAGAGCCGTCGTACACGCCATCGGCCTCCTCGGGAGAGGCAGAATTCGACCTCTCCCAGGGGGAGACCCTCACCCGCAGCAGGGCCAGCTCCATCGGCGGCAGCACCGCCCTCGCCACCATGCCGGGCATGCCGGGGCTCCAGACCCTCATCCTCTACAACGGGGCCTGGAGCATGGACGCCTCGGCCTTCCTCCTCGGCCAGAGGACGTACCTCCTGGTGAATAACGACCAGACCCAGTGGCTCTGGTCCTACGAGAGGTATCCGGACGGGCGAGGCGAGTGGATCTCCATCGGATACATGTATCCGGGGTACTTCAGCGGCTGGTACGAGGCTGTCGAGCCGGGATGGCACCAGCTGGCCGTCTATGGCGAGACGACCGGATGGAGCAACCTCCTCTGGATCTACGTCTGGCCAGCTGGGGCGCCAGCCGTCGAGCCCGAGATCCAGATCACGACCCAGGCCGTGGACCCGGCTACAGGCAGCGTCTACTACACCTACAACTCGGCCGGTCGACAGATCTTCAAGATCAAGGTCCTGGTCACGGGCCCGGACAAGTTCAACGTCCGATCCGTCCACTACCAGCTCCATCCCTCCTTCAGCCCCTCCGAATATTCGAGCAGCGATCCCTACAACAACTTCGAGCTGGAGCTGTGGACCTGGGGTGCCTTCGAGATGCCGATCACCGTGACGATGAAGGACGGGAGGATCTTTGAGTACGACTACTACTTCACCTTCGGAGATCTGCTGAGAGACGCCCAGCGGCGGGGGGTGCCCTTCGTCCGCGTGAGGTGAGGTGAGGCGAGGCGAGGCGAGCCGCCCAGCCACCTCACCGAACTTACTTTATTTCTATCAATCTTTCGATTATTCTCGGCCCCATACGTCGCCGGTCACCATAGCCCGCACCCTCTCCGGCCATGCTTCTCGAAGTACCTCTGGTGATACTCCTCAGCCCGATAAAACTCCGATGCGAGAACGATCTCGGTCATGATCTCCCCTCTATAAAGGCCGGACCTCTGGAGCTTCTCCTTTTTAGTCCTCGCCTTCGCCTCCTGCTCTTTGTCGTGGTAGAAGATCGCCGAGCGGTACTGGCTTCCGATGTCGGGTCCCTGCCTGTTCTTGGTGGTGGGGTCGTGGATCGACCAGAAAAAGTCGAGAAGCTCGTCGTAAGTGACGACCTCCGGATCGTAGACCAACTCCACCGCTTCGGCATGACCCGTCCGGCCGGTGCAGACCTCCTCGTAGGTGGGATTCTCGGTGCTGCCGCCGGTGTACCCCACCGAGGTCGAGACGACCCCCTCGACCTCCTGGAAGGCCGCCTCCACACCCCAGAAGCAGCCCGCTGCAAAGGTGGCCCGTCGGGTCCTGCCGCCCTGAACCTCGTCCGTATCCTTTTCGCTCAAGTCGCATCACCCCCCATCCAAACTTGTTTTCCGATCGCTAGGTCCAAAACTAAATCGCGAGCTGCACCTGAGTCTTCTGGACCGTGCCGGTCATCGCCTCGGTCAGCTGCTCTTCATAGCTTTCGATGAGCTTTCCCGTGGCCTTGTCGTAGGTGAGGAGCCTCTGATAGTCCCGGCCGTTCGTCTCCTCGAAGAAGATCCCGTTCTGATCGTTCTGGATGACGCTGATCATCATCCCGGTCTCCGGGTCCTCGTCGACGTCGCCCACCTCGTCGATCTCGAGGGCCGCCTCGGGAAGCCAGAACCCCATGAGCTGACGGGCGCCGCTCGCGGTGTACGCCGGGATCGACGGGCTGCCCCCGACGACGGACGTCCACCTGACGACGGACGATCTGGCCTGGACCGAGACGACCTCGGCCTGGAGGGTGACGGGGAAGGGCGAGGGGACCGTCCCGGGGATTTCGTAGACCATCTGGCCCTGATATATCATCTTCTGGCCCGCCCGAAGCCAGGCCGGAGCCGACCCTCCGGTCCAGGGTATCTCTACCTGCCTTATGCTTCTGAAATCGATTATACCGGTCTCGACGCTGGTCCCGTCGGCCGAGAGGATGTCGTACCTATGGTGAAGAAGAAGGCCAGAATCCTCGTCGTAGGTCATCGAGTACCTGAGCCCCTCGTGGCTGACCTCGAACCTGATCGCCCGGTAGCTCGACCCCGCGACCTCCACCGGACCTCGAATTATAGTCACCTCGTCGTCGTCCCGTTCCGCCACCTTCGCCAGAACCTCGGGGCTGCACCAGAAGTCGCCGCAGCCTACGGGCACGATCGATCCGAAGCTGGCCGATATCAGAGGTCGCAGGTATCCGAGAGGGCCTCGAACGTACATGGACGTCGACGTGGCGGCGGAAGAGCCCTCCATGGCCACCACTTCTGTCTGGAGGAGGGCCTCGCCCGCCTCCGCCCGGCCATCCTCCTTCGCGCCCGCATCGACGGTGGCATAGTAGGTCGCCCTCAGCCCCTCGGTCACCCAGGTGGGGGCGGCCTTTTTGTTCAGCTCCGGGTAGAGGATCGGCAGAGGATTTTCCTTCCCGCTGGGGAGGGTCGGAAGACCCCCCTCAGATGCTGTCGATAGCGCAATGCATATCGTCAGAAAAACGGCGGCGATCTCGATCGTCTTCATCCTTTCACGGCTCCGGATTCGAAAGAATATCTCGCCGATCGGATATATATAGGTGACATTCGCTCACCAGGCTAAGAGAAACTCTTCTCAGAGCGATTCGATAAGCTGGGGGTCCCCATTGTTCCATCTGATTATATGAGCCCTGGAATCGTCGATGTAAACGAAGGTGTTCGAGTACCGCATCTTCCCGTCGATCTCCTCATCGACTCCCACCCAGGACCCGGTGTTCACGAAGATCTTCTCTTTCCCCCACCCGGCCCGAGAGCCACTGTAAGAGCTGGCAAAATGGGTGTGGCCGAAGACGACGACGTCCGCCGTTACAGTGTCCTTCTGCTCCTTATAATACTCATCCTCCAGAACCTGGCGGGCGGTCTTGTCTTTGGGCTTGCTGCGGTTGTAGATATTTCTCTGGCTCTTGGTCACCACGGCCGGAAGGGAGCTGAAGGCAAAAAACCCTCCCACCAAGACGCCCAGCGCTGTCAACGCGAACCTGGCTCCAACGGATTCAAACCTCTGGATGTACCATGCTCCAGCCAGCACAAAAAAGAAGAATAGGAAGCTCAACGCCCAGTGTCTCTTGGTGAAGCTGGTGTTGAACTGAGAATTGCACCATTCCACCGGGTCCCACGTCTCCCCCAAGAGCTTCGAGATCGTGGCGAGGATGGCCTGGGATTTGTCGTACTGGTGGCCGTGGAGGAAGTAGTAAGACCTCCCTCCAATCTTCATGCCGGCATCTTCGTCGGGGTAATGTCTGTTCCAGACATCGAGCTTCGTTTTGTTTCTGAACATCTCGTAGTCGATCTTATCATCATAGTTTTTGATGGCATCATCGTGATTGCCCATCACATAGATCTTATCACAGCTGAGATTTGACAATAGTGAGAGCGGCCGAAGGCACTGTTTGACGACCTGGTCTCTATCCCCGTCCCTGGGGTCCCACAGCTCGAGGATGTCCCCCAGGAGAACCACCTTCTCGGGGCTCTTAATCTCGATCGAGCCGTCTTTTGAAGGGATCGTCTTTGGAGAGTCTTTGAGGTCCAGCAACCACTCCAGGAAGCTGCAGAACTGATGGAAATTGCATAGCTTGCTGCCTAGATGAACATCGGATACGACGATATATGACATAGTAGATACCTAATGAACCCTTCAAATATTTAACTCTATTCCTTTCTTTAATCTGATTCTGAACTCGGTGGAGCAAAAGTTGAAGAGAGTCTGTGGCCGCTACCATCGACACGGCAAAAGAGGATGATGTCGCATGGGTGGCCGGAAGAGATCAGGCAGGCAGATCGGCATCGACGGACGGGCTCAATCGCCGGTCCTCTTCAGCCTCTCTCTGATCCCTCGCCAGTGGGAGCCCCTCCAGTAGAGCTTGCCGCACCTTTCGCACCTCCAGAGAAGAGATCCCTCCTCCGGGCGGCGGACGGGATCTCCGATATCCGATCCCGCCACCTCTTCGAGAGGGCCGTTGCAGAGGGTGCATCTCACCGGATCGAGCTCCAGGGATAGGCCCGCATCTGCAAGCTCTCCGAGCTGCTCCTCGAGGTCCGAGGACCTTATTAGAATGCAGTCCGCCCCGGATTTCTTGCACCTGCGGGCAAGGACCCTGTCCCTGGTCAGGAGCGTCCTATCCTCCGCCAGGGCGACTTCGATGAGGTCGGAGTCGTCCGCCCCCTCTGGCGGGTTTGAGACGTCGTGGCCCGCCATCCTCAGCCACCGGGCGAGCCTCAAGAGCATCAGGTCTGCGATGTAGCGGCGGTCCTCGTCCATCATTTGATGGTAAGTCCGCAACTATTTATCTCTCCATCGCCCTTTTTCGGCCATTATGAAGAAGGCGATGAGCAACGTGGACGTGGCGGCGGTGGTCGAGGAGCTGAAAGAGAAGCTGGTGGGAGGCTTCGTCGGCAAATCCTACCAGCTCGCCCCCGATCGGGTGGTGATCTCCTTCCAATCCCCTGGGCAGGGGAAGCTCGACCTCCTCCTGGAGGCCGGAAGGCGGGTCCACCTCACCGAGAAGCCCCGGGAGGCCCCCAAGATGCCGCCCCAGTTTCCGACGATGCTCCGAAGCCGCCTTTCCGGCGGTCGCGTTGTGGAAGTCCGCCAGCACGGCTTCGACCGGGTGGCGGAGATCGTCATCGAACGGGGGGAAGATCGGTACGTCCTCATCGCTGAGATCTTCCCCAAGGGGAACGTCCTCCTCCTCGACGACTATGGGAGGATAGTCCTGCCCTTGCGGCCTCTCGCCTTCCGGGACAGAAAGCTTCTCGCCGGCGAGAAGTACCAGTACCGAGAAGACCAGCTCGACCCGAGGACCGCGTCGAGAAACGACCTCGCCCTCCTCCTGGCCCAGTCGGAGTCGGAGCTGGTGAGAACCCTCGTTCGGGGCCTGAACATGGGCGGCACCTACGCCGAGGAGGTCTGTCTGCGGGCGGGGCTGAACAAGACGGAGCCGGCCTACTCCCTCACCGGCGAGGAGATCGACCGGGTCCACCGGGCCCTGGGGGAGGTCTTCGGCCTCGCTCAGACCTTCCCCCACTTCGTCCTCGACAAAGGCGAGGTCGTCGACGTCGTCCCAGCGCCCCTGGAGGTCTACGGCGACCTCGAGCGGCGGGAGTTTGAGAGCTTCAGCAAGGCCCTGGACGAGTACTTCTCCGCCGAGGAGGCGGAGGGTCCGAAGCCTAAGACAGCACTTGAGCGAAGAAAGGAGATGCAGGAGAGGTCCATCCAGGAGTTTCGGGACAAGGAGAAAGAGTACGCCTCCCTGGGGGAGAAGATCTACGAGCGGTACGGCGAGGTCGAGACGATCCTCTCCGCCATAAAAGGGGCCCTGGATAAGGGGTTCACCTACTCAGAGATCTTGGCGAAGATCAGGACCTCGGGGCTTCCCATCGCCGATAAGATCCTCTCCCTCGACTACCAGGGCGAGCTCCGATTCCGCCTCGACCAGGCCGAAGGCGTTGGGGATGGCGCCGTCGCCGAGCTGGAGCTGAACGCAAACCTGACCGTACCCCAGAACGCCCAGCGGTACTACGACCGGGCCAAAGAGCAGGCGAAGAAGAGGGAGGGGGCGGAGAAGGCCCTGGAGGAGACGAAGAGGATCATCGAGAGGAAGGCGGCTCCCGAGAAGGTGAAGACGAGGAAGGTCTTCAGGCGAAGAAAGCCGAGGTGGTACGAGAGGTTCCGGTGGTTTGAGTCCTCAGACGGGTTTCTCGTCATCGGCGGGAGGGACGCCTCCAGCAACGAGGAGATCTACGCCAAGTACCTGGAAAAGAGGGACTTCGCCCTCCACACCGACGCGCCGGGAGCGCCACTGACCGTCATCAAGACCCTGGGCGAGGAGGTTCCAGAGTCGACCCTGGATGAGGCGGCCTCGTTTGCGGTCAGCTACTCCAGCGTCTGGAAGGAGGGGTTCTTCGAGGGGGACTGCTACCTTGTGGCAGCCGAGCAGGTGACCAAGACTCCTGAGCCCGGCGAGTTCATCAAGAAGGGGGCCTTCGTCATCCGGGGCGAGCGACGGTACTTCAGGGATGTCCCCGTCGGCGTCGCCATCGGCATTTCAAACGACCAGCTCATCGGCGGCCCCATCTCGGCGATCAAGCCGAAGGCCGACCCCGTCGTCGAGGTCGAGCCAGGCGAGTTCAGTCCCGAGGACCTGGCAAAGAGGATTTATCGGTCCTTCGCCGAAAAGGAGGAGGACCGACGGTACCTCAAGTCCGTCGCCTCCATCGATCTGATCGTGAGCTTCCTGCCGCCTGGTGGATCGAGGGTGAAGGGGTGATCATCTGGGTTTGGCGGTGGGGCGGACCTTTCCCTCCTCCACGAGGTCGGCAGCGGAAGATCATCACCCTCGGCGCCTCCAGGGCGTCCTCCTCCGCCTGAACGCCACCGATTAAGTCGAGGAGGAGGACATCCCGGCTTTACCATCGAACCGGGATCGTTCTTCAGCGGCCTTCGGATCTGTGCCAAGGCCTTTTTTGGCACAGCCATCACAGATCCCTTTCAACTCAAAGATCGATCCCGTTACAATAAAATTTACATCCGCAGATAACTTATCAATTAATTTTGTCACCATCGGGTCCATCCAATCGCTGATGCTGCCGCATCGCAGGCAAAGGAGGTGCGCATGAGGCTCAATATTCGGATCAAATCTCGTTTCACCCTGCTTCAGGTTCAGTTCATGAATCAGAGCAGAAGCTTTTAAAATTTTGATTGTATTGTAGATCGTTGCAAGGCCGACCGTCGGGTGCGTCTTCTTGACTTCGAGATAAGCTTTCTGAGCTGTAGGGTGCTCATTATTTCCGAGGAAGTACCTGCTGATGGCTATCCTCTGGGGCGTAGCTCTATATCCGCTGTTGCGAAAGGTCTTGATTATCGATGAGTCCAGATCTTCTTCCATGGTGATTCTCAAGTGATAATTAATATTAAATAAGCTTGTGCCCAATAAAGAATTGAAGGCTTTCAGCCTAAATTGTGGTCATGAAAGGCTACATGTCCATAAATTATAAATTGAAAGCCGCAGATAAGAAACAAGAGGAGTTTTTCGAATGACACATCATATAGAAGAAGCAGGGCAGGGTATCCCCCTCCTGGGGGATAAGGTTCCTGAGATGAGCGTTCAGACCACTCACGGAAGGATGAAGATCCCAAGCGACCTCTCGGGAAAGTGGTTCGTCCTCTTCAGCCATCCCGGAGACTTCACCCCGGTCTGCACCACCGAGTTCATAGCCTTCCAGAAGATGAAAAAAGATTTTGATGATCTGAACTGCGCCCTTGTCGGGCTCTCCGTCGACCAGGTCCACTCTCACATGAAATGGACGGAGTGGATCAAAGATAAGATGAACGTGGAGATCACCTTTCCCATCATCGCCGACACCGGCGCCGTCGCCACCAAGCTCGGGATGGTCCATCCGGGAAAGGGAACCAACACCGTCAGGGCGGTCTTCGTGGTGGACCCGAACGGCATCATGAGGCTGATGCTCTACTATCCTCAGGAGATCGGACGGAACATGGACGAGGTTCTGAGAGTGGTCAAGGCCCTCCAGATCTCCGACGAGAACAGGGTGGCTCTCCCCGCCAACTGGCCCAATAACGACCTCTTCGGAGACGAGGTGATCATACCCCCGCCCGCCGACGAGAAGACCGCAGCCACTCGGAAGACGGGCGGTGGCATAGTCTGTGAGGACTGGTGGTTCTGCCACAAGAAGCTCTGAACCCCTCTCAGAGCGATTGAACTGGGCAGCCGAAGGAGACGATCTGTTGATAGGTCGGAAGCAGAGTTCTCACCCCTCCCAGAGCAGCCTCGTGAATCGAAGCGGAGAAGATCAAAAATCTGCACCATGAAAGGAGCGAAATCCATGAATGAGGATAGCAAGCAGCCAGCGACTGGCGGGGCTCACCAGCGCATGGGCGGCAGAGGCGCGTCGAACCGGGACTGGTGGCCGAACCAGCTGAACCTCAGGGTTCTCCACCAGAACTCTCCCCGATCCAATCCCATGGGCGAGGCGTTCAACTACGCTGAGGAGTTCAAGAAGCTCGACCTGGCAGCCCTTAAGAAGGACCTCTTTCTTCTGATGACCGACTCGCAGGACTGGTGGCCGGCCGACTATGGCCACTACGGGCCGCTCTTCATCCGGATGGCGTGGCACAGCGCGGGCACCTACCGCATGGGCGACGGCCGGGGGGGCGCGGGGCGGGGCACCCAGCGCTTTCCGCCCCTCAGCAGCTGGCCCGACAACGTCAACCTCGACAAGGCGCGCCGGCTGCTCTGGCCGATCAAGCAGAAATACGGTCGCAAGATCTCCTGGGCAGACCTGATGATCCTCGCCGGCAACTGCGCCATTGAGTCGATGGGGCTCAAGCCCTTCGGCTTTGGCGGCGGGCGCGAGGACGTCTGGGAGCCGGAAGAGGACGTTTATTGGGGCTCTGAGACCGAGTGGCTCGGCGACAAGCGCTACTCCGGCGAGCGGGATCTCGAGAACCCCCTTGCAGCGGTGCAGATGGGCCTGATCTACGTCAACCCTGAGGGGCCGAACGGCAACCCGGATCCCGTCGCCTCCGGTCGTGACGTTCGAGAGACCTTCGCCCGGATGGCCATGAACGACGAAGAGACCGTCGCCCTGGTCGCCGGGGGGCACACCTTCGGCAAGTGCCATGGCGCCGGCCCTGCAACCTCCGTGGGGCCTGAGCCCGAGGCCGCCCCCATCGAGGAACAGGGCCTGGGCTGGAAGTGCAGCTTCGGCAGCGGCAGAGGCGGTGACGCCATAGGCAGCGGCCTTGAAGGCGCCTGGACTCCGAACCCAACCAGTTGGGACATGGGCTACCTGAAGGTGCTCTTCAAGTACGAGTGGGAGCGGGTCAAGAGCCCTGCCGGAGCCCATCAGTGGCTGGCCAGGTACGTGGACGAAGAGGATATGGTGGTCGACGCCCACGACCCGTCGAAGAAGCACCGGCCGATGATGACCACGGCGGACCTCTCCCTCCGCTTTGACCCGATCTACGAGCCGATCGCTAGGGACTACCTCGAAAACCCCGAAAAGTTCGCCGACGCCTTCGCCCGGGCCTGGTTCAAGCTGACCCACCGTGACATGGGCCCCCGATCGCGCTATCTCGGCCCTGAGGTTCCGGCGGAGGAGCTGATCTGGCAGGACCCGGTTCCCGCCGTAGATCATGAGCTGATCAATGCTGCAGAAATCGCCGCCCTCAAGGCCAAGATCCTCTCCTCGGGGCTCTCCATCTCGGAGCTGGTCTCGACCGCCTGGGCGTCGGCGTCAACCTTCCGTGGCTCCGACAAACGCGGCGGGGCGAACGGAGCCCGGATCCGTCTTGCGCCGCAGAAAGATTGGGAGGTAAACCAGCCGGCCCAGCTGAATAAGGTGCTAGAGACGCTGGAGATAATCCAGAAGGAGTTCAACAGTGCACAGTCAGGCAAAAAGAGGGTTTCGCTCGCCGACCTGATCGTCCTGGGCGGGTGCGCCGCCGTCGAGGAGGCGGCGAAGAAGGCCGGCACCGATGTGACCGTTCCCTTCGCGCCGGGCCGGACGGATGCCTCCCAGGAGCAGACCGATGCGGCGTCCTTCGCCGTCCTCGAACCGGCTGCAGACGGGTTCAGAAACTACCTCAAAGCCAGATATGCCGTATCGGCAGAGGAGCTGCTGGTCGATCGGGCGCAGCTACTGACGCTGACCGCTCCTGAGATGACGGTTCTCATCGGCGGCATGCGCGCCCTTAACGCCAATTTCGGAGGGTCCCAGCACGGCGTCTTCACCTGGCGGCCGGAGACGCTAACGAGCGACTTCTTCAAAAACCTCCTCGACATGAAAACGACGTGGAAGCCAACCGCGGAGGATGATGGGGTCTTTGAGGGTCGTGATCGCGATACGGGCGAGCTCGTGTGGACCGGCACCCGGGTCGACCTGATCTTCGGCTCGAACTCCCAGCTCCGGGCCATCGCAGAGGTCTACGCATCTGATGACTCCCATGAGAAGTTCGTACACGACTTTGCTGCGGCCTGGAACAAGGTCATGAACCTCGACCGATTCGACCTCGCCTGATCGGAGCAAAAACGTCTTCGCAGGGCTTCTGGCGGAGCGACAGAAAGGTCGGATGACAACCGGTTCGGCGGAACGTAATACGCCGTCTGCTGAACAGAAGCCCTGCCGGTTTCGCTTGACGAAATAATCTTGATGCTGTCAGAAAAGCACTTAACATGGCGGCATCCATAATCATCGATGGTGATAATATGGCTCGAATAGGAGTTGTGAGGCACAGGGTGGAGGACTTCCAGGATTGGAGACGGAAGTTTGACGAGAGGATGGAGATCCGGAAGAACAATGGGTGGTCCGGCCACGATCTCTACTACGACGAGGGCCGAAAGGAGGCCTACGTCGTCCATACGGTCTACGACGACAAGTTGGAGATGGCAAGAGAGCATATGGAGAAGTTCAAGGCTATGGGGAAGCGGACGGAGATGAAGCCCTCCGGCAACCCCGACCATTCGATAGTTCCGAGAGGAGAGATGATCGAATCGGTGAAATACTGAGGGTTTTAGACTCTAAAACCAGACTTCAGATCACTTCCAAGGAGATATCATCATGGTTGAGAAGATATTTTATTCCCTGCCGGATCTGCCCTACGGATACGACGCCCTGGAGCCTAACGTCTCCGAGGGCCAGCTCCGACTGCACCACGACATGCATCATGCCGCCTACGTGAACGGGGCCAACGCCGTCCTGGAGAGGCTGGAGGCGGCCCGAAAGGCGAATACGGACGTGGATATGAAGGCCACCCTGAAGGAGCTCTCCTTCCAGGCGGGCGGACACGTCCTCCACAGCCTCTTCTGGTCGAACCTCGCCCCCGCCGCAAAGAGCGGCGAGCCGAAAGGCGCCCTCGCCGAGGCCCTGAAGGGTGAGTTCGGTTCCCTAGAGCGGTTCAAAAAGGAGTTCACCCTGGCCGCCGCCAGCACCGAGGGGTCGGGATGGGCGGCCCTGGCCTGGTGCGGGATGACGAAACGGCCCGTCATCATGCAGATCGAGAAGCACAACGTCAACGTCTACCCAGCATTCCGGATCCTCATGGTCCTGGACGTATGGGAGCACGCCTACTATCTGGACTACAAGAACGAGCGGGGGAAGTTCGTGGAGGCCTTCTGGAAGATCGTGAACTGGGATGAGGTGAACCGGAGGCTGGAGGCGATAATAAAGTAAACCGGCCGCCAAGAAGACCAATTTTGATGGGCGGCGTCAGAAAAAAAAACTCTGTTCTGATCCTGAGGATGGCGGTCCTTGGAAGCGCTGCGGCAAAGATGCACCTCCGCCGCCATCTTCGGCCCTCTTCATTTTTTTGTTTTTGTTTTTTTTAGTTTCAGTTTCAGTTTCAGTTTTCGTTTTCGTTTTCGACTTCTTTTTCTTCGTCTCTGCTGAATGAAGATGAGGTGCGGGTCGTCCGAAGGGCCAGTTCCGCAGCCTTCGCCTTCTCCAGAAGGTCCTTTCTCTTTCTCTTCAGGACCCGCGTCCGGCAAGCCGCCGTTCTTCATGCGGATGATCTCGGCCACCTCGAATCCCAAAAGCTCCAGAATCCCGGCGAATTCGGTGGCCGCCTTTTCGAGGGCGGCCTTCGAGATCGGCGAGCGGATCTCCGAGATCCGCCGCGCGACGCAGGTCATGGCCGGCGACTCCGAGATCCTGATCCCGTCGGAGAACAGCCGGACCCTCGCCGAGAAGATCCCCGGCGCCGAATTCCGCGAGATCGAGGGGGCGGGCCACCTCTTCTGGATCAGCCATCCGAACGAGACCTATTCGGCGGTGGCGGGGTTTCTGGGGGAGAACGAGGCGCGAGCGTCGGGGGGGACAAAGGGGTCGAGTTTTTGCTTTCATAAGGATCGTTCGATGACTTGTAATCCCCTATCCTAAAGTTCAAGCTTTATTGAGATCTTCTGAACCTCTATCTGATCTGAACTTAGATCAGGCTTTTCCCAGAGCCGTCACTTTCTGATGGTCGAAGACCATATCTCAGGGGTACGAAAAGTTATACTTCATAAGATCGATTCGATTTCATGAACAACCGGATGATCTACCTCCCCTTCGGGATTCTGGCGATCCTCCTTTTGGCCATGGTGCTCTGGGTGAGCGTCACCCTCCTCTTCTTCGGGGCCCTAAGCACCGCCTTCACCAAGATGGGGTTCTCCTGGTCCGACGCCCTTTTTTTGCTTGCAGCCTCCCTCGTGGGCGCCGGGATGAACTTTCCCCTCTTCACCATGAAGTCGAAGGTCCCGGTGGTTAGGGAGACCTTCGTCAGGTCCTTCGGCATGGTCTATCGGGTCCCGGTGGTGAAGACGATGACCAACGAGACGACGGTGGCCGTCAACGTCGGCGGCGCCCTGATCCCGGTCCTGGTCTCGGCCTACCTGCTCGTCTCCTATCCGCTGGTCTTGCCGTTCGCCCTCGCGGGGACGGCGATCGTCGCCCTGGTGACCCACAGCGTGGCAAGGCCGATAAAGGGCCTTGGGATAGCGACCCCCCTCTTCATACCGCCTCTCGCGGCGGCCCTATCCGCCCTCGTCCTGACGGCGGCCTTCTGCCCCATCCCCGAGTGCCGATTCGTCACCGCTTACGTTGGTGGGGTCCTCGGAACCCTCATCGGAGCCGACCTCCTCAACCTGAATAGAATCTCAGACCTGGGGGCTCCGGTGGCGAGCATCGGGGGCGCGGGCACCTTCGACGGCATATTCATGACGGGGGTCATCGCGGTCCTAATCGTCTGAAAAAGCAAAGGTCTTTATCAGGAGGAGGCGTCTCCTCTCCCATGAGCTTCAGAGGTTTCCTCCACGAACTTCAGGAAGCAGGCCTCCTGGAGGAGGAGGACCGTCCCATCTCGCCGATTCTGGAGGCTGCAGCCCTCTCCGTCGGGGCCGGCCCCGTTCTCTTCAATAACGTCGACGGCAAGAAGTGCTGCATGAACGTCCTGGGGACCCGGGAGCTGCTGGCTCGGGCTCTAGCGACCTCAAAAGAGGAGATGGTGAGAGAGCTGGCCAAAATCGACGTGGCTGGAGGCTGGATCCGGGAGGTGGACTCATCCCCTTTCATGGAGGTCGCGAGCGAGCCCGACCTCTCCAGTCTTCCCATCCTCACTCATTTTCGAGGTGACGGGGGGCCCTACATCACCTCCGGGATCGTCGTATCCGCCTTCGGCGATAAGACGAACGCCTCGGTCCATCGGATGATGGTCCTCGAAAAGGACAAGCTGGCGGCAAGGCTCGTTCCCGGAAGGCACACTCACATGCTCCTAAAGGAGGCTTTGAGCAAGGGGGAGAGGCTCCCGGTGGGGATCGTCATCGGGGTTGATCCCGTCGTCATGATCGCCGCCAGCACCCGGGTGCCCCTGGGGATGGAGTTTCAATACGCAAGCAGCCTATCCGGAAACCCCGTGGAGCTTGTGACCCTCGACAACGGCGTTTCCGTCCCCCATGCCGAGATCGTCTTTGAGGGTTACATCGACGCAGAAAGGGCCTCAGAGGGTCCCTTTGTGGACATAACCGGAACGCGAGACTTTCCGAGGATGGAGCCAGTTATCCACCTGACGAAGATGATGACCAGGGAGGTTCCGATCTACCACGGCCTCCTACCCTCGGGGGGCGAGCACAAGATGTTGATGGGCATCCCCTACGAGCCCCTGATATTCAGGGCCGCATCCAGGGTAGCCGAGGTGAGGGACGTCCTTCTGACCGAAGGTGGCTGCTCCTACCTTCACGCCGTCGTCCAGATCAAAAAGAGGGATCAATCCGATCCGAGAAAGGTGATCGACGCCACCTTCGAGGCCCATAAGAGCCTCAAGCACGTCATCGTCGTCGACGACGACATTGACGTCTACAACCCCCAGGACCTGGAGTACGCCGTAGCCACCAGGGTGAGGGGCGACGAGGACATCGTCATCCGCCCCAATGTTCGGGGGAGCACCCTCGATCCCCGGTCCGTCGACGGGATGACCACCAAGGTGGGGATCGACGCCACCATGACCCTGGGGGAGGAAGAGAAGTTCCTCCGTGTCAGGCCCGAGATGCCAAACTGAAGCTGGCAAAAAGGGACAAACCTGGAGAGAATTGTTTCAAGAGAGGTTCAAGGGGTCAGCCGTTTGCGGGGGGCCTTTTCAATCACCCTCATTTCGGGTCGGCCTGGATGGAATTCCCATCCCGGTCATGATCGCCAATAGGCCGATCTTTCCTTCGCGCCCTTCCTTCACCCTGGCCCCCCAGATGACGTTCGCCTCGGGGCCCAGCTCCTTCGTCAGGGCGCCAGCGATAGTCGCCGCCTTCTTGAGGGTGAGGTCAGAGCCCCCCGTTATGTGGAGGAGGCAGCCGGTGGCCGCTTTCGTATCGACGTTCAGCATGGGGGACCTCAAAGCCGAAAAGACGACCTCTTCGGCTCCGTCTTCTGAATCTGCCTCTCCCACCAGGGCCGCCGAGAGGCCCCCGCTTGACACGATAGTCTTGACGTCGGCGTAGTCGAGGTTGATGAGAGAGGTCTGGGTTATCGTCTCCACGATCCCCTTGACGATCTCGGCCACCACCTGGTCCATCACCGAGAAGGCCTGATCTATAGAGAGGTTCGGCGCCATCTCTCGAATTCTGTTGTTGTCCAGAAGGATGGTGGTGTTTGCGGTCTTCACAAGATCTTCGATCTCGATTGAAGTGTGGGGCTCTGCCTCTCTTCGCCGCATATCTCCCAAAGGAAGGGTGAAGATCCCAACGACGGTTGCGCCAAGATCTCTTGCCATACGGCAGATGACGGGAGCTGCGCCCGTGCCAGTCCCGCCGCCGAGGCCTGCGGCGACGAAGACGAGGTCTTTTTTCCCCAGGGCCTCTTCGAGGGCGCGCCTCGACCTCTCAGCGGCGATCTTTTCCATCTCTGGGTCTCCTCCGGCTCCATCTTCGCCCACCAGGCCCCTGCCGATGAAGATCTTCTTATCGGCTTTGATCTCCTCCATCCGGCGTCGGTCGGTGTTGACGGCCAGGGTCTCGGCGCCGGAGAGGCCGAGGTTTGCAAGCCTCGTCGCCATCCTGCATCCAGCTTCACCGCACCCCACCACCAGGATCCTGGGGTTTGCAAACTTCTCGCCCTCGTACGAGTAGCTAACTTCCTCGGACCGAAAAGACCTCCTCGGCTCAATTTCCATCCCATCCCCCTTCTGAAATTCTCCGAAAGAGAATGGGCCCGGATGGTAGATAAGAATTTCCGAAAAGGATATCTTTATCACCGATCGGGCCATCGCCAATTTCATGGCGCTTGATGAAGTTACGATCACAAAGGCGATAGTCGAGTCCTACATGGAGTCCTTTTTGAAGTACACCGACGTGGACGTGGCTCTGGTGGGCGCAGGCCCCGCAAACCTGGTGGCGGCAAAGAAGCTCGCCGAGGCCGACGCCAAGACGGTGGTCTTCGAGAGGAACCTCGCCGTCGGCGGCGGGATCTGGGGCGGCGGGATGATGTTTCCCCGGATCGTCGTCCAGAAGGAGGGGTGCAGAATCCTGGACGAGTTCGGGATCTGGTACCGGGAGTACGAGGAGGGATACTACATCGCCAGCTCCATCGAGACGGTGGCGAAATTGACTGCGGGGGTCATCGACGCCGGGGCCGAGATCATCAACCTCGTCACCGTGGAGGACGTCATGATCCGGGAGGACGAGAAGATCGCAGGACTCGTCATCAACTGGGAGGCGGTGGAGAGAACGAGGCTTCACGTCGACCCCCTATCGATCAGGGCGAAGGTCGTCATCGATGGAACCGGCCATGACGCCAACATCTGCAACGTCGTCCAGAGGAAGATCCCTGGAGCCAAAGTGGGATCCCTGGGAGTCGTCGGAGAGAAGCCGATGTGGGCGGACGTCGGCGAGAAGACCGTCGTCGAGGTGACCCAGGAGGTCTACCCCGGCCTCATCGCCACGGGGATGGCAGCGGCGGCCGTCGCCGGCGGTCCAAGGATGGGACCGATCTTCGGCGGGATGCTCCTCTCCGGCGAGAAGGCGGCGATGCTGGCCCTTGAGAAGCTGGGGCTGTAGGGCCGCGGTCGTAGTCTTCGTTGTTCGTATTCGTCTTCGGATCAGATGTCAGTCCAATCGATCAGGGGTGGGGCGGACCTCGCCCGCTTCATCCTCGCCCGGTACTCGGGAAAGGTCGTGGAGGTGGGGGTGGGGAGCGTCCCCGAAGTCGCCCTCCTCCTCTCCACCCACATCGAGGTCGTCGCCACTGATAAGGAAGCCCGGACCGTCGGAGGCCTCGACGTCGTCGCAGACGATGTATTCTCCCCGAATCTGGACCTTTACCAGGAAGCGTCTCTCCTCTATTCCATAAGGCCGCCCCTGGAGATGCAGATCGCCATGGGCCGAATCGCCCTTGATATCGGGGCCGAGGTGATCTTGAGGCCTCTCGCCGACGAGATCACCGAAATTCCGGGATTTTCAAGGACCGTGGTCAACTTCGGTGAAGCCAGATTCTACCTTTTTATCCCATCTTCTGCATCCTCTTCCCTCTGAGCGCCTCCATCTCATCCGGCCCCTCCCCTCCCCTCGGGAAGCTCTATGTGCTTGAAGATCTCCGCCACCACCACCACCGCCGACGCCGCAAAGGCGATGGACACCCAGCTCTCGCCGCTCAAGGGGGCGGTATCGAAGAGCCCCTGCATGAAGGGGACGTATATCGCCACCAGTAGGGCTGTCAGGGACGCAGCCAGGCCCAAGACCAGCTTCTTGTTCGTTCTCGGATCCATATTAAAGAAGGAGTCGCGAAGTGATCGGCTGTTGTAGGCGTTGTAGAGCTCGAAGATCACCAGAGCCGCAAAGACCGTCGTTCTCGCCTCATCGAGTGGCACGCCCCCCCTCAGAGAGAGGGCGTAGAGGCCGAGGGTCCCGATGAAGATCACCGCCGATATCCCCAGGGTGTAGAGGAAGAGACCCCTGGTGAGGATCGGCTCGGCGGGGTCTCGGGGCGCTCTCGTCATCAGGTCGGAGTGGCCGGGCTCGACGGCGAGGCCGATGGCCGGAAACTCGTCGGTGACAATGTTTATCCAGAGGATCTGGAGGGCTAGAAGCGGCACCGGGAGACCCAGCATGACGCCGATGAATATCGTCATCACCTCGGCGAAGTTGCAGGATAAAAGGTAGGAAGAGGCCTTCCTGATGTTGGCGTAGATCCTCCTCCCCTCTTCGACGGCGGCGACGATGGTGGCGAAGTTGTCGTCGGCGATGACCATGTCCGAGGCCTCCTTCGAGACCTCCGTCCCGGTCTTCCCCATGGCGACCCCGATGTCGGCGGTCCGGAGGGCGGGGGCGTCGTTGACCCCGTCACCGGTCATGGCGACGACGTGCCCCTTTTTGCGGAGGGCTTCGACGATCCTGACCTTGTGCTCGGCCGTCGTCCGAGCGAAGATCGAGACCTCCTCGATCACCTCCATGAGATCGTCATCGTCCATCTTCTCCAGCTCCGTACCCTCCAGGACCCGGCCACCATCGTTCAAGATGCCGAGCTCTCGGCCTATCGCCGAGGCGGTGAGCTTGTGGTCGCCGGTGATCATCACGGGCCTGATCCCGGCGGCCTTGCAGACTTTGATCGCCTCCTTCGCCTCCTCTCTCGGCGGGTCCATCATCCCCACGAGGCCGAGGAAGATCAGGTCAGACTCCACGCCGTCCCGTTCGAGGTCTGCTCCGGCATCCATCTCCTTTTTGGCCAGGGCCAGTATCCGCAGCCCCTGCCCCGCCATCTCGTCAGCGGCGGCCAGGCCACGGCGGCGGTCCTCGGCGTTTATCCGCTCCTCGGCGCCGTCTCGCATGATCCTCGAGCAGAAGTCGAGGACGGTCTCGGGCGCTCCTTTCATGGATACGGTCAGCCCCTCGGGAGATCTATGGACGGTGGTCATCCTCCTCATCTCCGAGTCGAAGGGAAACTCCACCTCCTCGGAGACGTACCAGCTCTCGACCCAGTCGAGGACGCCCCCCTTCGAGGCGGCGACGATGAGGGCCCCCTCGGTGGGGTCGCCGATCACCCGCCAGCCCTCCGGCCCCTCTTCGAGCTTGGAGTTGTTGCAGAGGGCCCCGGCGGCGAGGAGGGCGGCGAGGTGTTTATCCTGCTGGGGCGAAAGCTTCTCTTCGGCCCCCTCTCCCGTCTCCTCCGCCGCCCCCTCGCCTTTCAGGAGGAAGGACCCCTGGGTGTCGTAGCCGGTCCCGGTCACCTCCACCTTCCGGGTCGTCCAGATCCTTCTCACCATCATCTCGCCCCGGGTCAAGGTGCCGGTCTTGTCGGTGCAGATCACCGTCGTCGACCCCAAAGTCTCGACGGCGGGAAGGCGGCGGATGATGGCGTTCTTCTTCGCCATGATCTGGGTTCCGTAGGCGAGGGTGATGGTGGTGACGAAGGGGAGCGACTCGGGGATACCGGCGACGGCAAGAGCTGCGGCGATGATCAAGGTTTCCAGCACCGGCGAGCCCCTGTAGACCTCGACGACGAAGATGATGGCGCAGGCGGCCAGGACCACCAGGGCGAGCTGCTTTGCCAGCTGCTGGAACTTGATTTTTATCGGCGGGTCCTCTGGCTTCTTCTGGACGAGCCCCGAGATCCGGCCAAGCTCCGTATCCGTTCCCGTCCCGGTGACCACAGCCCTGCAGTTGCCGTAGACGACGATCGTCCCCATGTAGACCATGTCCGTCCGGTCCGCCAGCGGCGTCTCCTCGGCCACCGCCTCGACCCCCTTCTTCTCGGGGACCGATTCGCCGGTCAGAGACGACTCGACCACCTGGAGCGACGTCTCCTCGATCACCCGACCGTCGGCGGGGACCTTGTCTCCGGCTTCCAGGTAGACGACGTCGCCGGGCACCAGGTCCCGGACGGGGATCCGGCTCATCCTCCCCCCGGTCCGAAGGACGTTCGCCTCGGGCGCCACCATCTCCTGGAGCGCCTCCATCGCCCTCTCCGCCTTGTACTCCTGGACGAAGCCGAGTAGGGATATGAAGAAGATGATCCCAACGATGACGTAGGCGTTCGTCGTCTCTCCCGCGATCCAGGAGATGGCGGAGGCGGCGAGGAGGACTATGATCAGGTAGTTTTCGAACTGGCGGAGGAATATCCGGGCCTTGGAGGGCTTGTAGATCTCTTCGAGCTGGTTTTGCCCGTATTCCTCAAGCCTCCGCTCGGCCTCCTCAGAGGAGAGGCCCTCTCTGCTGGAGCTGAGCTTCTCCAGGGTCTCGTCGGCGGTCAGGGTGTGCCAGGGCTCGCTCATGGGATCAACTCGGGGGATTCGTATCTAGTTACTGCGTCTTTTTATGGTAAAAATTTATGTGTTATCAGCCTCTTCGGGCCGGGCACGTTTTCTCAATACACCCCCAGAAAAAAGGCGGTTCGATCGATCTCTTGTATGGCATTCGACTCGTTGGGGGTGCAGGGGTGGATGCAGATCACGGGATGACTTCTTATTTTTTGAAAAATTCGTCGCCAGTCTTGAACCCGAGCGCCGGATGCCGATCGAACCGGACCACGCCCACGAAGGCCTTGTCCCCCACCGCTTCAGCGACCTTGCCCACATCGATCTGGCCAAACCCTCCACAAAGTTCGATGGCTGTCACGCCCTAATCTGCCAGCTTTCGGACCAACTGGGCCGCTTGCTCGTAGTCTCTGACGCCCACGAACACCAGGTCCAGAGCTTCCGGCGTGGATATTGTCGTCCTGTGTATTTCTGGGTCGGAGTCCGGCTTTACGAACATGAATGCTGCTTTTATACGTCCAATCTTTGTCTCCTCCGGGTTTGTCGTGTTCTCAAATATTTGCGCATGTTTGCATCTGGCCCTGGGAAGCGAGCGGCTGGATCTCGTGGACCTCAGAAGGGCGTCTCCGGTGCTGCTCTTTGAGATAATTCGAACCGGGAGCCAAATCAACTCATCCGACGAGGCCGCGAGGGAACGGTTCGTCCTGGACGTCCTGCACCTTTACCGAGATACAGCGCCCTTACGCCATCTTCAGAGGACGGCTCTGAAGAGGAGGATGGACCGGTGTTGCGAAGAGAGTCAGTAGAGTAGAGGCGCGGCTGAAAGAGCTGGACGAGATAATCTGGGAGCGGATCGGGGCGGCAGACCGCCTCGCCAGCCCTTGGCATCGCAAGCCACTTCACACTAGGCGACTTGTTCCATCCAAAATAGAGACGCGAGTATGAGGCGACATATAAAAATGAACCCGCCCTCGCTTCTGAGCTCTCTTCAGAGGATCGTCAGGATGGTGATGATCTCCAGGAAGTATATCGCCACCAGCATGCTACCCTCAAACCGCGTTATCCTGTTTCCCAGGACCATGAACCCCAGGAGGAGGCTGATCAGGACGACGACGGGAAGGGTGGTGGAGATGAAGGCCTCGCTCGCGACCACGTCCTGAACCAGTGAGACCGATCCCAGGATTATCAGGGCGTTGAAGGTGTTGGCCCCCAGGACGTCTCCCATGGCGATGTCGCCCCTCCCGTTTTTGGCGGCGACGATGGCGGTGCTGATCTCGGGAAGGGACGTCCCCACCCCCAGGAGGATAACCGCCACCACCGCCTCCGAGAGGCCCAGGGTGGCGGAGATCGTCCGGATAGCCTCGATCATGTAGTTTGCGCCGACGGAGAGCAGAACGATCCCCGCGAGGAAGAGGCCCAGGTACCGGGGCCTGAACTTCTCGCTCCCCTTCGACTCGCTCTTTCGGTGCTCACTGATCTCGTGACGGATGAAAGAGAGGTAGATCGCGATCAGAAAGATCCCCTCGATCCAGGTGATCTTGAAGTCGAGAAAGACTACGAAGACCGCCAGCATCGAGGCGAGGAGGAAGGAGAGGTCAGTCTCCAGGATCTTCCGGTCGATGTATATCCCATAGAACATCGCTGCGGCGCCGAGGGCGAGGCCGGTGTTCGCCAGGATCGATCCCAGGACGTTTCCTGCCGCGATCTCGGGCCTGCCCCCGTCGACGAGCATCGCCACAAGAGAGGTCGAGAACTCAGGAAGGGCTGTGCCGAAGGCGACGACGGTAGCCCCTATGACGAACTCGGATACGCCCAGGACCTTGGCAAAGTGGACGGCGCTCTCAGTGATCGATTTCGCCCCGTAGTAGAGGGCGACCAGGCTCACGGCAAAGGTCAGAAACTCCAGCAATAAACCAGCCTCTGGAGGACCGTTGTTGGTCCTCATTAATTAATCAATCCATCTTCGATCCGACCCGACCGGGGCGAAGGCGTGCGATCCCGAAAAGGTCGTGGCTGTCAGCAGAACGGGTATTGGCAGGGCGGGCTCGACCTCGGCTCTCGGGAAAAACCCGTCGAAACTGGGGAATTCGAGATATACGTCCTTGAATAGGTATTTTAATGAGAAGATACAAAGGATTTCCCGGTTAGAGATCGACCAGGGGGTTCTCGGGGACGAACGTCCCCTGAGATTTCCGGGCCGGGAGGTTTATTAGGCCTCCCGGGCTGGGACGGAGTAGCAAAGGGTGGTCGAGGTTGCACATCAAGGAGATAGAGCTCGTAAACTTCAAGTCCTTTGGTAGAAAGGTAGTGATACCACTCAAAAACGACTTCGTCGCCGTCACCGGCCCCAACGGGAGCGGTAAGTCCAACGTCGTCGACGCTCTTCTCTTCGCCTTATCCCTCTCCTCCAGCAGGGCGATGAGGGCCGAGAGGCTCCCCGACCTCATATACCGGGGCGACAACGGCAAAAATCCCGACTTCGCCCAGGTGACCGTCAAGTTCGACAACGCCGAGAGGACCGTTCCGGTGGATGAAGACGTCATCGAGATCGCAAGGAAGGTCCGGCTGACCAAAAACAAGTACCAGAGCATCTACTATTTTAACGGAACCCCCTGCACTCAGACGGAGATCCACGACCATCTCTCCCGAGCCGGGATCACTCCTGAGGGGTACAACGTGGTGATGCAGGGGGACGTCACCAGGATCATCGAGATGTCGCCTCTAGAGAGAAGGCGGATCATCGACGAGATCGCCGGCGTCGCCGAGTTCGACGAGAAGAAGAAGAAGGCCCTCGAGGAGCTGGAGGTTGTGAGGGAGAGGATCGACCGGGGCGACGTGATCCTGGAGGAGGTCGAATCCCAGCTATCAAGGCTCTCTGAGGAGAGGGACAGGGCCCTTGCCTACCAGGCCCAGCGGGAGGAGAAACGCCGCCAGGAGGCGTTCCTTCTTCTGGCAAAGCTGAAAGAGGCAGAATCCGACCTGGTGGAGCTGGAGATGGAGGGGGAGGGTCTCCGGAGAAGAGACGAGGAGCTCTCCGAACGGCTCGACCGAGAGAGGGCGGAGCTCTCGAGCCTCGAAGAGGAATTGAAGGAGCTGGCCGCCGAGATCACCTACAAGGGCGAGGACGAGCAGATCGAGGTCAAGCGGCAGATGGTGGAGAAGAAGGGCTCGATCGAGGCCGAGAAGAACAGGATCGAGATGGCCGACGCCGAGATCGCCGAGATGGAGGCCGAGCAGAGGTCCGACTACATGGAATCCGACCGGCTCGGCAGAGAAGAGGAGGCCCTCTCCACCAAGGTCAGGGACGGATCCATCCGGAAGGCGAGCATCCTCGCCGAGATCGCCGAGCGGGAGGAGGCTCTCGGCGGCTACCGGGAGAAGATCGCCAAAGCCGACGCCCGGTACGCGGATCTGAGAGACCAGCTCTCCGCCGCCAAAAAGGAGGTGGAAGAGGCGAAGTCGAGGGCTGCAGACCTGATGCGGGAGAGGGACAGACACCTCGACGCCGCCCGGAGAAGGTCGATCGAAGGGGAGGAGGCGGCCCTTGAGATCTCCGAGGCGAAGGAGACGATGGCGGGCCTCGACCGGGAGAAGGTGAGGATAGTTCGGGATAGAAAGAGCCTTGAGGACCGGATCTCCGCCCTTGAAGAGGAGAGGGACGATCTCGACTCCGCGCGGATATCGATAAGGAGGGAGATGGCCGGGGTCGACGAGCGGCTCCAGAGGCTCCAGATGGATAAGGCCAGGGCCGAGGCGAGTTTGAGATCTGGAGAGGGGTCGGGCTACAGCAGGGCGGTGGAGGCGATAAGGTCTGCCATCAGTTCTGGACAGCTCGCCGGCCTATACGGAACGATAGCCGAGCTCGGCGACGTAGGAGAAGAGCACGCCACGGCCCTGGAGGTGGCTGCTGGCGCTCGGCTTCAGAGCATCGTCGCCGAGACCGACGGGGACGCGGCCCGGGCGATCGAGAGCCTGAAGAGGTCGAAGGCCGGACGGGCCACCTTCCTCCCCCTCAACAAGATGGCCTCTGGAAGGCCACCGGCTCCGCCGAAGGTATCGGGCGTCGTCGACTACGCCCTCAACCTCGTCGGGTTCGACCCCCGGTTTCTTCCCGCCTTCTGGCACGTCTTCAGGGACACCCTGGTGGTCAAAGACCTGGAGACGGCGAGGAGGCTGATGGGCCGATATCGGATGGTGACCCTGGAGGGGGAGCTGGTGGAGAAGGGGGGCGCCATGACCGGGGGCCACTTCAAGTCCAGGCTCAAGTTCGCCGCCGACGAGCGGCAGAAGCTCGAAGAGGCGACGAGGAAGGTCTTGGCCTGCCAGGCCGAGAGGGAGGCGCTCATCGAGAGGCTCGACCGGGTCGAAGGCGAGGTCTCCGCCGTCCGCAGGGAGATGGAGGAGCTGGCCCGGGAGGTCTCTCGGATCGAGATCCGGGCCGAGGAGATCACAGGCCAGAAAGTCCGGCTCGAACGATCCGTCTCGGAACGAGAGAGGAGGCTCGCCGAGATGGGAGCCGAGGCCGCCGAGGTGAGAGAGAAGCTCGACTCACTCGAACGGGAGATCAGGGAGATAGAGGCCGAATCGAGGGTGCATGAGGAGCGGACGAAGGATCTCGAAAGAGATCTTGCAGGCTCTGAGATCCCGGAGCTTTCAGCCCTCGCCGACGGCCTGGAGGCCGAGATCCGGGGTCTGGAGCGGAGGGTCTCCGAGATCGAGGCCGAGATCACCGGCGATCGGCTCCGCCTTTCGAGCTGCTCTGCCCGGAAAGCGGAGCTTGCCGCAAGAAAAGAGGCGAGGGAGGGGAAGAAGAGGGCCGCCATCGAGAAGAAGGGCGCTGCGGCCGAAAAGGTGCAGGAGGCGAAGCTCGCCCTCGATGAGCTGGCCCGAAAGGAGAGGAAGATCGAAGAGGAGCTCTCCGGCCTGAAGGGCGAAAGAAGCCGGCTCCTGGACAGGACGATGGCCAAGAGCCGGGAGGTCGACTCCACGGACCGGGAGCTGGACCGGGTTCGGGCCCGGATCGCGGCGGCGGATGGCGCTGCCCAGGAGATGAGGTCTGCCGCCGACGAGCTGAGGGCCGAGATCGAGGCCTGCGGGATCGACGTCTCCGAGGAGCCTCCCAAGAGCCAGACGATAATCCGTAAGATCAACGCCCTGGAGAGGTCGATGCAGGAGCTTGAGCCGGTGAACATGCTGGCGATCGAGGAGTACGACCGGGTCTTCGACCGGCGGGAGACCCTCCGGGACCGGAGAGAGACGCTATCGAGGGAGAGAGAGGACCTTCTCGGTAAATTGGACCGGTACGAGGAGATGAAGCGGGAGGCCTTCATGGCCGCCTTCGACGGGATAAACGAGAACTTCAGGGACACCTTCCATCGCCTCTCCGACGGCGAGGGGGAGCTGGTTTTGGAGAACGAGGAGGACCCCCTCGCCGCCGGGATGACGATCAGGGCCCGGCCCGCCCGGAAGGCCTTCCACCGGCTGGAGGCGATGTCCGGAGGCGAGAAGAGCCTCACCGCGCTATCCTTCATCTTCGCCATCCAGAGGTTCCGGCCCGCGCCCTTCTACGCCCTGGACGAGATCGACATGTTCCTGGACGGGGCCAACGTCGAGAGGGTGGCGAAGCTGATCAAGGGGATCGCCGAGATGGCCCAGTTCATCGTCGTATCTTTGCGAAAGCCGATGATCCAGGAGGCAAAATACATCGTCGGTGTGACGATGCAGGAGAACAACTTATCCACGGTGACGGGGGTGTGTCTCAACTGAGCTCCGTCGTCGAGGTCCTGGACCTTCCGGAGCCCTTCGGCCTGGAGCCCGACCCCGTCCAGGTCCTCCTGGACCTGGCGAGGAAAGGAGAGATTGACCCCTGGGACGTGGACCTCGCCCAGGTGACGGAGAAGTTTCTGGAGAGGATCGAGGCGATGGGGGATAGAGACCTTCCGGCCCTGGGAAGAACCCTCCTCTACGCCAGCATCCTCCTCCGGATGAAGTCGGACTCCATCGAGGAGGGGGACGATGAGCCTGAGGACGACCTCTTCGACGAGTTCGACGACGCGCCCGTCTTCAGGAGGCGGACCGTCGAAGGTCTCCCGGCTCCGCCGATCCGGAGAAGGACGAGACGGCCCGTCACCCTCGACGAGCTGATAGCTGAGCTGAAGAGGGCAGAGACCGTCGCCGAGAGGAAGGTAGGGAGGGTCAGGGAGAGGCCCGAGCCGACGGTGGAAGAGGCGATGGAACGGGCCCACGAGGAGGGGATCGAGGACCGGATCCGGTCTCTTCGTGAACTAATTTTTGAGAGGCTTGCGGCCGAGGATCGGATCGGCTTCTCCGATATCGGCAACGACGTTTTGAACTACGTCTCCCTCCTCTTCATGGCCGGGAGGAGGGAGATCTGGCTTTCTCAGGAGACCCTCTTCGGCGAGCTTTATATATCCAGGCACCCCGACAGCAAAGGGGAGCCGCTCGCATGAGGTGGATCTGATTTGTCATCCGAGGAGGAAGACCTGGCGGCGGTGGTGGAGGCCGCCCTCTTCGCAGCCGGAAGGCCCCTCTCCATCGGGGAGATCGCGGAGGTGACGGATCTACCCATCAGAACCGTCAGGGCCCTGGCCGAGGGGCTGGTCCGGGACTACTCCGAGAGGGGGGGCGGGATCGAGGTGAGGGAGTTTGAGGACCGGTTCGTGATGCAGGTCCGATCCTCCGTCGCCGACCGGGTGAGCAAGGTCGGCCCCAAGGAGCTGGAGGCGCCGCTCCTGCGAACCCTCGCCATCATCGCCTACAACCAGCCGATACCCCAGAGCGATCTGGCGAGGCTCCGGGGTAACAAAAGCTACGCTCACGTCAAGGAGCTGGAGGATCTTGGCCTTATCCAGGCCGAGAAGGAGGGGCGGACGAAGATCATCACCACCACAAAGAGCTTCGCCGAGTACTTTGGCCTCGACTTCGACGATCCCGACTTCGTCAAGAGGGTGATGAAGGAGAGAAAGAGGCTCGGTGTCACCCCAATGTATCGAAGCCTGGCCGAGCGGATGGGCCTTGATTTTGCGGTCGCGAACCCCTACAAGCCTTACAAAAACGACATCCAACTGATGAAGAGGCTCGACCTTCTGGTCATAGCCCCAGGCTACGAGGAGAGGGCGAAAGAGCACTTTTCGGGGGAATTGATCGAGGCGTCCATCAGGACCTTCACCCAGCTGAAGGATAGCATCGACCTGATCGCTGAGAAGGCGGGGAGAGCCGATCCTGAGAAGACCCGCACCCTCCATGAGGAGATCGAATCCCTTCTCGCAGACTACAGGGAAAAGGCGAAAAGTGCCCGGCCGATAAAGCCCTTAACGCCGATGATCGAGGAGATCACCCTGGATCTGGGGATCTCGACGGACGAGGATGGGATCACCGCCGCCCCCGATTACAAAGGGCTGGCGGCTGAGATCCAGGTCCCGACCCACCAGCCCTACGAGATGGACATCGTCGAGCGGATCAGGGAAAGGTACGAGGCGATCTTAGAGGGCTTGAAGGTGAAGGGCGATTGAAGTTGGAGTGAGACGAGGCTGATCGAAATGGGCGGAGAGAAAGAAGATATTCAGAAGTGCGATCGCTGCGAAAGAGAGTTTCCGGCCGAATATCTGATCGAGGAGGGCGGGAGCCGTATTTGCGAGAACTGTTACATCAGCGCCCACTCGAGGATCAAGGTCTGCGACCCCTGGGCCGTCCGGTCGAAGAAAATCCTGAGAGAGAAGGTCGGCCTCGTCGGGGCCGAGGGGCTGACCGAAACCCAGAAGGAGATCTATGAGTTCATCATCTCGGGAGGCGGTGCCAAAAGAGAAGAGATCGCAAAAGAGTTCGACCTCCCCCCGGATGAGCTTGAGAACCAGTTTGCGATCCTTCGGCACTGTGAGCTGGTGAAGGGCCAGAAGCGGGAGGACGGAGTCTACATCGTCGCCTTCGAGGATTAGGATTGAAGGGCGAAAGGCTATGGCGGTTTTTATCCGCTGATGATGGGCGGTTATCTGATTCGGCTTATCTTTGGTCGTGCCAGCGCAAATCGCCATTGGGATTCGGACAATAAAGGCAGGATCGTAAAAGGATACCTTTACAAGACGGGTGCATAGTGCCGATCGATCTTCATAAAAATACGGCCTTCATCCTGACCCTCGCCGTGGCCCTCGGCTTCCTCTTGCCGGGACCGGCCGAGAGGATCGAGCCCCTGGTGATCCCGGCCCTCTTTCTGATGATGGCCTTCTCCATGGCCGGGATCGATCTCGGCATTCCGCCGATCCGGGGGGCGATGGCCGGGTTCCTCATCAACTACCTCTTTCTCTCGGGGCTGATTCTATCCATCGCCCCCCTGGTCCTGGAGGAGGAGGCGCTCGTTCTCGGGTTTGTGGTGATGGCCGCGGTCCCGCCGGCGGTGGCCGTCGTCCCCCTGACGAAGCTTCTCGCCGGCGACGTCCGGCTCGCCCTCTACTCCGAGGCCTTATCATATCTCGCATCCCTCGCCCTGACCCCCCTGATCGTCCTCCTCTTCGCTGGCGAGGCGGGGGCGGGGGTGAGGGTCGGCGACACTTTGGAGATCGTCCTCCTCCTGATACTTCTTCCCATCCTGGCCTCCAGGCAGGTCGGCCGCTTGAGGGTCGATCCGGCCCACCCAATCAACGCCGGCCTCTTCGCCGTAACCTACATCGTGGTGGGGCTGAACAGTGAAGCCATATCGATAAAGGCGGCGGGGGTGGCGGGTGTCCTCCTCATAGCTTTCGTCCGGACCTTCGCCTCGGGGGCGATCGTTTACGCCGCCTCGGCATTGGCCGGGGTCGAGCGGCCTCAGAGGGTCGCCCTCACCCTCTTCGGCTCCTTCAAGAACCTGGGGCTCGCCGCCACTGTGGCCCTCCTCCTCTTCGGCCCTCGGGCCGCGGTCCCGGCGGCGGTCTGCATCCTCACCGAGACCGGCTTTTACATCCTCCTTTCGGCCCTGGCCGGGCGGCGGAGAAGGGGGGCCGACTCCTCCACCCCCTCCACCGCCACCTCCACTCAACGTTGAAGAAAAATTGCATATAGTATCCGCCGCCAATAACCATCCCTGAACAAGCGAACTCGGCTCGGAGGCGGTGGAGATGGTGACGGATCGGAGAGACGGATAGGAGGCGGAGGCGAAAGCCTGCCCCTTTGTGGCCCGGTCCTGCCCGCAGGCGGGGTGCATGGCCTGGGAAGACCCCGGCGGCGGGTGCAGGCTGATCGTGTCCGAGAAGGCCGCAAGCGGCTTCGACGCGAGGCTGCGGCAGGCGGCGCCGCTCCTGTACGGTTCGCTTCTGGACCTGGTGCGGGTGATGGAGGAGCGGGCGCGGGAGTGCGATGCTTGCGCCGACCTCTGGGACTTGAGCCCCGGAGGTGGGGAGGAGCTTTCTCGACGAGCTGATCGAGGCCCAGCTGAAGGTGGGGTGAAGGGGGAGGTGGTCGGCTAGGTGAAAGATATTTCTCCTGAGAGGTCAAGCTGAAACGTGAGAAGGTACCCGGAGGTTAAAATTGTCCGTATCACCAAAAAGGAAAATGCGAGCTGGATCTCAAAGGCGGGTCCGAACTGCAGAAGAGATAGCCCAACTCCTGAGGTCGCATATGCCGGAGCTCTCCAGACGCTACAAGGTTAGGTCCCTCGGGATCTTCGGCTCTTATCTTCGGGGCGAGGCCGACGAGGAGAGCGACATAGACCTTTTGGTGGATCTGGAGAAGGAATCTATGACTCTTTTGGAGTTCATCGCCCTCGAAAACCGTCTGAGCGATCTCTTGGGCGCGAAGGTAGACCTGGTGGAAAGAAGCGCCCTCAAGCCCGCCATAGGCCGCCGCATCCTGGAGGAGGTCGAGACTATATGAAATTTAAAAAGGGTGAACGATAAAATGGCGAATTCTGAGGAAATAAATTACTTATCACCAGATAAAGCGCTAAAAGATCCCAAACAAGATCGATTAGGATATAAGCACTTTGCAAAGCATCTATCAGAGAGTATCTGGAAGATGGCACCCCCAGAGGGTTTCGTCATCGCAATATACGGTCCATGGGGCTCTGGCAAATCAACTTTGTTGAATTTCTTAGAATATTATCTGAAACAAATGCCCGAGACCGAGCAACCGATCATCGTCCATTTCAACCCTTGGTGGTTTTCTGGGCATGAAGATCTAACAATTCGCTTCTTTGGTCAACTACAGGCGGCATTATTGAATAACGGAGAAAGGGGAAACGACTACAAAGATTTAAAGAAAAAACTGGCTAGTTTTACCCGTCTAGTAGCTAAGGCTCCCATACCCGATCCTTCCGCAAAAGTCATATTGCATATAGGTGGAAACATTTTATCAGATATATTATCAGGTAAGGAGGATATAGTCGAATTAAAAGATAAAATCGCAAAAGATTTAGAGAATATAAATAGAAAGATACTAGTCATTATAGACGATATCGATAGGTTAACTGAAGAGGAGATAAGACAGCTTTTTCGAGTCATTAAAGCTATCGCAGATTTCCCGAATATGATGTATTTACTCTCCTTTGATAAAGATATCGTGATAAAATCACTAGACGGAATCCAAGGCAAAAATGGTGAGTCTTATCTCGAAAAGATAGTTCAACTTCAATTCGATTTGCCTGTTCCTGATAAAATCGCCCTTCAAGAAATATTACGCGATAGATTAAAGATAATTCTCGCCGATACGCCTGAAGAACTAATCGACAAAAGATATCGATCAGATGCGTACTTAAGACACATCGGCAACTTTATTAATACACCACGAGATATTATTCGCTTGGCAAACACGTTAAGTGTAACGTATCCTTCAGTAAAAGGTGAAGTTAACTTTGTTGATTTTATCTTTATCGAAACACTTCGCGTATTTATTCCGGCATCATACGATATGATTAGAAGAAACTCTGTAAAATTTACAGGAGGCAGCAGAGGTGCTTTTGGGGGTTCATTTGTCGAAATGAACAAAGAATTTCATAACAAATGGATAAAGGAACTCCCTGAAAATGATCGAGGACCGGTTAAACAATTGGTTGTAAGTGTTTTTCCTTTATTAGCAGCAATTTGGGGCGGCAGCCATTTTAGACTAGAAGATTGGGGTTCTAGATGGCGCAGAGAACGTCGTGTTTGTATTGAGGATTTATTTCACATATATTTTAAGTTAGTATTACCAAACGATATGATATCTTATGGAGATATGAATCATTTGATATCATTATCTTATAATTCGAGTGTATTCGCTGCAAAACTTCTTGAGCTTGCCGAGCAGAAAAGGTCCGATGGAATAACAAGTGCTTACGAGTTTCTCTGGAGACTTAGGGATTATACTAAAGAAGAAATCCCAAAAAATAATATATCTAATATTTTAAAAGCTTTCTTTGATATAGGCGATGATTTACTGATTTCAGAAATTAGTGCTACTTCCAGCATCGATATACAGATGAGCGGAATTATCTGGCAACTTCTACTCAGGTTAGATGAACCAGAACAATTTGAAATATTAAAAGATTCTATGTCAGAAGGTGGCGCTATCTCTACTATTGTAAGTGAGGTTGGAGATCTCCGACAAATACATGACGAGCAAAAAGAGGACGAGAAAACAAATGCATATGAAATACGTATCAGTTCAAAATATCTTGATCAATTAGAGAAAATCGTTCTCAGAAAAGTAAGAGATGCTGCACGAAATGGAACACTACTCAAGATACCAAATTTAGTACGCGTCCTTTATTGGTGGATAGAATTTGATGGAAAAGATGTCAGGCTTTGGGTTGAAGAAGCTATAAAAGATGACGACGATTTTGCCATATTTTTGGAGAAATTCCAGACTAAGGGCCACAGAGGGCAGCTTGCCCTTAAAAGTCTGGGGCCTTTTCTCGATCCCTCCCAAATCATAGATCGTGCCAGAAGAATCATACTAAGTGAAGGGATAACAGAAAACCAGAGAAAGGCGTTAGAACAATTCATCGATGAGTATGATAAATCTCGATGAAGTGAGATGTAAGAACGATCCATGGATTAGGTCGACGTGGAGAAGCGAATATTCCATCACTTCGGCTGCTACGATGATTCTTGTTTCAGTCGGCACCGAGAGACCTAAGTGAAGTTTATGCCCATCAGAATTGTTACCCACTTAAGGAGCCCCACGACATGATTTCACGACGAGCAGAGGAGATGACCCCCTTTTTGGTGATGGACGTTTTGGAGCGCGCCCATGAAATGGAAAAACAGGGGATCGACGTCGTTCACCTGGAGGTGGGCGAGCCCGACTTCGACCTACCGGCCCCGATTTCGGAGGCGGTGACCAGGGCCCTCGCCGATGGGCACACCCACTACACCCACAGCCTCGGCGACCCCGAGCTCCGGGAGGCGATCGCCGAGCACTACAATGAGCGGTACGGCGTCTCCGTGGAGCCCGACCGGATCGTCGTCGGCTCGGGGACGTCCCCTGTGATGATGCTCGTCTTCTCGGCGCTCCTGGAGGCGGGCGACGAGGTGATCATCTCCGACCCCGGCTACGCCTGCTACCCGAACTTCATCCGGTTCGCCGGAGGGGTGCCGGTCCCGGTCCGAGTCAGCGAAGAGGACGGCTTCCAGCTCTCGGCGGAGGCGATATCTTCGCGGATCTCCGATCGGACCCGGGCGGTCGTCATCAACTCGCCCTCGAACCCGACGGGGACCGTCCTCTCTGCTGGAAAGATGCGGGAGATCGCCGGGCTATCGCCCACCGTCATATCCGACGAGATCTACCACGGCCTCGTCTACGCTGGAAAGGAGCATTCGGTTCTGGAGTTCACCGACGACGCCATCGTCCTCAACGGCTTCTCCAAGCTCTACGCCATGACGGGCCTTCGGCTCGGATACCTGATCGCGCCCCCCGAGTTCATAAGGCCGATCCAGAAGATGCAGCAGAACCTCTTCATCTGCGCCAACTCCGCCGTCCAGAGGGCGGGGATCGCAGCCCTCCGGGATGCTGGCGAGGACGTCGCCCGGATGAAGCGGACCTACGATGAACGTCGGCGGTTCATGATCCGGCGGCTTCGGGAACTGGGCTTCGGGATCGCCACCGAGCCCACGGGCGCCTTCTACGTCTTCGTCAATGCCGGGCACATATCGTCCGACTCGTACAACCTCGCCTTCGATATACTCGAAAAGGCCCACGTCGGCGTGACGCCGGGGGTCGACTTCGGGGCCAACGGCGAGGGCTACCTCCGGTTCTCCTACGCCAACTCTCTGGAACGGATCGCGGAAGGGCTGGACAGGATCGAGCGGTACCTGGCGGATCGCTGATCTGGCAGACTCTGAGATGATGGCTGTTTAAGACGGGGATCTTGTAGACGAAAATTTAAGTAGTCTCCAGGATCAGAGATCAGAGGAAGTTCAAACTTATCGGTAAGGGAGACGGTGTTGAACTATGAAGGGCATTATCTTAACAGGAATACTTGTCGCTGCGGCGATCTTCATCTTCGCGCCCTTGGGCGCAGGAGCGCAATCCGCCGACGAAGAGGCGATGGAAGAGGCGATCGAACCGGCAACCGAACCAGCCACCGAACAGGTCCCTCAGCTGAACGTCGAGAAAGTCACCACGAGCTGGAACCTCTCTTTCCTCTACGAGAACAAAGATGAGGCAACTTTGGAATTCGACCGCCTGAAGCAGGAGGCCGAAAATATAAACCAGACCTACCGGCCCGCCTTCGAGGAGCTTAACGGCACCGTCCTTCTCGGATACCTGGAAGACGAACGGAACCTCTCCATATCCCTCGACCTCCTCTCTTCCTACGTCTACGCCGAAAACAGCCTCAACGTCAACGACGAGTTCTTCGAGACCTTCATCTCCGATATCCAGACCTTCTACGCCGACTATTACAGGATCACCTCCTTCGCCGAGATCAAGCTCAAATCGCTGTCGAGAGCCGAGTGGGAGGAGATCTTTGGCCAGGAGCCGGGGCTTGAAAAGTACAGAACTTATCTCGAAAACTCCTACATACGGTACGCAGACCACAGGCCTAGAAACGAGACCCACGCCGCCTTCATAGCCGAGATAATAGATCAGCGGATGAAGCTGGAGACAGAGGCCAACAAGGAGGTCACAAACAACGTCACCGTCGCCGGAAACATCACCCTCGCCGACGGCCAGGAGTACCCGATCGACGCCCAGTCCTACTACAAGCTCCTCGCCACCGACTCAGATCGAGATAACAGGAAGACTTGCTACGACAAGAGGTTCTATCACCTCATAAACGAGTCCGACAAGATGGCGACCCTCTACCTCGATAAGGCGAAGAAAGACGACCTGATCGACAGGGAGCTGAACTACTCCGACGCCTACGCCGCCAAGATGTTCGAGAGCTACCTCTCCGAAGATCAGATCGAAGATATGAACTCCGTCTTCAAGGAGAGGAAAGGGGCCTTCGTCGGGTACCACGATTTCAGGAGGGCGAAGATGGGGGTAGACCGGCTGATGCCCTACGACCTCCAGCTTCAGATGATGGACGACCCCGACGAGATCTACAACTACACTGACGCCCTGGCGGAGGTGGAAGCCTCTTACGCCGGGATGGATCCCGTCTTCGGCGATATCTTCATAAAAACGGTTACGGGAAACATGATCGACGTCTACCCCAACCAGGAGAACGGAAAGCAGCCCGGCGGATACTGCATGAGCCTCTATCCCCTTAAGCTTCCGGGCATGATCTTTCTGAACTACAACGGCCTGATTAACAATAAGAAGACGGTGACCCACGAGATGGGCCACGCCATCCACTTCTACCTGATGGGAAACACCGTCGATTTTGTCTACTGCGGCGGCGAAGAGTACGAGATGGAGATCCCCTCCACCTTCAATGAGGAGCTTTTTGTCGATTACGTCCTGGAGAACTACGACCGTGAGATCGCCGTGGCGGTCCTGGACCAGCACATAAGGGACTACGACAACTACTTCACCTTCCAGCCGATGATCACCGAGTTTGAGCACAAGGCCCACATCCTCTGTGATGGGAGAGATGAGGTCAGCGGCGCCGAGTTGAACGCCCTCTGGACTGACCTATACAAAGAGTACAGGGACGAGAACATCGGATACTACGACGAGGACTCGGCGGAATGGACCTATATAAGCCACATCTACTTCACCAACAACTACTACACCTTCAGCTACTCGCTATCAAAGGCGATAACCCTCTCTCTCTTCAAAAAGTACAAGGAGGACCCCCAGGACTTTAAAGAGAGATACGTCGACTACCTCTCCGCCGGGACGACTATGACCCCGCCCGAGAAGCTCGATAAGTACTTCGGGATAGAGATAAACAGGACCCTCTTCGAGGAGGCCATGGACGTGGTGGAGATGAGGGTGAATCAGCTCCAGGAGCTGGACGAGGCCGGCGGGTGAAGGGGGCCGGCGACGGGAGAGAGGGGCCGGACACCGGTGATGAGCCATCTGCCCAGCCGTCTCCCCCCATCTTCCTCCCGCCATTTCGCGAAATCTCGCCCGCCTCGGCCGAGCCGCGACGGCCCGGTGGTGAGCAGCCCGAGAGAAAGTTTTAACTCTCATAAACTATTTTTAGGGATGAGGTTTTGACATGCCCCTTGAAGGATATGGCGTTCTTAAAGGAAAGGCGATCGAGAGCAAAAACGGCGTCGGCGATAGGCCCCACTTCCAGGTGCTGGCGGTCGACGACGACCTGAGACATCGAATCGCGATCAACGTCAAGTCGAGCGAGGCTCCGTCTGAGCTACTCTATTTTGTGGACGAGGACTTCGACCACCCGATGATCGAAGAGCTGATGGTTCTGCCCTTCGGGTTCCTCGACCTGGAATCCGGGCCTGGGGGAATGGCCCTCGACTACATCAGGGGGAACATCTTCGACGCCTCCAAAATGAGGGCCCTCCCCCATGACGTTCCCGGCCCCGAGAACGACCTAAACGAGCTGATCCACAAGTACATCGCCAGAGCCATCGGGATGGAGACGAGCGCCGTCTACGCCTTCGGCGGGCGAGGACGTGGTGCTGTCCAATAAGGGCGGGATCATCAGTTTGCTTGACAAAAAGGGGCTTAAGGTGAACGGGGCGAGCTATACGAAAGAGGATGCTTCAAGACAGGGCTGGACGATCGTATTCGAAAGCCAGCTGAGAAGGCGGCTGAGAAGATAGCTAGAAACGATGGCTGAGAAGGAATTGAGAGGATACTGAGAAGAGGGGGATGGATCAGAGAGGCCGTCTCCTCTTCCCCGGCATAGTCCTGTATATCCGGGCGTCGGGGAGGATCTTCCCCTCCATCCGCAGCCTCTGGACCTTCGGGCCGATCGACTCCATCCTCTCTGCGAACTGGTCACCGACGAGCTTCTCAAGCTTCTTTTTGTCCGGCCCCTTCCCCTTACCCATCCCAGGACAGGTGTGGTTGTAGCCTATCTCCAGGATGATGCCGCCGGAGGGACCAGATTTTTCGACTACCACGAATGGAAATAGGCGGCATGCGGTCGGCCTCACCGGGTATATGGTGCAGCCTTTGCCTTCTTTGTAGAAGACGCAAGATCCGTCCGACTCCCGCGACTTCATCACCGGCAGGTCCAGGATCACCTTCTTTCCGCCGTCCTCGACCCTGACGGATCCCTTCTTCTCATCGTAAAGGGTGTCCACGAACTCCTCTGCCTTTAAACCCGTCCTTCGGCAGATCTTCTCGATATCCTTCTCTGTGAGGTAGATCAGGTTGCTCTTCTCCACGAACTCCGCCTGCCTCTCGGGAGGGACAAGATCGTCGAACTCATCGGGGCGGCGGTGATGACAGCAGGAGCCGCAGCGCTGGCACCGAAAACGGGCGCTCCCGAAGGCGGCCCTGATCTCCACTCGAAACGGCAAGAAGATCGCCTCAAAAATAAAAAAAAGAAAAAAGGGTGGGTTTCAGAGCAGCTTGTTGATGGGGTGGTTCGGGTCTAGGACGTCCAGGCCGAGCTCTTTTGCGCTCTCCGCGCACATGATGTCGACCATGGCCGCCGCCGGGAAGACGATGGTGGCGTTCTCGATGGGGCCGTAGAGGTAATAGTCGGCTCCCACGATTCCGGCCACCAGGTTCGATCCGATGTCCACCGGAGCGAAGGCTGCTCTGTTGACCTTCTTGTACTTCTTCATCCAGTCCCAGGCGGAGGCGCCGTTGTGGTAGCCCGCACCCACGGGAAGGCCCAGGATCGCCTTGACGGCCATTCCGGCCCTGATGGTGGCGCCGGAGCCGTTGCCGAGGGGCATGGCGGCGACGTCGACGAGGGGCCTTGTGATCCCGGCCTCAGCCGCGTAGTCGAGCATACCCTTCTCTGCGCCACCTGCAGCCTTCGTCAGGACGTCCATCTTGCCCTGAGTGGTGGCGTCGAGGGCGTTGAAGGCGAGGACTATGGCGGCGTCGAGATCGCTCTTCTTGACCGCCTCAAACTCCTCGGGGGTGATGCTGGCGTTGATGGAGTTGTGAATCGCCCTATCGGCGACGCCTATATCGGTGGCGTACTGGACGCCGAAGCCCCGCACGCTGGGGGCGCTGGAGTCCACCAGGAAGGGCGCATCGGAAATGTCCACGAACCAGTCCAGGTACTTGGCCATCGCCTCGTCGGTCTCGGCGACGATCTGGTTGAAACAGGGGTTACCAGTGGTGTCGCTCATCTCTTCCTGGTCTTTCCACAGCTTCTCCGCGGCAGCCACGTCGAAGAGACCCTTGTCCTCGTCGGTCACTATCTTGTGCCGGGAATAGAACATCGTGCCTATGCACACGGTGGGGTACTCGCCGGGCTGACCTCCCACCTTGATCTTGCCGAACTCGAATACCTCTTGCTTCTTGTCAAATCTGAACATGTCAAACCCTCACGCAACAGCCAGCAAATAGTATGCCAGCACCAGTATTAATCCTCCACAGACTCCATAGAGGATGCCGATATCTCTGCCGAGCTTCTTGCCCTGCCTCTGGGCAATCTCTGCGCTTACGAACTCTATCTTCTCATCAATCTTGGCCAGCTTCTCCAGGACGTCCCTGTACTGCTCCTGGTCTACTACGACGCTGGGTACTACATCTCGATTATCTTGAGCCATTACTGTATCACCTCAGGTCATAAATAAGACTGGCACGAGAACCATCAGAAGCGCAAAGAGGAAGCCGACTATCGCCCCGATGGGCATGGAGGCGTTTACGCCCGAGCTCAGCTTCTGATCTCTGGCCACCAGCTGCGCTTTGTACTCGATGCTCTCAGTGATCTCGTCAAAGGGTCCCATGAAGGGCATCAACACGTTGGGCAGACCCTTCCCGTAGGGGATGTCGGCAGTTATCGGTTTTTCTTCAAAAACCTCTTCTGTGACCTCTGCCGCCACTTCTGCGACCTCTTCAGTCTTTATCTCCTCATCTGCCATCTCACATCCCTCCCATCTTGAGGATCAATCCGAAGAGGGTCAGAACGATGGTTAGCCCCGCCGCTATTCCTTCGATCTTTCCTGCGTAGATGCCGGCAGCGTACTTGTTCTGGATACCCATGTTTGTTATCGCAGCTTCGGTCTGCCTCATCCTCCCTCGGATGTTGGCGATCTCCGCCGCCATGGGGCGCAGCCCGTGGGCCTCTTCTTCTGCACCACCCTCGGAGATCTCCACAGTCATCGGCTCCACATCGAGAGCGCCCGGGTCCTTGGAGACGCATTCCTTGATCTTGGAGACGATGGTGCCGGTATCCTCGGTATCGATTATGTTGATCGTCTCGATCTGCTCTTTGAACCTCTCAACGGCCTCGGGGGTCAGGTTCTGGATGAAGGGGATGGCTCCCGTAGCCCCGATGATCCTCCCTTCCTGATCGATCCCGCTTTCTGCGAAGGCCTCGATCGCCTGGCCCGTGATGTGGCCCTTGACCTCCATCCCGGTTATTATCAAAAACCTGATGTTGGGGTTGGAGATGATGTTGGCCACCATCTTCTCGATGCCGATGTTCTCGGTCTTGCAAGGGCCAGCCAGGGCCGCGCCCGCATCGAGGAAAGGTGCGTTGTTCATGTGAGACCCACAGGTCACAACGGCCACCGGATTTTCGGGGTTTCCCTCCTCATACTCGCCGGTGATCCAGGGCCAGGGGTCAGAGGTTGGCTTCTTGTTGGCCATTTTAGAACACACCTCCTTGGGAGAGTAAGTACACTAAGGCGACCACAAGACCGATGACGAACCCGTACCATATGTTGGTGTAAATGCCCGCCATGTAGCTTGCGCCCTCTCTGCCCTTGTAGGAGCTGAGAAGAGGCGCGCGGGGGTCAAGCGAGTTCAGAAGGTCGTCGGCAGCCTTGTTTATCTCATCGATCTGGGCCATTATCGGGTCCAGAGCGAACTGAACGACGTCATCCCTCTCCTCTGCGATCATCCCTTCGAGCGGATCGAAGATCAGATGCAGTTCGGGAGGAGACGCTCTAACTATTCCCATCTACAGACCTCCCTCAGGAAGAAGACCGGTCCCGACAACGCCTGAAGAGTCCCTCTTGACGAGGGCAAAGTACCACATGAAGGACTTGATCCAGATGATCACAGCGATGATCACCGTCAGGAATCCGGCAGCTCCGATGGTTGCAAGAGATGCAAGACCTGCGGCGAACATGGCCAGAGCTCCAGTGGAGATGGTGTGCACCAGGGTCCTGTCCTGGGTCTCATCCGGTCCCAGGTTGGCGTTGAAGGGGTGCAATATGGCCAGAGTTCCGGCGATAAAGATGACCGCTATGTATCCGGTATCGACGACCGAGCTGAGGATCAAGGGATAGCTTATCTCTCCAGATACGGCAACCGAAAGGCCGATCAGGGTAATGGCTCCTGCTCCGCCGAGCGTCATCAAGACATCCTCCATGACGGGGATGTTCATCTTGATGATCCTGTTGGCGAGTAGGCCCACGAAGTACCCGAATCCCATGGCGATGGCGATCCCGATTATGGGGCCAGCAACGCCTCCGATGGACAGGCCGAACCATGCCGCAACCAGGCCCATCCCCATGGCCATGAGGCCGATGGACGGGACACCAGTGCCGATACCATAGCTGCAGACCCTTCTAACGGCTTCAGAGCCCATCACCACAGCGGCGATGACGCCCAGGCCCGCCAAGAACGAAAAGTATCCAGATCCGGTTATGGTGTTCAGAACGTGTGTCAGGTATATCCCCAAAACTCCGCCGCCAAGACCGTACATCATCAGCTTGGTCTTGTCGATCTTCGATTCTCCTCCGCCTGCTGCAACGCTCATATCAGGCACCTCCAGTGATCAGTACAGCGAATATCCCGATGATCAGCGATGCGACGAGACATGCCTGGACAGCGCGGGGAACGCGCTTGAACTTGGGGTCGTGGAAGCCCTCGATGGTACCCTGGATGTTGTAGGATGCGATGACGGCGTTCACCACGAAGATTCCGATGGCGAAGAAGCCGGAGAGGCCAGGGTTCTCGTTGATGCTCATGAGGGCGTAGTATATCAATGACCCTCCAGCGCCGCCGAGGAGACCTCCGATCGTCCCGCTGACATAGCTGACGGTGGGTATGCCGTGACCGACAGTTCCCGGCGAGATGTAGGGTGGCTGGGGTTCTTTCGTTATGGGGTCGTAGTCGACCTTGGCAGAGCACGGCGGCACGCCGACTCCGTATATGTATACCCAGTTGCCCACGATCATGGTGGCGTCCATCATGATCATGGCGCCCACTGCACCGCTTATCACGATCAGGGCGATGTTATCTGTGACGCTCATCATCAGGCCGGCGCTCAACAGGCCGGTGAGACCTGATCCTGCCGCCAGCTGCACAGTGCCCGTTCCCACACCAGTGGCCTGGGCCATGGCGGCCGGAGCGCCACCAACTGGCACGAAGTGGACGCCAACGCCCACAAGAAGCCCGCCGATAACGATCTCGATTATGTACAGTACCATGTTTGCATCAAATGCGATCATGCCTCAATATCCCCCGCGTATTCGGGATACGGCCCGTACCTCTTTTTCGACCTGATCTCCAGTATCCTGTTGTAGACGTTGAACAGAATGACGATCACGATTCCGGCAGCGATCGCAAGCCAACCCTGGGTGGCCGGATCGAAGATGGTGGTCCGCCAGTTGTCCAAAAAGACTGTCAGTCCAAAGGCCATCCCGGTGGCGGGACCTCCAAACCGAGCGCAGAACCAGGCGTTGTCGATGGAGCTTCTCAGGCCTGCCTCAGCCTTGGTGACGATGTCTCCGGAGTTGGCGGCGTTCAGCCCTGATCCGAAGGGATAGGCCTGAAACTCCCTCTCCGCACCGTAGTGAACGTCCCCTGTAGACGAGCCGATGGCGCCGATGGCGAGACCCCAGATGAAGGCCACAAGAGGCATAGGGAAGGGGTGCTGAATCGGAAGCCAAGGTGCTGTCATGATGTAGGAGATGGCGACGACGCAGAAGGCAGTGATGTACGCATGTGCCATTATGGTGGTAGTGTGAGTGCGCAGAACGTCCAGGTAGACGTACTGGTTGAATCGCGCCTGGCTCGTGTTCCTGCCCATGTAGGCGGTAACCGAGTAAATGCCGTTGAATATCGCAGCGGCGACCGCTCCGATGGCGATGGCGAAGAACGCGTTCATACCATACCCAGACATTAAGACACTAGCTGTAACTGCGGCAAGTGCAGCGTAAAGAGCGTTCGATGGTGGCTCTCCAGAAATGGCTTTGTTGTAAATTCTGTGGGGATGACCCACCTGAGCAGCCAACTGGACCTGTGAGTTCGGGTTACTCTGAGAACCCACATCGGACTCTAAGTCCTCACTTGCACCGGCTACTGTCGCAAGGGCGCCCATAGCAGCTAGGAGCCCCATGCTAACCATGTCCATTTGCTCTCCTCCTTTTTAATTCTTGCCAAATCATAGTAATCTATGAAAAATTTGGCCAGTAACGTACTGACTATCGGTTACTGGACTTATAAAGCTTTCGAAATGGTAATGTAACCCCCCATTTTCGTTTTTTGTCAGGGGTTTGGAGAGTTTAAACGTCCAAAAAAGAGAAATCGAAACTTGAAATATAAAAAACACATATTCGAGCCCCATTCGGACTTTACTCCGAGGAAAGACGGGAAATTGTCGAGAAAACCCTATCAGACCGGGATTTCGCCCCTTCTCACCCCCTCGATCCGTCAAAATACCGGCCTTCCCCCTCACCAGGGCTCCTTCTTCGCCTTGATCTTGTACCCGATTATGTTGGTGGCCCTGTGGAGGATGGGCGTTACGACGAGGACGATCAATATGATCTCCATCGTGAAGTTCTCCGAGAACCACCGGGGCGCCAGAATAAGCGTGAGAATCCAGCTTCCTGCGACGAAGTCGAGCTGGTCGACGAGAAAGAGGGCGGCGCCCCTCTCCATCCCCATCCTCCTCTTGAAGAAGCTGGCGACGATGTCTCCGGCCATCGCTCCCAGGGATAGGCCGACGAGGACCAGGATCAGCTCGGGTCCGGAGCCGAAGTCGGGAAGGCCGAGATCCGGCCGCGATGATGCGACCGAGCTTTCGACGAGACCCACACCCACCCCGACGAGGACGCCAGCGATCGTTCCCCGGAAGGTCTTTCCGTTTCCGAGGATCCGGCGGCCGTCCGAGAAGTTCCTGCCGAAGTCCAGAGGCCTGCCCCCGCCGAAGAGGACGGCGAAGTTGTTGGGCAGGTAGGCGGGAAGCATCAGCCATATCGCGATTATAAGCGGGTTCAAGATCTCCTCTCCTCCTGGAAAAACATCCAACCCTTCAGATTCCCCCAATATATCAAGCTATCCGGCGGCTCTTCCCGACCGCCGTCGCGGGCGACCCGGGTCTGGAGACGAACCTGGCCTGAAACGGTCGTCGCCATCTTCCGACATCCTTGAGCCCGGAGGCTGTCAGATTGAGCTTTGCTCTGTTGGCGGGAATGATCCACTCCCGTCATACGGTGGCGCCTCGTCGGATCGAAAACGTTAAGTTCAACAAGAGGGTGGTGAGTGTGAGCGCCGATGGTCTAGTGGTTATGACTTGGGCCTTCCAAGCGGCGAGCCGCGAAGCAAGCCCAAAACCCGGGTTCGAATCCCGGTCGGCGCATCTCGTTTTATCAGCGACCCGCTCTTCTCGTCATATGACGAAATCCTTTTCGTTAACTTTATATTCTAAGCATGCCCCTCAGAGTTTCATGTCGGCTGGGGGGGATATCTCTGATATTCGAGGATTGCTTGCAGAAAAGATGGCTGGTGAGATAACTTTATCACAGAATCCCGGCGAGACCCTGAAGAAGTGGCGGAGAAATTTCGGCATCACTCAGACCGAGCTTTCCAACCATCTGGGCATCTCGCCATCGGTGATAAGCGATTACGAAAGCGGCAGACGAAGATCCCCCGGCATTCTGATCGTCAGTAAGATCATCGATGCCCTGCTGACCATCGACGAGTTTCGGGGTAGCAACACCGCCCGGACTTACAGCTCCATGCTCAGTGACGGAGGGAGCTTCGGACGGATCTGCTGCATCTGCGAATACTCCGAGCCGGTCTATCTATCCGAATTCGTGGATCAGATAGGCGCCTGCGTCGTCTGCGGTGACGTCAACGTCACCATATACGGTTATTCGATCATCGACAGTTTGAAGGCGATTTTAGAGCTTCTTCCCGACCAATTTCACAAAATATACGGCAGGAGCACCGCCCGGGCCCTTATATTCACCGGGGTCTCCACCGGCAGGTCGCCGATGGTGGCGGTGAGGGTCAGCCACTTAAAACCCGGTGCCGTCATCCTACAGGGGATCGAACCCGCCGAGGTGGACGGCGTGGCCAGGAGGATCGCAGAGCTGGAGAGGATACCTCTCCTCGCCACCACCATATCGGCTGAAGATCTCGCGACCGTTCTCAATCACAGGTGATACTTTGCCCGCGGGAATAGTGAGCTACGGGGTCTACATACCAAAATACAGGATAAGGGCCGAGGAGATCGCTCGGGTCTGGGGCGAGAGGGAGGATATGGCAAAAAACCTGAACGTCTTCGAAAAGTCCGTCCCGGACATCGACGAAGACGCGGTGACGATCGGCGTCGAGGCGTCGCGAAACGCTGTCAAACGAGCTTCCATCGACCCCGCCCGGATCGGTGCGATATACGCCGGGTCTGAGAGCCACCCTTACGCCGTCAAGCCGACGGGAACGATCGTCGGCGAGGCGATAGGCGTAGATCATCAGCTGACGGCGGCGGACTTCGAGTTCGCCTGCAAGGCCGGCACGGCGGCGGTCCAGGCCTGCCTGGGCCTCGTTTCTGCGAACCTGATCGATCTGGGCCTCGCCATCGGGACTGACACCAGCCAGGGCGCCCCCGGAGACGCCCTGGAGTACACCGCCGCGGCGGGGGCCGCCGCCTACATCATAGGCCGCGAGAACCTGGCAGCGGAGATCGAGGGGTTCTACTCCTTCACCACCGACACCCCGGACTTCTGGAGGCGGGAGGGGATGCCCTACCCGGAGCATGGCGGAAGGTTCACCGGCGAGCCCGGCTACTTCAAGCACGTTTTGAGCGCCACCCGGGGCCTTCTGAAGAAGATGAGGACGATCCCCGAGGATTACGATTACGCCGTCTTCCACCAGCCCAACGGCAAGTTTCCCGTTCGGGTGGCAACCCAGCTCGGATTTTCGCGGGAACAGATCGAGCCGGGCCTCGTCGTCCCCTGGATCGGAAACACCTACTCGGGGTCGAGCCTCATAGGTCTTGCCGCGACCCTGGACGTCGCCCAGCCCGGTGAGAGGATATTTCTTGCGAGCTTCGGGTCGGGGGCGGGCAGCGACGCCTTCAGCATCAGAGTCTGTGACGGAATAGAGGACGTCCGGAACCGCGCCCCCAAGGTCAGGGACTACTTCGAGAACACCCAGTACCTGGACTACGCGGTTTACGCCAAGCACAAGGGAAAGCTACGGCTGTGAGACTATGAGATCTGTATCGATTATCGGAGCTGGCTGCACCCGGTTCGGGGAACGGTGGGACGACTCCCTCCGAGACCTGGTGGTGGAGACCGGCATCATGGCCCTCGAAGACACCTCAATCAGCGGCGAGGAGATAGACGGCCTCTACGTAGGAAACATGAGCGGTGGCCGGTTCGTGGAGCAGGAACACATCGGCGCCCTGATATCCGACTGTGCGGGCCTCTCGAGGCTTCACGTCCCCAGCACCCGGGTCGAGGCGGCCTGCGCCTCCGGCGGGCTCGCCCTACGGCAGGGGGTCCTGGCGGTAGCCAGCGGCTACTCTGACGTCGTCATCGCCGCCGGCGTCGAGAAGATGACCGACGTCACCGGTGGCGTCGCCGCCGACGCTCTGGCAGCCGCCGCCGACCGGGAGTGGGAATGCTTCTTTGGGGCGACCTTCCCGGCCCTCTACGCCATGATCGCACGGCTTCATATGCACCGCTTCGGAACGACGAGAGAAGAACTCGCCGCGGTGGCCGTCAAGAACCATCACAACGGCTGTATGAACCCGATCTCCCAGTACCAGATGGAGATCTCCGTCGATAAGGTCATGAGATCCCCTCTCGTCGCCGACCCCCTCAGGGTTCTGGACTGCTCGCCGATCACCGACGGTGCGGCAGCGGTGGTCCTGGCCCCGACGGAGGTGGCGCACAACTACTCCGACGCGCCGATCAAGATCCTGGCGGCGGCCCAGGCGAGCGACACCCTCGCCCTCCACGACCGGAGAGATATCACCACCCTGGACGCGTCGGTCTATGCCGCGAGGAAAGCCTTCAGTCAGGCGGGTCTTGCGCCGAAGGAGATCGACCTCGCCGAAGTCCACGACGCCTTCACCATCGGGGAGATCGTGGCCATTGAGGATCTGGGGTTCGCGGAGAAGGGCGAAGGCGGAAGGGCCGCCGAGGAGGGGCTGACCGCAATCGGAGGGAAGATCCCGATCAACACCTCCGGAGGGCTCAAGGCCTGCGGCCATCCCGTCGGCGCCACCGGGATAAAGCAGGCCTACGAGCTGGTACTCCAGCTCCGGGGCGAGGCTGGGAAGCGGCAGGTCGAGGGGGCACAGATAGGCCTAGCTCACAACGTCGGCGGGTGCGGAGGCACCGCCCTCGTCCACATAATGTCGAGGTGACGAGATGTCCACAGTGCCGAGATTCTGGAGACACATACCCCAGAGGTACAACCTCGTGGGAACCCACTGCGAGAAGTGCGATGAGTACTACTACCCACCGAGGACGATCTGCCCCAACTGTCGCAGAAACGCCAAGATGGAGGATCACAAGTTCGCTGGACTTGGGACGGTGGTGACCTACACCACCATCTACAACGCCACCGACGACTTCAAGAGGCAGACCCCCTACAACCTCGCCATCATCGAGCTTGATGAGGGGCCCCGGCTCACTGGCCAGGTGATCTGCAGCCCCGACGAGATCAAGATCGGTATGAAGGTGAAGCCGGTCTTTCGGATCCTGGGGAGGGACGGGGACCGGGGCATAATATACTACGGGACGAAGTTCGTCCCGGCCGAGGGGTCGGTCTAACTCTCACACCTCTTTTCTCGCCTAGCCGACCCATCTCTCACGTTAAGGCTAAGTATTGAGAGGTCATTTCTTCCCTTCCTGCATCGAATCTGGCCAAAAGGATAAGGTCTTCGAATAAAACGCATTGAATCAAGATATCGCAGGTTCTAGTTATCGATTATGCGGGGATAACCGTTATATATAATGCGATAATTTGATTTTGGGTTATTTATCTACTCGGGGGGTTAATCCGGTCTTGAGTGAAGTAATAGAGGAGTACGACGCGAGCACCATCCAGGTTCTGGAGGGGCTCGACGCCGTCAGGCGAAGGCCCGCCATGTACATCGGGAGCACAAACACCGCGGGCCTCCACCATCTCGTCTACGAGGTAGTGGATAACAGCATAGACGAGGCGATGGCCGGCCGGTGCTCGGAGATCAACCTGATCCTCCATGCCGACGGCACCGCCTCGGTGAGAGACGACGGAAGAGGCATCCCTGTAGACATCCACGAGCATTACAAGAAACCTGCCCTGGAGATCGTGATGACGATGCTCCACGCCGGGGGCAAGTTCGACCACAAGTCCTACAAGGTTTCGGGAGGACTTCACGGCGTCGGCGTCTCGGTCGTCAACGCCCTCTCCGAGTGGCTCGAAGTGGAGGTGAGGAGAAACAGCCTCGTCTACTGGCAGAGGTACGAGCGGGGAAGGCCCGCGTCGGACCTGGAGGTCCACGGCGTCTCCGACCATACCGGGACGACGGTCCGGTTCAAGCCCGACCCCGCGATCTTTGAGACCGTCGATTTCAGCTTCGAGACCTTGGCGAGCAGGCTCCGGGAGCTCGCCTTCTTAAACCGCGGCCTTAAGATTACGGTCGAGGATGAGAAGACCGGAAAGAGGAGAGAGCACCTCTACGAGGGAGGGATCGTCTCCTTCGTCGAGCACCTCAACAAGAACAAGGACCTTCTCCACACCCCCCCCATTTACTTCTCGCGGGAGAAGGACGGTATAGCCGTCGAGGTGGCCCTCCAGTACAACAACACCTACAACGAGAACGTCCTATCCTTCGCAAACAACATCAACACCCGCGAGGGCGGAACCCACCTCTCCGGATTTCGGGCCGCCCTCACCAAGACCACCAACGAGTATGCCCGGGAGAATAAGCTCCTCAAGGACGATACGAAGCTCACCGGCGACGACCTCCGGGAAGGACTCGTGGCCGTTATAAGCGTCAGGCTCGCCGACCCCCAGTTCGAGGGGCAGACGAAGACGAAGCTTGGAAACAGCGCCGTCGGCGGGATCGTCAGTTCCCTCGTCTCCGAGGGGCTATCCGAGTTCTTCGAGGAGAACCCCCAGGTGGCGCCCAAGATCATCGAAAAGGCGACCCAGGCATATCGGGCCCGGGTCGCGGCCCGGAAGGCGAGGGAATTGACCCGGAGAAAGAACGCCCTCAGCTCCGGCGGCCTTCCAGGAAAGCTCGCCGACTGCGCCGAGAAGGACCCCGCGCTCTCGGAGCTTTACATCGTGGAGGGCGAGTCTGCGGGCGGCTCTGCAAAGCAGGGTCGAAACCGGCATTTTCAGGCGATCCTCCCCCTCCGGGGCAAGATCCTGAACGTCGAGCGGGCGAGGCTCGACAAGATCCTGAAGAATAACGAGATCCGAAACATCATCACGGCTCTTGGCACCGGGATCGGCGACGACTTCCAGCTCGACCGGGCGAGGTACCACAAGGTGGTGATCATGACCGATGCCGACGTCGACGGGTCTCACATAAGGACCCTCCTTTTGACCTTCTTCTATCGGTACATGAGGGAACTCGTCGAAGCGGGATACGTTTACATCGCCCAGCCCCCCCTCTACCAGGTAAAGAGGGGCAAGTCTGTGAGCTACGCATACTCCGATTCCGAGCTCGCAAAGGCCCTTGAGGGGGCCGGCGGCAAGGCGTCCGTCCAGAGGTACAAGGGCCTGGGCGAGATGAACCCGGAGCAGCTCTGGGAGACGACGATGGACCCCGAGAAGAGAACGATGTTGAAGGTCACCCTGGAGGACGCCATGGAGGCGGACGAGATCTTCTCGATCCTGATGGGCGAGAGGGTGGAGCCGAGGCGCGAGTTCATCGAGGCTCACGCAAGGGACGTGAAGAACCTGGACGTTTGATGGTGATAGACGATGACGGAGATCGACGTTGACATAACTTCGGAGATGAAGTCCTCATACATTGATTACGCCATGAGCGTCATCGTGGGAAGGGCCCTCCCAGACGTTAGGGATGGCCTCAAGCCCGTTCATAGAAGGATCCTCTACGCCATGTACGAGCAGGGGATGACCGCAGACCAGCCCTACAAGAAGTCGGCGAGGGTCGTCGGTGACGTCATGGGTAAGTACCACCCCCACGGCGACGCCGCCATCTACGAGACGATGGTGAGGATGGCCCAGGACTTCTCGATGCGCTACCCCCTCATAGACGGCCAGGGGAACTTCGGGTCGATCGACGGCGATCCCGCGGCGGCGATGAGGTACACCGAGGTCCGTCTCTCCCAGATCGCAGGCGAAATGCTGACGGACATCGAGAAGGATACCGTTGACTTCGTACCCAACTACGACGACTCTCTCAAAGAACCCACTGTCCTCCCATCGAAGCTTCCAAACCTCCTCGTAAACGGCTCCACGGGGATCGCCGTGGGGATGGCGACGAACGTTCCTCCCCACAATTTGAACGAGGTGGCTGGAGCGATCGCGAAATTGATAGACGATCCGGACGCCACCCTCGCCGACCTGATGGAGCAGATCCCCGGCCCCGACTTCCCCACAGGAGGCTACATCCTCGGAAGCTCCGGCATAGAGTCGGCCTACGCCACCGGCAGGGGCATAATCAAGCTTCGGGCGAAGTCGTTGATCGAGCGAGGAGAAAAGTCGAAGATAATAGTGACGGAGCTGCCTTACCAGGTGAACAAGGCGAAGGTCGTGGAGACGATCGCCGACCTGATAAAGGCGGACCGGGTCGATGGGATCTCCGACCTCCGGGACGAGTCAGACCGGGAGGGGATCAGGCTGGTGATTGAGCTCCGGTCCGGGACGAACCCCGAGGTGGTCTTAAACCAGCTTCATCGTCAGACCCAGCTTGAGACCTCTTACAGCATCATCAACGTGGTTCTAGTCGACGGCCAGCCTGCGACGCTGCCCCTCAAGGATATCCTGGTCCAGTACATATACCACAGGGCCGAGGTGATCGAGAGGAGGACCCGCTTCGACCTCGACCGGGCCGAGAAGAGGGCCCACATCCTGGCGGGTCTCTCCATCGCCCTCGAGAACATCGATGACGTAATCAAGCTCATCCGGGCGGCCGAGTCGCCGGCCGAGGCCAGGGCCGCCCTCACCGGAGCCTTCGACCTCTCCGAGGAGCAGACTAAGGCGATCCTGGACATGAGGCTCCAGAGGCTCACGGCCCTGGAACAGGGGAAGATCCGGTCCGAGGTGGCCGAGCTGGAGGTCTCCATCGCCCGGTTCAAAGAGATCCTGGCAGATTCGAGAGAGGTCCTGAATATCATAAAACAGGAGCTTTCGGAGCTCGTCGGAAAGTACGGCGACGCCAGGAGGACTCAGATAATCGAGGCAGAGGGGGAGATCGACCTTGAGGACCTGATCCAGGAGGAGGAGGTGGCGGTGACGATCACCAGCGACGGCTACATCAAGAGGCAGCCCCTCACCGCCTACCGCCAGCAGAGGCGGGGCGGGATGGGGGTGATGGGGGCCGACACCAAGAGCGAGGACTTCGTCACCGACCTCTTCGTCGCCTCGACTCACGAGTACATACTCTTCTTCACCGACATGGGCAAAGCCCACTGGCTCCGGGTCTATGACGTTCCCGCCCTGGGCAGGACCGCTCGAGGCAAGTCGATCGTGAACCTCCTCTCGCTTGAGGCCGATGAGAGGATCACCGAGGCGATACCGGTCAAGAGCTTCGACTCTGAGGGGTACATAGTAATGGCGACGGCAAAGGGTCAGGTCGTCAAGACCTCGATCCGGGCCTACAGCAACCCCCGGAAGGGCGGGATCAAGGCCGTGAACCTCCGGGGCGATAGCCTTGTTGCCGCAAGGCTCACCGACGGCGACCAGGACCTGATCCTGGCCACAGCCCACGGCAAGGCTATACGGTTCTCCGAGGGGGACGTTCGGCCCAGCAACCGGGGCTCCATGGGGGTTCGGGGAATCACCCTGGAGGGCGACGACGAGGTGATCTCTATGGACGTCGTCAGGTCGGGAGCCGCCCTTCTCACCGTGACGAGGGAGGGGTACGGGAAGAGGACAGAGCTCTCGGAGTACGCCCCCCACCGGCGGGGTGGAAAGGGGATGAAGAACATCGATCCGAGGAGGGGAGACGTCGTCGCCTCTCGGACCGTCTCCGAGGAGGACGAGCTGATTATCACGACGAAGGACGGCGTCGTGATCAGGATCCCCGCCTCCGACATCAGGGTCCAGGGGCGTTCGACCCAGGGCGTCCGGATCATGCGGCTCAAGAAAGACGACGAGGTGGCGGCGGTGGCGCGGATAAACTAGGGGCGCAAAGTCCCCCGCCACCTTCTTCGCCTTTCTTCAGCTTTTATCGTGTACTTTTTATCGTGTACTTTTTTTACCCTGTGAACTCAATTCGCCCAACGCCCGGATCATCGATCATCTTCCTAGCGCCTCTGCTACAGCCGGAAAATTTCGTTTTTATCTCAGGCCTTACCGTTTGTACCAACATAAAACGTAACGATCCTGAAAACAGGGCTGTGGGCTCATCCATCGGATCCAACGATGGTAACGGATAATCGGCAGTTCAAAAGAAGACTGAAAGGATAAAGGCGCTCAAAAAAGGAAAGATAGATGGAAGAGCTTTTGGCTCTTCCACTAACGGATTTACTCTCTCTTCCTCAGGACGAGGTAGGAGACAGCCAGAAGGCCAGTTATGGCAAAGACTGCCTCGAATCCGGGGATTCCGCCAGCCTCTTCCTCAGCAGCGGGCTCCTCGGCTGCGGGCTCCTCAGCGGCAGGCTCCTCGGCTGCGGGCTCCTCGACTGCGGGCTCCTCAGCAGCTACGGGCTCCTCGACTGCAGGCACCTCAGCAGCTACGGGCTCGGGGGCCTTGACGGCTGCGGGTGCGGCCTCTTCCTCCTCAGCCTCTATGGTGGCCTCCTCGTAGATGTAGAATCTGAGGGGCTCCTCGGCAGAGATGGTGTCCTGGTCGGCGGTCTTGATCCTGATGTTCTCCATCAGGAGCTGATCCTTGTTCTTGTTGAGGGTGATCTTGTTGTCCTCGTTGTTCATCATGATGGTCAAGGTGTCAGCGTTGACGGACTGGACCGTCATCTTGTCGTACTCGGTGTCCTCCTCGACGTCGGTGATGGTGTCGGAGATCTGCCAGATGCCGTCGACGGTGGCCAGGTCCTGGTCAGCGCCGCGGAAGGCGTTCTTGAAGTGGACAGCTATGACGACGATCTTCTCGGTGTCGCCCAGGTTCTTCTTGTAGGTGTAGGTCTTGTCCTTGATGGTGGCCCCAGTCTTGGAGGGCTCAACCACTGCGGAGTCGACGACCTTACCGTCCTTCATCAGCTGGACGTAGACCTTGTTGCCATCGAGGTCGATGGCCTGGATCGCCAGCTCGTAGTCCTCCTCAAGGTGAAGAGGCGTGCCGGTGGTGAAGGTCCTCTCCTCGTCGTCGTCGTAGAGCACCTTGGAAAGCTGCTCGTCGACCATCAGGTTGTCGTCGGTGGAGTCCTCAGCCAGGTATGCAGTGGCTCCGTTCTCGACGTAGGCTGCGAAGTACTCCTCGGCCAGGAAGCCGATGGTCCAGTACTTGCCCCAATCCTCGAAGTCGAAGTCGTTCTGCTGGGCAGTGGTGGTGTATACGACGCCGTTCGGCTCTTCGAGAGCGTCACCGGTGATGGTCATGGTGATCTTCTCATTGCCGAGGTTGTCGTCGATGTCGTAGTAGAAGCCAGCGAAGGAGGATACGTCCCACTCAGGGTTGGTGCCGTCGACTACGGTCCTGACGGTTCCCCTGATCTCGTAGGTGCCGGGCTCGGTGATCTCCTTGTAGATGTAGAACCTGAGGGGATCCTCAGCGGTGAAGTCCTGGTCGGCGGTAACGATCCTGATGTTCTCCATCAGGAGCTGATCCTTGTTCTTGTTGAGGGTGATCTTGTTGTCCTCGTTGTTCATCATGATGGTCTTGGTGTCAGCGTTGACGGACTGGATCGTCATCTGGTCGTACTCGGTGTCCTCCTCGACGTCGGTGATGGTGTCTGAGATCTGCCAGATGCCGTCGACGGTCGCAAGGTCGGTGTCAGCGCCACGGAAGGCGTTCTTGAAGTGGACAGCTATGACGACGATCTTCTCGGTGTCGCCCAGGTTCTTCTTGTAGGTGTAGGTCTTGTCCTTGATGGTGGCGCCGTCCTTGGAGGGCTCAACCACAGCGGAGTCGACGACTGCGCCGTCCTTCATCAGCTGGACGTATACCTTGTTGCCGTCGAGGTCGATCGCCTGGATCGCCAGCTCGTAATCCTCTTCAAGCTTCAGAGGCGTGCCGGTGGTGAAGGTCCTCTCCTCGTCGTCGTCGTAGAGCACCTTGCTGAGCTGTTCGTCGGTCATCAGGTTGGTGTCGGTGGAGTCGTCGAACAGGAATCCATCCTCGACGTAAGCGGCGAAGTACTCCTCGGCGAAGAAGCCGATAGTCCAGTAGTCGCCCCACTCGTCGAAGTCGAAGGTGTCCTGCTGGGCCACCGTCTGGTAGACTACGCCGTCCGGCTCATCGAGGGTGGCACCGGTGATGGTCAGAGTGATGCTCTCCTGTCCAATGTTGTCGTCGATGTCGTAGTAGAAACCGGCGAACTCCTGTGGACCCCAAGTATAGGCACCGTCCTCGACGGTGGCCACAGGACCGCGGATCTCTACCTTATCGACTGCGCTTACTGCCATCGCTGACGCGAGCAGCAATACAAATGCGGTAAGCGTAATCGCGGTCACTTTCTTCATTATATCAATAACCTCCTACTTTTCCCCTTATGGGGTTAGGCTCATGCAGCATACAGTATGATGATTCTTAAAACTATTGCCCACACTGATCTCCCCGCCACTGCGGAGCGACCAAACTGCGCCATCAGGTGCCGCTTGGCATCAATATGACACTGTATAGCTACATCACCCTCCCGATCCCTTTGGGACTATGGGAATATGATAGAGAATTTCACCATATATCTTTTGTGGTCTCTCTTCCGAGACATAATCCCCCTGCACCCGAAATTCCGGATGAAAGGCCGATCGATAGAAGAGATTTCACCGGGTCTGATCGAGAAAAATGTCGGCACAAATATAGACTCTGTCGCGCCAAAATAAGCTCTGTCGCTCCAAATAAGCTCTGTCGCTCCAAAAGTCCGAAGGGGGATAGGGGGTTAGGGGTCGTAAAATGGTTCAAAAACGGCTCTAACCAGTTTATTTGAGGAAAAAACCTTTGAGATCCTGGCAGAGAACCACAGGGCTCCTGCCGGATCTCAGGGAAAACTGTTTCTAGGCCAGAGTCGATAGATAGAGCCATATGGCGCGAACTGGCCTTGTTTATCATCCCATCTACCTGGAGCACGATACCGACGGCCACCCCGAGAGGAAGGAGCGGCTGACCACAGCTCTGAAGAAGATAGAGGCCTCGAACCTGGACCTGGAGTTCGTCACCCCAAGGCCGGCCACCCTCGAGGAGGTGGGAGCTATCCACTCCTCCGGCTACATCGACCAGGTGAGAGCCATGTCAGAGCGTGGGGGTGGATACCTGGACCTGGACACCGTCGTCTCCCAGAGATCCTACGAGGCGGCCCTGATGGCGGCGGGCGGGGTGATAACCGGCATCGAGAGGGTCGCCGGAGACCTGGACAACGCCTTCGCCCTGGTGAGGCCGCCGGGACACCACGCCCTTCCCAACAGGGGGATGGGGTTTTGCATCTTCAACAACGTGGCCATAGGGGCGAAGTACGCCCAGAAGATGGGGCTTGAAAAGGTCCTGATCGTGGACTGGGACGTCCACCACGGGAACGGGACGGGCGCGATCTTCTACGACGATGTGACCGTCCTCTACTTCTCAACCCACCAGTTTCCCCACTATCCCGGCACGGGAAGGGTGAAAGAGCTGGGGATGGACGGTGCCGAGGGGTTCACGGTTAACGTCCCTCTCCCCTGGGGGACGGGAGACTCCGGATACCTCGCCGCCTTCGAGGAGGTCCTCAAGCCCGTGGCGTTGGAGTTCGACCCGGATATCGTCCTTGTCTCCGCCGGCCAGGACCCCCACCAGGCTGACCCCCTCAGCGGCATGAACGTCACCACCGAGGCCTTCGGATCGATGGCCTCCGCGGTGAAGGAGATCGCAGACAGCTGCTGTGAGGGGAGGCTCGTCGCGGCCCTCGAAGGAGGGTACAACCTCAACGCCCTCTCCGACTCCATCGTCGCGATCCTTAGGGCCTTCAAGGGGGAGGCGCAGGCTTCGATCGAGGTCGAGGAGGACACACGGACGGCGGAGAGGATAGAAGAGGTGAAGAGGGCGATGAGCACCTACTGGAACTGCTTCAAGTGATTAGGGTGAAAAATAACCGGGCCCAGGAGACATTTTAGATCCACTCTCGCGCCGAAAAGTACCGGGCCATGAAAGCTCGAAACTCCGGGTCTTCGACCTTCAGGATCTCCTCTCCCCAGTATATCTTGTATCCACGCCTCAGCTCAGGGCCGAGGTGGCGTCCGAGGGATAGGCCAGGCACCCGGGCACTGAGCAGCTCTATCGCCTCGACGAACTTTCGGGCCGTCTCCATCACCACCCGACCGTCCTCGACGTAAGGGCCTGAGAGGGGTTCGGGGTGGCTTGATACGAACTTCTTCGCGTGCTCCGCCTCCCAGACCGGGGGGCCGGCCCTTCTTTCGACCCGCGGAAGGGTGGCGACCGAAAGCTCGAAGAGCATCCTTATCGCGCCGTAGCCTCCTGATTTCTCCGGGCCACCTTCCTCGCCCTCACCCGTTTCAGCCGAAACGGCCCTGTGCCAGTCGGCGCTCGACCGGAGGACCGAAAATCCGTTCCGGTCCAGGAGGGCGCGGACCGACTCCTCCGCCTTCCTCAGCTGGGGGAAGACGACGTCCTCCACCAGGTCCGGGGCCGCAAACTCCAGCAGAATAAGTGTGCTTTTTCGCTTCGCCATCTCCTCGCAAAGCTCTTCGTCCGAGAGGGGCGAGATCGCTTCTGGGAAGAAGAACTCCAGGACCGGCTTCTCAAGGAAGAGGCGACCCGCGGCCACAAAGGTGAACATTCTGTCGAGGGCGAGGGCCGCGGCGACGTTCCGGCCAGGGTCGACGGGGTCGACGACGACGAGGGGGGCCTCATGGTTCTGGGAGGAGTGGCCCGCTAGATCGATCACCTCTCCGGGGCGCCAGAGGGATGCACCCTCCAGGACGTCGAGAAAAGAGCCGTACCTGATGACGAGAAGCTCTGCGAGGTAGCCGGAGAAGCCGCCGACCTTCAGCTCCGAGCCGTAGACCCCGACCCCCTTCATGAACTGCTTCAAAAGGAGGACCTCATCCTCGAGCCCTTTTATCCTCGCCGAGACGTACCTGTTATGAAAAGGGGTCCTGTCGACGGCGGAGACGATCCGCGAGGCGTCTTCCACCAGATAGCACGGTACGAGGTCGAGCTCAAACCCCTCGAAGATGGCGTGGACGTAGGCGTGCTCTGCGTACCGCTCCTCAAAATCGGGTGCGACACGCCTTGCAATCTCCAAGGCGGGAGCGAGAGAAGACCCCTCGGGGACGCCTATGAAGACGTCAAGGTCGTGGTCTCCAGAAAGCCAGGTGCCCCGGGCCGCAGACCCCACCAGGATCACATCGCATTCGACGCCTCCGGCCCCGGCCAGCCCCTCGATCCGCGATAAGACCGTTCTCGCAACGGACCTCAGCCTCTCTCGCTCCTCGGAAGAGGGCCTGACCCTCGACAGGACCTCCTCAAGGACCGGCGAGGGGGAAGGCTGCGACGTCCTCGTAGATGGGGCCTCCGGGGGTGAGGGTGCTCTTCTTCAGGAGAAACTCCGATGCCCTGAACTCGCCGAGGTCGATATCTTTGAAGGGGGCAAGCCTTGCGGCGAGGGTGGCGGTCGTCTCGGAGCTGGGCCTGCCAACCCTCGCGATGGTGGCGTGAGATGTGAACTTCCGCCTTTCCCGCTCAAACCCCAGAGGGGAGAGGGCCGCCTCGGCGGCGCGGAAGAGCCCTTCAAACTCCCCCTCGGCCCCGATCCAGACGACCCTGATCGACCTGCCGGGAAAGGCCCCGATCCCTCTGACCCTGGCGTTGAAGGCCGGTTGCCTCACACCCCCGAGGGCCTCGACGACCCGGTCCACCTTCGAAAGAGGAACGTCGCCGAGGAACTTGAGGGTGACATGGATGAGCTCCGGCTTGACGAGCCTCACCCCCGGCAGGTCGATCTCCTTCTGGACCTTTGCGATCTCGTCGCGCATCGAGGCGGGAAGGTCGACGGCGACGAAAGATCTGATCCCCTTCTCTGACCCTGCCTGCTTCTGAATCCTGGCGCCCTTCTGAGCCATCTTCGACCTACCTTAAAACGCCGCCCCGGCTAGCGGAGGTGACGGACCTGCTGTACCGGGCCAGCATCCCCTTCGCGATCTTCGGCTCTGGAGGCTTCCAGGCTGCCTTCCGCCTCTCGATCTCTGAGGGGTCCACCAGGAGGTCGATCCTTCGCGCGTCGATATCGATTCGTATCTCGTCGCCGTCTTCCACGAGAGCTATCGGCCCGCCGACCGCGGCCTCGGGACAGACGTGGCCTATGCAGGGACCTCTCGTCCCACCGGAGAACCTGCCGTCGGTGATCAGGGCGACGGAGTTTCCAAGGCCCATTCCCTGAATCGCCGATGTTGGCGAGAGGGTCTCCCTCATGCCGGGGCCGCCCTTGGGACCTTCGTACCTGATGACGACGACATTTCCTGCGACGACCTCGCCTCCGACGATACCGGCCAGAGCCTCCTCCTCGGAGTTGTAGACCTTGGCGGCACCGGTGTGCTTTCTGTTATCCTCGGATACCGCCGTCTGCTTGACGACCGATCCCTCGGGGGCGAGGCTACCCTTCAGGACCGCGATCCCGCCCTCGGGATGGACCGGGTCTTCCAGGGTCGCGACGACCTTCGCGAAGGTCTCGGGGTTTGCAGGCCTGAAGTCTGCGATCTCTTCGCCGAGGGTTCTGCCCGTTACGGTGAGTACGTCCAGGTTCAGCTTCGACTCAAGCCGCTTCATCACCGCTGGGATTCCCCCGGCCCGCTCCAGGTCGAGGATGTGGAAGGGCCCGCCGGGCCTGAGGTTGACGAGGTGGGGGGTCTCCCTGCTCAATCGATCGAACTCCTCGAGCTCGAGGTCGATATCGAACTCCGAGGCCACCGCCGGTATGTGGAGGGTGGTGTTGGTGGACCCGCCGATGGCCATGTCCATCCTTATGGCGTTCTCTATCGACTCGGGGGTCACTATCTGCCTTGCAGTGATCCCCTTCTCGATCAGCTCGACGATCTTCAGTCCCGACCTCTTCGCGATCCGAATCTTCTTCGCGTCGGCGGCGTGGGCGGTCGCGCAGCCTGGAAGGCTCATGCCAAGCGTCTCCGTGAGGCAGGCCATGGTGTTCGCGGTGAAGAGGCCGGCGCAGGAGCCGGCGCCCGGACAGGCCAGGTTCTCAAGAACCTCCAGGACCTCTCCGCCCTTCTGCCACCCCTCGAAGACGTCGATCAGGTCCAGCTCCTTGTCGCAGGCGAAGCCGGGGTACATGGGTCCGCCGGTGACGGCTATCGCGGGAAGGTCGAGCCTGCCCGCCGCCATCAGGTGGCCAGGCACGATCTTGTCGCAGGAGGAGACCAGGACCATCCCGTCGAGCTGGTGAGCCTCCATCATCACCTCGATGGTGTCCTCTATTATCTCCCTGCTTGGAAGGGAGTACCTCATCCCCTTGTGGCCCATGGCGATCCCGTCGCAGAGGCCGATGGTGTGAAACTCGAAGGGAACGCCCCCCGCCATCCTGATCCCTGCCTTGACCGCCTGGGCGATCTTGTCCAGGTGGATGTGGCCCGGTATGAACTCGTTCCAGGAGTTGACGACCCCCACGAAGGGTCGGTCCATCTCCTCGTCGATGAGGCCGGTGCCCTTGAGGAGGGCCCGGTGGGGCGCCCTCTCCGACCCGACCTTGGTGATATCGCTTCTCATGAGAAGAACCTCTAAACGAGATTGAAGCGTCGCCGCCTTAAGTCTTCCGCGGTTCAAAAGGGGACGTGGGCGTCCCTTCCGCCTCGTTTGGGTAGATGGATCAAAAATGGGGGACACAAATAGATGTGTCGCCCAGGGTCATAACCGCCCTTTCCGGCTCGAAAAATCGCGAATCTCATCCCTTAAATATTCGCGATTCATCTGAACCAGTGGTGACCAAATGGATTCCTATCATCTCTTCCTTCTGCTTTTGGGCCTTTACATAGCGGTGCTCATCGGCATCGGCCTACGATCGTCCCGAGGGCAGAGATCTGTGACCGACTTCTGGCTCGCGGGCCGGGAGATCGGAGCTGCAAACATCGGCCTCTCGGCCGCGGCATCGTGGCTGACGGCGAGCGCCCTCCTCCTCGCGACCGGACTCTTCCTCTTCATCGGCGTGGGGTCGGTCTGGGTCTGGGTCTTTCCGAACGTCGCGGGCCTTTTGATCATCGCGACGATCGCGAGGAGGGTCAAGAACATCCCGGCGATGACCCAGCCTGAGCTTCTGGAGATCAGGTACCATCCTCACGTCAGGGCTCCCGTGGCCCTGGCCATCGCCATCACCATGGTTCTCTTCGCGGTGACCGACTTCATCGGGTTCAAGCTCGTCCTGGAGGCGTTCTTCGGGGTGCCGCCCTTCTACGCGGTTTTGATAATGGCGGTCGCGGTCTCGATCTACGTCAGCCTCGGCGGGTTCAAGGCCGTCGTCTGGACCGACGCCGTCCAGTTCATATTTCTGGCGGGGGTCGCCATCGGCGTCGCCCTCCTCGCGATGAGGGCCTCTCTGGAGGCCGGGACCTCCCTCGCTGCGACCGCGTCCACCCTCGGCACCGACTGGTGGAACCTCTTCATCCTGGGCGGCGTATCCGGAGCCCTCGTCCTCCAGCTGGCGCTCCTCCCCGGCTGGGTCGCAGAGCAGGACCCCTGGCAGAAGATCTGGGCGGCTCGCGACGAGAGGTCCGCAAAGCGCGGCCTCATCCTGGGGGCTCTCCTCCTCGGCGTCGTCTACCTCGCCTGCTTCGTCGCCGCCATAGCTCTCCGGGCGATCTATCCATTGCCCGCGGGCGAGATTGAGGCCGAGATGCTCTACCTCACCTTCATCCTGGATAGCCTGCCGGGAGCGCTAGTAGCCTTATTCGCGATAGGGTTTGCCGCAGCCTCCATGTCCTGTGCAGACACCTTCGCCACCTCCGGAGCCTCCTGCATATCGAGGGACATCGTCCAGAGGCACATCAGGCCCGAGGCGAGCATGAAAGAGATGCTGGTCATAAACAGGGTCCTGGTAATCGTCATGATCGCGATCTCTGCCGCGATCGCCCTGAGGGTGGAGAGCATCGTCGAGGCCGTGATCATCGCGACGGTGATCGGGACGACGTCGTACTTCTTCCCCATCATCGGCGGCCTATTCTGGAAGCGTGCGACGCGGTGGGGCGCCCTCGCGGCGGTGATCGTCGGCGGCGGAACCCAGATCGGCCTCATATCCTACGAGAAGCTCATCCTTCGGGCACCTCTGGAGACGGCCGCTCCAGCCCTCGCGAGCCGCGGCCTTCTGGCGGAGCACGGCGTTCTGATCGGCCTATCCCTGAGCGCCCTCGTCTTCGTGGGGATATCCCTCGCAACGGCGAGGCCGGAGCCCGCGAGGCTTGCCCCCTTCTTCAGTGAGGTGGGACGAGAGGTCTACGGTGACGGCCACCTATTCGCCGACCGGACCGATCCCGAATATGGAAAGGTCGCATCAAGGATCGAGGAGAAGGTATCGGGCGAGAGGGCTCACCTCCAGCTCCGCCTCGAGGTGGCGCCCCTTTTGGCCGACGGCGGCAGGATCGATGGAAAGCTCGAATGGACCGGGTTTCTGGATAGGCTCGAGTCGAGGCACAAGGCCTGGTTTGAGCTCACCGGCAAGGACACGATATACAGGCTCACCCAGGCAGACATGCTCGCCTCGGTGAAGATGGTTCGCGGAGATCGCCTCTCGATCTGGCTCTCCGCCGAGCCGAGGCGGGATCTGATCGAGAGGCAGAAGGACGAGATCTACCTCTCCTACCGGGAGATCGAAGAGACCCTCCTGGGGCTGGGCCTCTCGGCGACGCCGTCCAAGTGAAAGGCGAAGGTGGAGAGATAATATGGGACCCGATCGGGAGAGAGCCGATATCGCGGTGGTGGGGGCTGGCCCCGCCGGCTCCGCCGCCGCCGAGGCCGCGGCGAAGCAGGGAGCCGACGTCGTCCTGATCGAGAGGAAGAGGGAGATAGGAACGCCGGTCCAGTGCGGCGGCTTTCTCCCCGAGGCGGGAGAGCTCCAGGCCCTCCTCCCGAGGGCGAAGATCCCAGAGACCTTGGCAGAGGTGCCCGAGCGGCACGTCCTCCATCGTACCCGTCTACAGAGGATCTACGCCCCCTCGGGGAAGGCAAAGGAGTTTTTCGTCTCTGGAAGGGTCGTCGACCGGAGAGGATTTGATCGCGACCTCGCCTGGAGGGCGGCGAGGTCGGGATCGAGGGTCCTTACCGGAACTCGCGCGGTTTTGGATGGCCCCTCCCTGAGGCTATCGGGCCGGAGCTCCTGCGAGCTCGAAGCCAAAGTCGTCATCGGGGCCGACGGCCCCAGCTCCGCCACCGCCCGAGGCGCAAAAATGGCCCATCGGCAGGAGATGGGCGTCTGCCTCGAATACGAGATGGCAGACGTCGATATCGACCCCGATGCCGCGGAGATGTACTTCGGTACGCGATCTGCGCCCGGGGGGTACGCCTGGATAATTCCCCTGGGCGAGGACGTCGCGAACGTCGGAGTCGGCACGCGGTCTGCCTACCTCCAGGGGCGGAGCCTTCGCGACCTCCTCGACGCCTTCATCGCGGAGCATCCGATCGCAAAGGAGAAGCTCCAGAGGGGCGAGGTTACGGCGGTGATGAGGGGTCTCGTCCCGGCGGGCGGCACGCCGCCCGCAATCCGTAAGGATAACGTCCTACTCGCGGGAGACGCCGCAGGGATGGTGATGGCGACATCGGGCGGCGGCATACCCCTCGCGATGGTGGGGGGCCAGGCGGCCGGAGAGGTCGCGGCCCGGCACATCAAGGGCGAGGCAACCCTCGCCGAGTACCCGTCGCGGATCGCGGCGGAGATGGGCCGAGAGCTTGAGAACTCCGTCCGGATCCGGGAGGTCGTCGACAGGATGATGAGAAGCGACCGGCTGATGGACGCCCTCTTCGCGATGCTCCCCGCCGACCAGATGAAGGCCATCATGAGAGGCCAGATCCCAGCTGCCCTGGAGAGGCTCGTCGCGAACCGATGAGAAAGCCTTCCTTCTATTTATCCATCCGATTTTTTTCGCGATCCTTCGTCTCATCAGGCTGATACCACGGCCATCGTCACAAGGATCAGGGACGCCGTCCCAAAAACGTCCATCACGCTCGTGATCATCGGTATCGTCACGTTGTCGGGGTCCACCCCTATTTTGACGAAGAAATATGTAAAGTAGTAGGTGATGAAGATTGCCAAAATGGTGGTGAAGAGGCCGGCGACGAGACAGATGAATATTATCTCGCCGAAGCCCAGGGCATCCATCCCGAAGGCCTTCGATACGACGTAGGCGAGAAATCCCAGGGTGGGGAAGATCAGGACTGAGAGGAGAAGGGTGCAGCTGAAGTTGGTCTTCGTCTCGCCCTCGGGCCTTCGGCCCATCTTGATCATCCCCAGGTGATAGGCGGAGGTGAGCCGGGAGGATAGGATACCACCGAGGTTTCCGCCCTCGCCGTTGAAGACCGGGATCAGAAGCAGGACTGTGGAGAAGGCTATCAGCATCTCCTCGGTCATGCCCATGAAGATCCCCGCCACCGTGGCCAGGGCCGTGGAGGCCACCAGCACCGGGAGGGACTGTCTCACGATCCTCGCCATGATGATGCGGCCCGACCCCAGGCTGTAGACCAGCGTTGCGGTGGAGAACATTATGAAAATAAGGGTCGTCGCCCTGGCCAGCGGATAGCTCATCATCGAAACCAGGATCGCCGAGGCGAAGAGGAGGGGTATGGTGATCACGTCGCCGGCCGCAGTGATCAGGGGGACGGATATGTTGTCCGGGTCCCACCCCTTCTTGAAGCTCTGGTCGATCATGGCCAGGGTGAAGGCCAGAAGGACCAGGCCGGAGAGAAGGCTGCTGATGACGGCGATGAGCACCAGATCGTAGATGTTCATCGTCTCAAGCCCCGCCACCTGACCAAAACCCTTCACGACGAAGGCGAGGATCAGAGGCATGAAGAGGGTCTGGACCATAACCCCTCCCACCTGCTGGCGGAGGGCCTCTGACCGGCCCAGGGGGGGCGATATCTCGCCGGTGTGAAAGCTGGTGCCGAGCCTCGCCCCGAAAGAGCCGAAGATGTTACCCCTCAGGTTTATGGAGCTGGGGATAAGAATGATCAGGCCCGGATAGAGGGCCAGAAGGTAAGACATCTTGGCTATCGAGAGCCCGGCGAAGATGTCCGCCGCCGCGCAGATCGCGAGGGCAAAAAAGCTCTGTTTTATGATCTTGGAGATATTTTTGAGGGCTGACGCGAGGTTATCGTCCGCCTCCGATGGCATGGCCACTAAGAGTGACTGGTCCACCCCAGCCCGAGATAGCAACGACACCTCTTCTGCCGCCTCTAACACCGCCATGGATCGCACCACGCATCGGTGTAGGCGGAGGGTCCGGTTTCTGGGCTTCTTCTGCCATGCCAACTTTCTCCGGGGTCTTGTCAGGAGTTATCCGGAAGCTTTGACCTCTCTCGAAAGGCGGACCTCCTCGAATATTCTTCCACCGCTTCTGAAGGTCCTTTTCTCGCATGACGATCGTCCCGTGCGAGTTTATTGCTGGACCGCGGCACCTCGCCTCAGGCTCCATCGCCGCCGCGTCCGCCATCGTCGCAAACAGATAGCACGAAGTCGATCTCAAGCCGGAATCGCTCATTCGGCGGGGGCGGCTCCCAGCAGCTCTTCGACGGGTTTTGCGCCGCGCTCTGCGATCTTGGCGTTGATCTGGCCGACGTCGGCCGAGATGTCGCGGCCGTGGACCGACTTCCTCTTCCTACGACCCTTCTCCGAAGGATGGTACCCGGTACCGCTGGCTATCAGGATCTTCCTCCGCTTGGACCCGGGAAGGTCGCGGCGAAGGGGAAATCCCTCACGATCGCTTCCGCCGGTGATCTTTATCGTATAGCCGGGCATGCCCACGGCGTCGCCGTCGACCACGTCGCCGATCTTTCGGCCCAGGAACTTATTGGCGGCGGCATCCTTCGCCTCCACCTGGTAAGCTTTCCCGCTCTGGGGATCTGAAATAATGACTCTGAAGTCCATTGTTTCTCCTCGCAACTGAACAGGGCCACTACGCCCCATCAACATATAAAACCTTATCCGGGACCGGGGCTGACCAGGCCGAGCGGCTCATCCATCCGCAGACCTGGGCGCCTTTCCCCTGCCCGTCACCGGCCCGACCTCGGATATGGCCCGGTGAGAGGGCACCTCCTCCAGGTACGCCCCCTCGATCAGGGGACGGTCCACCATCACGGCATATATCCTGTAGACCGTCCCCTCCTCGACTTCGCATCGCGTAGACCAGCGGCCGTCGCTGTTCGGCTCCACCCGTTTTCTCACCTGGAGGTATTCGTCGTCATACCTCACCAGAACGTAGACCTGCCTCTTCGTTCCCCGGGTCCTGCTGGACTGGCCCTCGACGAGGCCAGCCCACCGATCCTCTCCGTCGCGAGGAAAGCTGATCTTCACCGAGGTGGCGAGGCGAGATCGGGCCCAGGTGGCGATGCTTCCCGATCCGATCAGAAAAGAGAGGACGGCCACGACGATGAGGAGCTTACGATAGTTATCGTCAACAAAATCGCTTTCGTCAGGCGTTGATTGGGGCTCCTGAGGCGTATCTGGAATCGGGCGACCTTCCCCTTCCAAGGCCGGTGCATTCTGTGCTCCCTCAGTCTCGTTCGTCGCGAGGGGGGCGAGCCCTCGTGAGGAGAGGGTGATGGGGACGGTCCGAGAGCCGTCAGAGAAATCGACGACGTTGAACCAGTTCCAGTACCCCTCGAGGTAGGCCTCCACCAAATGACCCTCCGGCTCCACCGTCGCGATGAAAGGGGTGACGCCGTAGAAGATCCCGTCGATGTATACCTCGGCACCGGGCGGATCGGAGACGACGGGAACCCTCACGTAAGGCGGCTTTTCATCTTCGGTTTTGACCGCCTCGATCTGAGACCTGCCGGGGCTGTCGCCCTCGTTCGGAGCGTCCACCTCACCCGTCTCCGCCGAAGGGTCGGGGGCGGGCGCGTCCCGGGATGGGAAGGTCTGAGATGAGGCCATCTCTTTGGCGTCGGAGCCATCCGCCGGGTCCATTGAAGCCTTCTGCGCCTGCTCTATCAGCTCGTCGATGTCGACGGGACCGTCGCCGGAGTATCCGATCCGATAGATGGGGCGCGGTCCCGACCCGAGGTTGACTATCTCGGACTGTTCGGAGAGGGCGACGCCAGAAAAGATGGCGACAATGGCCACGGACAAGATCAATGTCGCCTTCAGAAGTCGAACTTCGCGAATCAACATCCCCACAGCCGACCTTGGGCACGGCAGATCTTATACCCTATGGTCCGATTCAACGGAGCTCTCTCATCCTGCTGTAGTCCTGGAGAGAGGAGATGGGCATAGTCCTGATATCGATCCCCTGCTCCTCGGCCGCCACCACCGCGTTTACCCCTCCGCAGAAGGCTATCCCCACCTTCCCGGCGCCGACGGGGCACCCCATATTCGGCTCTCCAGGCTCGCTCATCTTCATCAGACCGTCGATCCCCGCGACCTTCGCCCGATCCAGCAGGTCCCGGGCCTGGTCGACCGCGGCCACCGGAATCTCTCTCAAGTTGGCCAGCACCCAGCCGTTCCCAGCCCTCACCGACTCGCTCACCTTTGTGGTCTTTCGCGACATGAAGACCCTCATGGGGTCGAGAGACGAGCCGGCGTAGGCTATAAGATCCGTGAACTCCGAGAGGGCCCCATCTTTGACCTCGACGACCCCCGCAAAGGTGGTATTGACGGGAATCCCTCCCCGGAGGAGCATCCCATCCACGGTGATGCTGCAGACGGTGGAGATGCCCAGGAAACCTGGCGGGATCTGAATCGAGCCCATCTCCTCGCCCTCCTCCTGGATCAGAACCCTCCTGCTCACAGCGAAACCGGCATCGAAGACCCGCGTCATCATCTCCAGAGTCCTCTCGTAATCCCTCTTATCCAGAAGGCTGGTGTTGACCACCACCCTGTTCCTGTCGGAGTCGGGATCGAAGCTCGACCTGTACATGTACTCCTCGATTCGGGCGTTGACGAAGCCGATCCTGTCATCCACCAGGGCATCGGAGAGCTCCCTCTTTCCGAGGGGCGTGAGGGTCCGACCGCTGTAGCCCTCTTTTTTTGTGAACCCCAGCTCGTCCATTATCTTGAGGTTGTATCGCACGGCCCGCTCACCCACCTCATACCCCCTGTTGGAGAGCTCGTCGGAGATGGCTCTCGCCCCGATGGGCTTATCCGACGCGTTTATCACCCTCAGGATCTCTATGAGCCTCCGCTGGCTCGTATGGGGCTTGGTGAGAAGCTTCATCTCTTTGTCCCTGACGGGGAAGCGCATATATATCTTATGCAGATAGACCTGCAGATGGCGCTCTAAGCCCGAGGGCGGCGAGGAAGTCCCGTGGGGTAGTGGTCAATCCTGCAGGCCTTTGGAGCCTGGGACGGTGGTTCGAATCCGCCCGGGACTATTCCGCCCTCTGGGTCATGCAAGCGTCTTGGCCCCAGAGATTTAGATGCGGCTGGCCGGAGCTGAGGGTCTTGGAGGGCGATCTGCAAAACGTACATATAGGGGGTCAAAGCCTGAAGAGTGCAGCGCTCCGGTAGTGTAGTCCGGCCAATCATTCCGGCCTTTCGAGCCGAAGACCCGGGTTCAAATCCCGGCCGGAGCATCGAGCACTTTTCATCCCATTTTTTCACAAGGCAAAGGGCGCTGAAGGAGGAGGGCCATCCAATAATTCAGGTTCGCAAATCCGCTGGAAGCGCCTGAAATCATCACCATCATTCTTATGATGATCTTGGCGAACAGGTACCCGGTTTTCGATCTTTGTTGCTCAGAGATCCCGACGAAAAAGTTTAACTACCTGGATGAAGCTCAGTGAGTATGTCACGCTGTTAAAACGATGTAACCTGTTCAGCAGTGTGAAATCTGAGCGGGCTACGTTGCCGGCGGGGCAGACCTGCCGGGATGGAAGCGCCGCAATTTACCGATCAACAGTATAGGTGGGAGAACAACGAGGAGAGAACTAGCTATTTTGTTGGTAGCTTGCATCGCCCTGGTGGGTATGTCTTGTGCTGCCAACTACATGTATGAGAAGGCCAACGTCAAGGGCGTCGGCTACAAGAACGTAGAGACCATCATTCAGACTCAGTACGGCCTGGCTGGAAACAAGCTGGTCGAGAAGGAGTCTGGAAGCGGAAACGTCATCACCGAGAGGACCGAGATCGAGGCCCTGAGAGATCCCGCTGGTGCTGAATCTAACTCCAGCAACTGTTCGGATTACATCAACTTCAGCAAGGAAGCCGAGTTTGAGTACATGCCCGTGAGCTACCAGACCGGCACCTACGACCAGAAGTGGATCGAGAAGCTCTGTGTCCAGAACTACTACATCGGAGCTGTCGTAGTCGAGATGTACACCCACGCTGAGCACCTGCAGAAGAACACCGAGGTCAAGACCAGGCGTGACAATGTTGCAGATAGACCGAACCAGGCCTGCGGCAACTGTACCGGCGCTCTCGAGGCGAACTTCAACTCCAACGTCATCGGTGTCGCTCACCTCGGATGGCTCTCCAAGGATACCAGCACCACCAAGGGCAGGCATTCCGAGTGGGGCCGGTCCGTTGAGGACCTGACGGGTGTCTTCTCCATCGAGAAGTTCATCCAGCTCTGGGGCAACGATACCTGCGGCGACGTCCAGGTTGACTGGCTACCCTGCATCTGAGCACGGAAGTTCCCGCTTCCATTTTTCTTTTTTTGCACTCGTATTTTCAGAGTCTCAGTTGGATCCTTTTCTGCATCCAGCTTTGAGACCACGGGCTTGATCAGAGCTTTCTCTTCTGCGGCCTCCGGAGGCCTTCCATCCCAGCCAGATCGTACCGCGTGGCCGGAGTCTTTGGGTTCGATCCATGCTCGATAGGTTTATATGCGATCAACCTGAAGAAGGGGATGTGCCTGGCCGAAAGAACTTTGACACGACAGAAGCTATCGGGACAGGCTGGAAGCTCCTTGGGGGAGTGCAGCTTCAGCTGGAGTATCCCAGCTTGGTCAGACCTGGATGCCCATCGTCAAGCCTTTTAAGGTGGGCGTGCGAAATATCCGGTCGAGCTTCAACCCTGAGGGGCGGAGTTGCTCCGCATCAAAGGCCACTCCGTGGTCGGCGATGGGGGCATACGAGCGAGGGTAATTGAGTAAATAACGGAGGTGGGAACTGAATGAAGAGAGAACTGGCTATTTTACTAGTCATTGGAATCGCCCTGGTGGGCATGGCTGGCGCTGCCAACTACATGTACGAGAAGGCAAACGTCAAGGGCGTCGGCTACAAGAACGTAGAGACCATCATTCAGACTCAGACCGGCCTGCAAGGAAACAAGCTGGTCGAGAAGGAGTCTGGGAGCGGAAACGTCATCACCGAGAGGACCGAGATCGAGGCCTTGAGGGACCCCAAAAACGTCAATTGTCCCAACGAGACTGATTATAACTGTTCCGACTACATCAACTTCAGCAAGGAAGCCGAGTTCGAGTACATGCCCGTGAGCTACCAGACCGGCACCTACGACCAGAAGTGGATCGAGAAACTCTGTGTCCAGAACTACTACATTGGAGCTGTCGTAGTCGAGATGTACACCCACGCCGAGCACCTGCAGAAGAACACCGAGGTCAAGACAAGGCGCGACTGCGGTACTGAAGGCGACTGCGGCAACTGTACCGGCGCTCTCGAGGCGAACTTCAACTCCAACGTCATCGGTGTTGCTCACATCGGATGGCTCTCCAAGGATACCAGCACCATCAAGGGCAGGCATCCCGAGTGGGGCCGCTCCGTTGAGGACCTGACTGGTGTCTTCTCCATAGAGAAGTTCATCCAGCTCTGGGGCAACGACACCTGCGGCGACGTCCAGGTTGACTGGCTCCCCTGCATCTGAGCAGATAACTTGCGAATTCCAGATCTTTGGGTCTGGAATTAACCCAACTTTTTTATTTCGCTCCCCTCGGGGAGGGCTTCGGACCAAAACACTGAAATATCAGCCGTGTATTAAATAGATAAAGAGTTCGTCTCCTTGAAAAAGAGAGACACACAGTTTAGATTCAGAATAGGAAGGGGGTATAAGTAAAATGAAGGGAGTAATAGCGATACTGGTAGCTCTCGCCTTGGCATGTAGCCTCGCTGTGGCCAACCCGCCACTTAAAGAGCCAACTCAGTACGAACAGTTTTGTGAAAGCGCGCTCGTCAGCGGAGAAGGCTATATCGACATCGCGACCTCCGTCGTCGACAAGAGGATAGCCCTCGAGTACTACGACATGTACTCTGGTGACGGTGCCCTCGAGATGGATTCCGTCCACGTCTACTCGCAGGAACCTAACAAGCTAAAGAGGCCGCTGCCCAGCAACAACGAAAGCGACTGTGGCAACTCGACCGACCAGAACTTGAACTTCTATGAGAACACCAAGCTCACCTATGATGGTGAGACGCCTCTCCAGGGCGGGAAGTTCATCAACTCCAAGGCCTTCTACGGAGGCATAGGCGCCAACATCCAGGAGATGTTCAGCGTCAACCAGATGGAGAAGGACCAGACGGTCTTCTTCGGCTCTACCGAGAACTCGAGCATCGAGCACACCGTCGGCCTCAACACCCTGAACAGCTTCAACGGAACCTGGGGAACCGACTCTAGCATGCACAAGATCTTCTACAAGGACATAAAGAGCCACGAACTCTTCAGCGGCGACTTCGAGGTCCAGAAGGAGATCAAGTTCCACGAGAATCCTGTCCCTGAAGACAAGTTCCCATGCCCGTGCGCTGGAGTAGACTGCTAAGCCAGCAGTCTACACTCTTTTCCCATTTTTGCGGCAGAACCGGATATGGGGCGATAAAGTTCCCCAGAATGCGTGGGGCTTCTGACGCCGAGCATTAACGTAAAGGCCGCAATAAATTCGTCATGGGGGTTAAATGGTGAGAACCTATCTGATGATTCTTCTGATTCTCGCGGCTCAAACGGCCTTCGCCACTGTTGAGGAGACGAGGGGAGGCCCAGAGTCCGCCTGGGATGTGGAGTCGCCTGCAACAGACTCTGTCTGGCCAACAGTTCCGGTGATTATGGGGGAGCTTTACGTCTCAGTAGACCTATCCGGCCCGAAGACCGGATCAGACCTCGATTATATCACTCCAGGAAAGACGCTGGAATACCTCGTCACCGTTGAAAATCGAGGTTGTTCAGAGGTGGAAGCAAAGCTTGCGATCAATCCCAAAAGCTGCAGATCTGGATGGTTCGGATGGACTGAGAAGGTCCTCGTCGTGCCGGCTGGGGGGGTTGGAACTGAGCCGCTTTCTGTCACGCCAGCCATTACCGCATCCCCTGGAGATTACGACTTCCAAGTCGTGGCAACGGCCCCGAACTTCAAGTCCGGATCTGACGAGGCAGAGTTCAAAGTTCAGGGCTACGATTATGTCTCTGAAACCACCATTAGCGGCGTAGGTCAGTTTCAGTTGAACAAAGACGTCAGGAGCATGAACACCGGAGTGAAGGCGAATAAGGACATTTACTTCAGCGGCAGCGTGGACGCGCTTATGAAGAACGAGTACCTGGTCGAAAAACCGATGGGCCAAACCCCCACCTTCCAGGAGTGCGACGCCGTGGAGAACTACATGGCGCTAAAATCTGGCGATACCCTGATGGGGACCGAGACCGCCAGGAGCTCTCTCGTCTTTGGCGGGGTGGGAGCCAAGGTCCAGGAGAGCTACAACCTCCAGGAGATGGAGTATGAGATCCAGGAGATCAACTTCCATCACGAAGGCCTTGACAGGAGGGCAGTCTTCCAGACCGCTGACAACTTCACCGGATATCTGGCCATCGATGCGAAGCAGACGATACCCGGTCAGAGGGGCACCAGCGAGCGAGAAGAGTTCCTGGGATCTTTCGAGATCCAGAGGAGGCTGATCTTCAAGGATAGCTCGATGCCGACCTTCAGCTGCTTTGACGGCTCATGCTTCAACTTCGCCTAGGGCCTCCAGGCCCTATCGAAGCTTGAGCATGGGCACCATTTTATTTAAACTATAAAATTAGCGCCGAGGGAGGGATTCGAACCCTCGAGTCCCGAAGGGACACAGGTTTAGCAAACCTGCGCCATACCAGGCTTGGCTACCTCGACTTTGGCACCACTTGTTTCTCTCGATATTTAAATTCTGCGTCGGGACGCGCCTTTTCCGGTCTGCAAGAAGGGAGATATCAGTGGGTCAGACGTCAAATACCTCAATCCGATTTATCATCCGCCTCGGAGCCGCCGACGCACCGGAGGAGATCTTTGGTGGTTATTATGCCCACCAGAGCACCACATTCCACCACAGGCAGCCTTCTTATGTTGTGCTCCAACATAATCTCAGCAGCTTTCTTGGTGGAGGCGTTGGGGCCTATGGTCACCAGCGGCGCCGGGGTCATTATCTCCCAGATCATGACGTTTTTGGGATCTATCCCTCGAGCGAAGACCTGCTCGAAGATGCCGCAGGTGGTGGCTATGCCCACCACATGTTTTAAAAGCCCTCCCTCCACCACCAGGACGCTTCCCCTTCTATCGCGAACCATCAGCTGGATGGCATCGAAGACGGTGGTCTCTACCCCCACCGTGAGGATGGGGTAGGTCATAAGATCGCGGACTTTCATGAGGGCACCCAACCTGCCATTAAAGTTCAAGTTGTTTCGCAGATTATATTAAACTTGTCAGAGCGAAACAGTCGGATCAGAAAGTTGGAGCGGCCATGGGCAAAGGGGTTTTTGGAACGGGCCCGCAGAGCCGAAGTGGACGCAGGTCCGTTCCGCATCATCGATGCAACTTACATGTCATGTCGCCCGGTAGCGACCAGCCTCGGCCCTCAGCGCGTGAACTCCGCTGCCCCGACCACGTAGATTGGACTCAAGGCCGCCCAGAGCCAGAGGGCAAGAGAAGGTCCCACCTAAGCTCCAGGCCCACAGCGGGCTGTTCTAGGCCGAAGCTTCGCAACACCAGGGGGTGGAACTCGCCGAAGGATCCAACCCTCTTTCCGTTAACCAGAAGGTCTGCCCCCCTCCCCTCGAGGAAGGCACCGTCGCCGGACGCAACGATCTCTGGCTCGATGGAAAGCTCTCTACAGAGGGCGTCCACTACAGACCTGACCTCCGCGAAGTCGGCGGAGCTGTGGATCGAGGCCGCTGCCAGGTCCTGTCTCGTCTTTCCTCCCGAAAGAACGTCCCCCAGAGCGAAGATCCTCTGAGGGAGGGGATGGTGCTGGTTGATTGCGAATATCTCGAGGAGGCTCGGCAAGATCGAGGTTCTGACCATGGTGTGAAGCTCGCTTATGGGGTGGAGAACCCTCGTGATCTCCTGGTCCTGGAAGGGCCGCCTCATCTTCTCGAAGTTCACCTTCTCCGAGGTGAGGGTGAAGGGCATCGTCTCAAGGTAACCGAGACCCACCATGATATCCCGGAGATCGGACTTTCTCACCTCAAGGGGGTGGGGCTCGCCGACGGTTACGGTCTTCGGAAGCTCTGGGACCAGCCTGTCGTAGCCGTACCCCTTGGCGGCGTCCTCGAAGATGTCCCAGGAATGCATTATGTCCGCCCGATAGGCTGGAACCAGGACCTCCAAATCCTGGCCTTCGGCCCGGGCTCCAAACCTCATCTTCTCAAGAGACGCAGCCAGCTCCTGGGGGGAGAGGTCGAAGCCTATCAGCCCCTTGGCGTCATCGACTTTGACCTTCCACTTTGCCGGAGATAGGTCTGGGAGGATCAGATCGCCCTCTGGCCTCTCCACCCGGACCGACTCGATCCTGCCGCCCCTCTCCGCGAGAGCCGTGACCACGATGTTCAGGGCCTTGTAAACGACGGGATCGGTCCCGGTGACGTCGATGAAGAGGTCCCTGGTGTCGTCCCTGACCCGCGTCAGTTCGCCGTTGATTATCGGCGGGAAGGAGAGGACATTGCCGTTGGCGTCGGTTATGAGAGGATAGCGGTCGAACTCCTCCAGGATGGAGGCGTAGCTGATCCCCTTCGGGTGGCGCTTGAGGATATCGCGCATCGATAGGTTCTCATCGAAGTCGAGGGGGACGAACTCGAAAGAGGGGTCGGCGGCGAAGTAGGTGAAGGGAGGGACGACCCGCGAGATGTCGTGGACCCCTATCGCCACCTTCCGCCTGTTCCTCCCCAGACCCCAGTGAAGGTCCTCCTGGAGGTCCATCAGGGACTCGATGACGGGATCGCTGAACTTTAGATCCTTCACCACGGCGCAGCCTATGATGGGTCGAACGCCCTCGACGGAGGGGTCGACCTTAACCGTGACCTCGCCGGGGTGGACCTGATACTCTGGAAGTCCAACCTTTATCTCCAGGAAGCCCTGGAGGGCTCTTGCCACCCCCTCGGAGCTGTAGAGGTCGGGCCTGTCGGGGAAGAACTCGACGTCCACGTAGTCCTCTTCGTTGCTCTTTCCAATATCTGCGCCCATCATGGCCATCCTCGCCATGATGACTTCTCTGGAAGCGCCCACCATCTCCTCCAGATCCTCGTAGTATAATCTCACCACTGGCACGATCGATCACATCCTCGTGGAGAGGGGCACATCCCTCAGCCATCCCACGTCCGACTGGTAGAGGAGCCGCAGGTCCTTGAGCCCCAGCCTGAGCATCGCGAGGCGACCTACGCCTAGGCCCCAGGCGAGGACGGGATGGTCTATCCCGAAGGGGGCTGTAACCTCCCTTCGAAAGACCCCGGCTCCGCCCAGCTCCACCCAGCCGAGCCCCTCGATGTAGACTTCAGGCTCGACGGAGGGCTCGGTGTAGGGGAAGTAGCCGGGCCGAAACCTCACCTCATCAAAGCCCATCTTGGCGTAGAACTCCTGTAGGACGCCGAGAAGGTTTGCAAAGGATAGACCCTCGTCCATGATCACCCCTTCCAGCTGCTCGAACTCCGGGGTGTGGGTGGGGTCGATCGCCTCTCTCCGATAGACCCGGTCTATCGAGAAGGCCTTGACCGGCGGGTTCGGATGGTCCGCCAGGTACTTGATGGTGATCGAGGTGGTGTGGGTTCTGAGAACCTCCCGTCGGGCCACCTCCGGGTCCCAGGTCCCGCCCCAGCCGGTGGAGCCGACATCTCCGCCCCTCTCGTGCATATCCTTGACCCGGGAGTAGTCGGGGATCTCGGCCCTGGAGTCGAGGTAGAAGGTGTCCTGCATCTCCCGCGCCGGATGGTCCTGGGGCTGGAAGAGAGCGTCGAAGTTCCAGTAGCTCGACTGGACGATCTCGCCCTTGATCTCCGAAAAGCCCATCTCCAGCATTATCTCCCTCATCCTCGAAAGGAGCCGCTGGTAGGGGTGGACCTTTCCGAGGTAGGCCCGCTCTGCGGCGAGGGTGACGTCATAGGGGCGGACCTCGTGTCGAGCCCCTTTATAATCGACATATTTTCCCTCCCAGACCCCATTTTTTATCATCTCCGGGGTGATCTGAGTTATATAAGACGTCGAATCCCATCGGAGTGTGACATTATCTTCAACTGATCTTCTGAAAACAGATCGTCCAGCATCGGTGATCTCGAAGCTCCAGGACTTGGACGTGCTCGGCTCGACGAGCCCCCTGCTCTTCAGGATCTTCAGGGCCTCAGAGTCCAAAGCCGAGGCGCTGGTCTGTCCCTGGAAGCTGAGCGCCTCCAAAATCTCCTCGTCCTTTCCTGCTGGCGCGTCGCCCGTCGGCTTTATCTTTCCTGCCTCAACATTGGCCCAGCCCTTCTTCTTCAGCCAGCCGATGCCGACCTTGAGGGAGGGATCTTTGATCTCCGATATGGGGACCCCGTCGGCCCCGGCGATATCGAGGATCCTCCTCTCGGGTAGGCCGATCTCGGCGTACCGGGCCCCCTCTTCGGTGAGGGCGTAGACCTCTTCCACCCTCTTGTCGAGCTTGATCAAACCCTTCTCAGCGAGCCCCTCCGCCGAGGAGATGACCGAGACCTCTTTTATTTTGAGATTCTCGGCGATCTCTTTGGGGTCGGTGAGGCCGTCCGAGATCTCTTTTAGCACCTGCCTGTCCCTTGGTGACAGGGCGGACAGCTTATCCTCTTGCGATGGCATGATGATCAACCCTGCGAAATCGTGATTTTCAAGGGTAGGCAGATACAGGACCATATATTAAACCTGCCCGCCCCGAAGTTTCGGACACGTAGAGAACGAAGAAACAAAATCAGTTGAAGGAAAAGATGGTGAAACGGATAAAATAGAAACGGAGAATGAGAATTTAGGAAGTTGAAGAAATTCATGGAGTGGGGTAGCTCTCCAGCTCCTCCAGAGCCTCCAGAACCCCCTGAACGGACATCTCCATGAACCTCTTCCCCTTCTCTTTTGAGGCCTTGGAGGGGTCGCCCATGATCCCGTTGCCCATCAAGTGCCGCACGTCCCTCATGACCAGATATCTCGGCCTCGGAGGAAAGTGCTTTTCGGGAAGGCCTCGCACCAGGTCTTCCCGGATGACCAGCATCCTCGATGTCTCGATCTCCCCGGCGTGGCCGTCTCCGGGGGTCTCAACCCCGCTCGAATCGATCAGGTCGAAGTCGGAGACGAGGCTCACCCGGATATCTTTTGATGCGACCGCCTTCTCAGCGGCCTCCTTGAGGGCGGCGAGGTGCTGGCCACCGGCGTGGCCGGTGAGGATCAGAACCCTCTCAAAACCGGAGTCGCGAAAGGCGAAGAGGAGGTCGAGGACGAGGGTCCTCAGAGCCTCGGGGCTGATGGAGATCGTGCCGGGAAAGCCCCGGGTTGATCTGCAGACCCCGTAGTGGACCGGCGGCGCGACGAATACGGGCCTTCTCTTCGCCACCTCCTTTGCCACCTCGATGGCCTGGATCGTATCGGTGAAGGTGGGGAGGTGGGGGCCGTGCTCCTCGGTAGCCCCCACCGGCAGGATCAAGGTCCTGGTCTTCTCAAGCCCCGCCTCGATCTCGGTCCAGGTCATCTCTTCCAGAAGCATCATATCTCGATCGAACTCCCTGCGATTACGGCTCCTTCGGGGACCCGGACGTCGTACTGGACGCTTCCCACCCTCAGAGTGTAGGGGCCGAGGGGTCCGGTGTCGAAGTTGGTGCTCCAGGTGGCGGGGCCTTCGGTGGAGTAGGGCACCACCAAAGAGAACCTGCCATCAGAATCTGCAACGTTGGACTGCCTGTACTCGAAGTTTCTCCCCTGGTTGGTCGTGATCGGAACGGATATGACGACCTCGGTGCCCGGAGAGGCCTTCCCTGTGATCGTCGCTCCCGGAACGTGCTCGAAGATCTTGACGTACTTCTGGCCGCTGGCTGTGACCGCGCTCGCGGACTCGTGGACGAGCCTATAATGGCCCAGGGCCTCCAGGGGGACCGATGTCATGATCGGGCTCTGAGATACGACCAAGGCCGCCGCATAGCCTTGTGCGAGGCTATCGTTCACGCTGTCAAGGAGCTGCTGGTAGTCGCTGGACCGCTTCTGAGGCTCGATCGAGATGGCGCCCTGGCTGTCCTGGCGGAGAGCCACGGTCCAGGCCTCCTGGACCTCGGCCTCGGTCCCGTCGAAGAAGTGGAGCCTTGCCACCATCGTCCTGAAGTAGGGCGCGGTGTAGAGGGTGATCGGCTGGCCGTCCTGCCAGTAGCTGAACTGGTACTCTCCCGGATAGATGTTGCTCCAGGCGGCGATGGCATGGAACTTGCCCATGGCCATCTCGACGTCGGTGATGACGTACCTGGTGTTGGAGTAGGCCGACCTGTTCTCGTCTAGGCCCGCCAGGACCGCCTCAGCCTCAGACTCGTTCTGGGCGAGGAAGAAGGGGGACGACCCAGGAGCGCCGGTTTCTCTGCTTCCTATCCCCTGCTGGAAGGGGTTGGCGTTCGGGATTCTGTGACCGATCGTCTCGATCCAGTGGCCGTAGTCCCACCATGACATGACACCATAGGCGGAATCTGGGTAAGAGAACTCCTCGCCTGCTGGGGGCCTCTCGTAGATGGTGTAAATGTCCATCCCGGGGTCGGGGGTATTACCCTCTAGCCACGCCACGGACTCGTACCAATCAGACCCTATGGGTCCGACGTGGCGCTCCGAGTGGAAGCTTCCTATCGAAACGCCCTGAACCGTCCCGAACATGGCCGGATAGACGAAGATGAGCGTGAGGATGACGACGGCTGCGACGTTGGTGAGGAGAAGCTTCTGGTCCAGGGTCTCTTTCGAAGATCCCCGGACCATCCTGACTACGACGTCCTCGGCCTCCAAAAACCGGGTCTTTTCCAGAATAAACGATCCCAGGTACCCCGAGAGGAAGGCAACGTTTACGGCGTAGTAATAGGCGAACCTGTTCTGGGCGAGGGTGAGGGAGAGCATCATCAGAGTCCAGACGATGATCATCATATCCGCCCTCCGATCGTCACCTCGAAGGCATCTCTGGAGCATGAGAGGCAGGGCAAGAAGGGTCAGCCAGAAGGGCGAAAGAATGGGCACCAGGCCGGGGAAGTTCCTCTGGATGCCGTACCTCTCCAGGATCGTGGAGGCTTCGGATATGGTCGACGCCCCGCCGGTCGTGGGCTGGAATATGTTCAAACCGCTCATCAGAGTTGCTGTGAAGGTTGGAACCGCCACCGCCAGTATCACAAAAACGATGGCCATCGACCCGAATACCGCCAAGGGGTAGAATCGCCTCTCCATCTTTCGCAAAACGAGCTGGTTCGAGACGAAGGAGAGGAAGAGCAAAAAGAATAGCCCTAGGAGAATAATAGTCGGCTGGATTAGCGAGTAGTGCACAGGTCCGAAGCCGTTCCTGGCATCGACGAAGGGGAGGACCAAAAGGAGCGCTACCAGCAAAGAGATCGCTCCCACGATCCCCAGATACTCCACGTTTCTTCCTCTCAGATGGTCGACTATGCTCTGGATGGTGGCGAAGGCCAGGATTATCCCCACGAAGAGGTGGCCTGCCGCCCAGGCATCTATGTAGAGTCCGAGGAAGAGGCCTGCAGAGAGGGCGTAGAGAAGCGGCCTCTTCACGGTCCCGAGATCGCCGCCGCGAAGAGAGGAGAAGGTCAGTCTGCCCGCCCCCTCCCGGACCGCGAGGATGAAGAAGAGCATAGCCGCCGTGCTGAGGAGGACTTCTGCGACGTGGTGGTCGGTGAAGCCTATGACCGATCGCGAGAGGAGCTGGCCCGGCAGAACGGCGATCATGACCGCGCTCAAAAAGCCCGCGGTCCTCCCTCCGAGTTCTCGCCCTATGAAGTATACGGGAAAGACGAGAAGGGCTCCGAGGACGGCCGGGAATATCGCCCCCACGACATCGATGGTGTGCATGCTGGGGCTTCCAAGGCCCGCTATGTAAGAGAGGACGGCGATCGCCCAGCTGTTGAAGGGGCCGAAGTGGATGGCGGTACCCTCCGGGAAGAAGGTGAGCGGATCAAACCACGGTCGCTGGAGGTTGAGGACCGTGCTTTTGGCCAGCATCATGTGGTACCAGGGATCGTTGCCGTCGAAGAATACAGAATCTCCGACGAGGACACGGGACATGGGTCTGTAGACCCTCAGGTAGAGCGAGAAGAGGAATACAAAAACCAGGCCCGCATAGACGTAAAGATCGGGGATCTGTTCCATCACCCGCCTCTTCGGCGCGGGCAGATCTTTCTTCTCCGCACCCCTCTTTTTCTCCTTCACCGGTTTCTTGGTCATCGTTCCGGAAGGAACTTGTTCAATCCAGATAAACATTTTGAAGCGGGGTCAAAAGCTTAAAACCTTTGGAGAGCGAGTTGGTATAGGTGGAATCAGAATGAAGAAGATCGCCGATATAAAAGGGCTTGGCGGAATGCTGAACGGATTTCGAGATCTGGTGAAGGATGACGAGAGCATAACCTTCGTCGGGACTCCCGGGTTCTGCACGCCCTTCGCCGAGTTTCTGGCCTTTCCCGTCAGGGAGAAGAAGCTCGCCTTCGTCCCGAGCCTGAAGGTCGAGAAGACGAGAAAGATGGTGGCCACCAAGTACGGGATGGAGCTGGGGGATGCCACCAGCCCCGACGCCGACGTGGTGGTGATCCTGGGCGGGATGGCGATGCCGAAGATCGGGGTTACCATCGAGGAGATGGCCGACCTTCTCGGGAAGATCGAGCACAAAAAGCTCATCGGGGTATGTTTCATGGGGATCCTCGAAAAGGCGGGATGGTGTGGTACTGCAGCTCTCGGCTTCGATTACGTGATGAACACCACCCTCATGGGCGACATAGCTGGAGAGTGATTCCCGGATCTTCTGGATCGTCTTCTGAGAACAGGCAGATCTGATTTAAAATAAAACAAGCTCCAGTTTGCGAAAGAAAGCAAAATTGGTTTCTGGTGGGCCCGACGCGATTCGAACGCGTGACCTCACGGTTATCAGCCGTGCGCTCCAACCATGCTAAGCTACGGGCCCGGCAGCCTCTCTGATTGAGCCTCCCCTTAATAACAGTTTCCCTAGAAGGGAATGGTCCCTGAGAACAGGAGTGAGCCGCTGCATGCTCATCTTTGGATAAAAAGATCGTTTGAGCTGCCAGGAGAAGCTCTGCCGCCGCGAAAGGTTCGCCAGGCTCTAGATTGCGAATTTTTGTCTGCTTTGCCTGATTGTAGGAATGACTCTGCCTCATCTGCCGTTCCGCCTCTGTATCACCAACCAACCTGCCGATCAGATCGGGTTGAATCTGCCCCGACTCCGACCTTTCGACAGGCTTAAATCTTCCCGAGCTGAGGATCTCGAGGTGATATTGGGATGGCCGACGCTGAAATTGAGAACAAAGAAGAGCTTGCGGGACTCTACGACCTGGCAGTCCCCATCGGGATGCCCCTGAGCGTAATCCAGGATCTGGTGGACAAATTCGATCTGGAGCCGGTGAGGAGGAACGCCAAGGTGGGCCTATTGGACGGAGAGAGCGAAGAGAGGGAGATCCTGGTCCTCCGGGGCGATCTGGAGACGGTCAAGGCCGCAGAGAAGCACATGTTCGAGGCCCTCGACCGGAGGGTGGCGAGATGGGATAAGAACGAGCGATCCGATCGCTACAAGGAGATGTACGAAAAGAACGCCGATAAGAGAAGGCAGATGGTGAAAGAGAGGATCGCCGAGAGGAAGGACGAAGCTATCGATCTGATCTGAAAAAACTAGTTTGGTAAAAACCCCATTTAGTCCATCTCCGTTCAGAGAACGCCCATAATCTTGTGGGCCTGGGGTATGACGACCACCTCACCCAGATGCTCTGATGCCGCCTCATGGAGGTGGATCAGCTTTTCTTGACCCGGCTTTTCTGATCCCGAAGCCGGCTGGAGCACCAGGGTTATCTCCATCCCTTCGAGGCGAGGGCATAGGCTTTCTATCTCTTCAGACGACGTCGAATCCAGGATTACCACCTTGGCTATGGTGAAGATCCCCGCCCTGGATGCGCCCTCGATGCAGGCGAGCTCGTTTTCGACGAGACGGCTCAACTTGCTCGAAGGGCAGGGTCTGTGACTTGGAAGCTTGATGTCGATGGCCGCGAAGTCTATCCAGTCGATCAGCCTCGAGAAACGACTTCGCGAGAACCCGTTCGTCTCGAAGTATACTGGCATGCCCTCGCTGGCGCAGCTCATGGCCAAGGCGAGGGCGAACTCGGGCTGGCAGAGGGGATCGCCCCCGGTTATCGAGACGCTGGAGGTGCCGATGGCCCAGCGGGCGAGGATCTGTTCCATCGTCCAGCTCGAGGTGACGGGATTTTCGGCCAGCCGAAAGCAGCCGGGGACCGAACGATCTTCGACTCCGCAAAATTTGACCCTTCGACGAAACTTAGGAGAATCGCAGTAGGAGCAGGAGAGGTTACAGCCCGCGGTCCTGACGAAGACCTGTCTCTTGCCGATCAGGGGGCCTTCGCCCTGAAAAGAGGAGAAGATCTCTCCCAGAAAGCCGATCTCATTGATACTCTGTGGGGTCAACCACGCCCGCCTCCAAAAAGCCGTGCCTTCGGTGCTGACAGGCCTCGCACTCTCCGCAGTGGACCTCGCCTTCTCGGTAGCAGGACCAGGTGAGCCCCATGGGCGCTCCGAGCGCCAACCCAAGCCTAACTATATCGGGCTTGAGGAGGTTGGCGAGAGGAGCCTCTATCCGTGGGGTTCTGCTGAAGGAGGCGACCGACTTCTCCAGGAGAGAGTTGAACCTCGCCACGAACTCCGGCCTGTTGTCGGGGTAGGATTTTCCCTCCTCGGCGTTGAAGCCGACAAAGACGCATTCAGCCCCGATCGCCTCGGCGTAGGCTGCGGCCATCGAACCGAAGACGAGGTTTCTGCAGTACACCCAGGTAGACGGCGTGGCCTTGGGGTTTTCAATGTCGACCTCGTCGCCTGACGGGATCGGCACCTCGGCCGTCGTCAGGGGCGTCAAGTTCTGGAATAGGTCCGTCCGGACGAGCTTCGCATCGGATGCGCCGAGGGCTTTTGCTATCTTTTCGATCGCTTTTTTTTCCCTCGTCTCGGCCTTCTGGCCGTAGAGGATGTGGATTATGGAGATCTCGAAACCGTCATGTTTTGCTTTAGCCGCCGCCACCGTCGAGTCGAGGCCCCCGGAGGAGAGGCATACAGCCTTCGGCTTCATTCGATCATCACCCACTTCTTCTTCCCCTCCCAGAGCTTCACCGACACGAGGGCGGCGGGGGTGTCCAGAAGTCGGCTCTCAAGGCCGGCCTTTATGTGCTCTGCGATCCTCTCCGCCGTGGGGTTTGGGAGGATCTCGTTCAGATCGCGATGGTCCAGCTCCTCCAGGACCGTCTTCAGGATCCGCTTCAGGTCGTAAAAGTCCATCAGAAAGCCGCTTTCATCGTCCACCGGCCCCTCTAAGACGACCTCCACCTCGTAAGTGTGGCCGTGGACCCGCGCACACTTGCCGTCGTAGTCCGGAAGTCGATGGGCGGCGTCGAACTCCAGGGTGAGCCCCATCTTCATTCCTTGCCCTCCTTCTTCAGCCTGCCCTGGCGGCGGTCGATATCGTCGAGCTGGTCGAGCATCTTCCGGAGAGCCGTCCGGACGGCGTCGGAGAAGGTTACGAACTTTCCGTCGTCGCCGACGTGACGGTTGACGTCGTCAATTATGTGTTGGGGAATTTCCACCGATATCTTGGGCACTATAATCCTCCAGTATTCCTGGGAGAATATCCGAGTATTATTAAAAGCTTTCTCGATCAGGGTTTTGCTTCCTCCAGGATCTCCTGAGGGGCGCCGGCCAGGGCCACCAGCGCCTCCGCCTCCATGAAGTGGAGCCTCGCTGGAACCACCAGGATGTGAAGCGGACCACCGAGGTCGTGCTCTGCGAGCCTCGGAAGCCAGTCGGCCAAGACGTTCGCGTCCTCAGACCCGGCCCTGGCGACGCCGACGCCGAGGGCGGAAGTCAATCGGTCGCCCCCGGAGATCGTCTCCATCTCCAGGAGGAGGGCCGCCCCCTCGCTGGCGGTCATGTACCTATCCGTCTGGATGTCCAGGAATAGGAGGGTATGAAGGTCCCGCTTGAGGTTATCGACGACGACGTCGCGGGGGCTCTGAGCGACGATCCTCTTGCCCCGGGCGACGTAGGGGTAGGGTATCGAGGTGGACCTTCCGAACCGGTAGTTTTGAAGGCCGGTGAGCCCCGAGACGGCGGTGACGATGGAGGAGGAGTGGACGACCCTGGTCTTGATCCCCATCTTGAGGGCCCGGAGCCGCAGGTCCAGGTGGGTAGTCGAGATCATGGGGTCTCCTCCCACCAGGAATGCGACATTCTTCTCCCTCGCTTCGGCCATCCACTCCTCGGGATTCGTCTCCACCTCCTCCCGGCTCAGAAGGCGGACATCTTTGCCGTAGAACTCTGCGAGCCTTTCTGGCGAGATGCCTATGAGTCGTGAGGTGTAGAACTCGGCAAAGACGAGGTCCGCGTCCTTGATCGTCTCAAGCCCCCTAACGGAGACGTCCTTCTCGTCGTAGAGGCCCAGGCCAACAAAAGAGAGCATGATAGCTTCCTCAGTGGCATGGGGCTTAAAGGGAGCGGCCTGATCGAAAAAACGGCTGGCAAAGGCTAATATGCGTTAGACCCCGAATAAATTCTCATGATCGGCAGGACGACCCAGGTTGTGGATTGCCGAGAGAGCATGGGGCTTGCCAAGGGCGGCGGCCTCGCCCAGCGCGGAACCCTCTCCGAGGCCTCCAGACCAGACGTAATCGCCATCGCCATGTCTCCAGGGCGAAGGCACATAACCAAGCCCGTCTGCGAGATAACCTACGGCCTCCGGCGGGAGGGGGTCCAGACGAGCGTCCTCGTCCTGGAGGCGGGGGCAGGGGTTCCAGAAAGCTTCCCGTCTGCCTCCAGGGGGTTTGGACCCACCTTCGGCCTCACTCCCAAGGAGATCGAGCAGATCGAGAGGCACAAGATAGCAGTGATCCACCTAGGAAACATCAGGTCTCACGTCGTCTACAAGGCGAAGGACGTTCTGGCCCTGGCGGAGATACCGGCGGTGATCGTATGCCAGAGCCCCGTCGACTTCGAGGACTTCGCGAAGATGGGGGTCAAGACGAGGCTCGTGATGCCCCCGAGAAATAAGGTCGAGACACAGGGAACCGTCGTCGACATCGTCTACGGCGTCACGAGAGGCGCGACGTGCCAGAGGGAGAAGCTCAACCGGCTGGCCAAGGTCCTCAACCATCACCTGGCCCGGATGGAAAGGGAGGAGAAGAGAAAGCAGGAAGAGGAGGAGCTGCCCGAGGCTGAGCGGAAGGCCAGGGCGAAGAAGAAGGCGGAAGAGGCTAAGGCAGGAACTGGAATGAGCACCTCTTTCTTTTAAAGGAGAGCTAGAAAAGGAGATGGACGGACTCGAACGACGCGGCTCTGAAGATCGCGACGACGATCTCTGATCGGAGACGATCGCGGCCTGAACGCCTGGAGATGGAGACGAAGATGAAGCTGGTGATACTTCTGGGAGACGGGATGTCCGACCATCCCATCGAGGCGCTGGACGGGAAGACACCCCTTGAGGCGGCAGAGACCCCCAACATGGACAGGATCGCCAGGCTTGGCAGAGGCGGCCTGGCCGCGAACGTCCCCCCTGGCATGCCGCCGGGAAGCGACGTTGCGAACCTCTCGGTGATGGGCTACGACCCGAAGAGGTACTACAGCGGTCGCGCCCCCCTGGAGGCGGCGGCGATGGGGGTCGCCCTGGGCAAAGACGACGTCGCCTTCCGGTGCAACCTCGTCAACGTCGACCTCGAAAAGAGGATCATGGTCGACTACAGCGCGGGACACATCTCCTCAGAAGAAGGCCGAGAGCTGATCGCGGCCCTCACCAAATCCCAGCCCAGTCTCAGGCTCTATCCGGGCGTAAGCTATCGAAACCTCCTGGTCCAGGAGAAAAACGACGGCCTTGGGGCAGACTGCACCCCGCCCCACGACATCTCGGGCCAGCCGATCGACGGCCACCTCCCTAAAGGCGAGGGCTCCGAGGTCCTTCGGGAGATGATGCTCGAATCGATCCCCGTCCTCGCAGAGCATCCTGTCAACCTCCGCCGCGCGAAAGAAGGAAAGCGGCCCGCCAACATGATCTGGCTCTGGGGGCAGGGTAAGGCCCCCTCGATGCCAAGGTTCCGCGAGATCTGGGGTATCGAGGGAGCCGTCATATCCGCCGTCGACCTCCTCAAGGGGATGGGGGTCTACGCCGGGCTTGAGGTGATCGATGTGCCCGGCGCCACCGGAGTTCTCGACACAAACTACGAGGGGAAGGTCGCCGCCTGCCTCGACGCCCTCGACCGGGTCGACTTCGTCTATCTGCACGTCGAGGCCCCCGACGAGATGGGCCACGACGGCGATCTCGACAAGAAGATCGAGGCGATCCGCCGATTCGACGCGCGGGTCGTCGGCCCGGTCCTTGCCGGCCTCGCGAAGTCCGGCTCCGACTGGCGCGTCATGGTCCTGCCCGACCACCCGACCCCCATCTCGATAAGAACCCACACATCAGAGCCCGTCCCCTTCGCGATGATGGGCTCAAGAATCGAGCCCGACGAGATGGAGGCCTTTTCCGAGCGGGAGGCGGTGCGCGGCGGGTGCGGCAAGGTCGAGGGGTGGCGGCTGATGGGAATTTTATCGGAGAGAATACCATGAAGGTTAAAAATCCGCTTTTATTTGTAACTGCTCCAATCAAACAGCGCGCGGCCACCCCGCCCTAAAGGGCGGGGTATGCTTCGGGCCGCGCGCCCGTTTTTCCGGATTTCAGAAATAGTCAAGTCTTTGTTG
>NPIE01002441.1_pt2 | contig 97839 bp, 58 predicted proteins | sample 8637661 | NCBI WGS metagenome assembly NPIE01 (sample SAMN07420842, study PRJNA396082) | bioreactor metagenome | isolation source: sample BA12 brine-fed electro-methanogenic bioreactor BA | place: Japan: Kochi | collected 2016-12-09
ACGTTTTTCAACGGACTGCTAGCGTACGGCCTGAACAGACTCCGTCAGCTCGAACGCGGCCTCCTGATCGCCGATGAACACCTTGAACCGGCCGGGCTCCAAGGTGGGTTCGCTGTCGGCGCCGATGAACATCATATCCTCGGTCTTCAGCGTAAACGTCACCGTCTGAACCTCACCCGCATCAAGATCAATCTTTGTAAAGCGCTTCAGTTGTCGCACGGGTGGCGTGACGCTGCGGACCTCGTCGTGCAAATAAAGCTGAACGATCTCCTTGCCCCGCCTCGGTCCGGTATTCGTCACCTCGACGTGAACCGTCAACCCTTCGCCTGGCCTGATTGTCTCAGCGCTGAGCGTCAGGTTCGCATACTTGAACGTCGTGTAGCTCAGGCCATGTCCGAAGGGCCACTGCGGCCGATACGTTTCGCTGGGCTTGTGATCGTACAACGTCAGGTCGCCGGTATGGGCCGGATACGTCAACGGCAGCTTGCCGCTGGGATTCACATCGCCGAACAGCACGTCCGCGATCGCCCGGCCGCCCTCCATACCGGGCAGGTAACCCATCACCACCGCCTGGGCCTGATCGGCGGCCGTGCCCAGCAGACGGGGCCGCCCCTCGACCAGCACGATCACCACGGGCACACCCGCCCGCGACAGGGCCACCACGAGGTCCCGCTGCGCCGCCGGTAACGACAGATCGTCGATGTTGCCCGGCGTCTCGCAGTACGTCGGCTCGCCCAGGCACACCACCGCCACATCCGCCTGCCGGGCCGCCCCCACAACCGCCTGCACGTCCCAGGCCTCCTCGCCAAACGGCGCCCCAGGCACGTACGTCACGCTCTCCGCGCCCGCCTTCTCGCGGATAGCCTCCAGGATCGTGTGCTTCTCGGCCGGATACAGGTCCTCGCGGTCACCCTGCCACGTGATCGTCCAGCCGCCGTTGAGGACGCTGAGCAAATCCGCCGTCGGGCCCGTTACCAGGATCCGGGCGTCCTTGGACAAAGGCAGCACGCCGCCATCGTTCTTCAGCAGCGTGATCGCCTCCCGCGCCGCCTGCAGGTTCAACTCGGTCGCCTCGGCCGTCGCAAAACGCGCCTTGGCCTCCGGATCGGGATAGGGGTCCTCGAACAGCCCCAACGCCTGCTTGACCCTTAGAATCCGTCGGACCGCCTCGTCGATCCGGCTCATGGGTACTTCACCCTCGCGCACGAGGTCTACGAGATGGTCGTAGAAGCTGTAATCATACGGCACCATGCTCATATCCACACCGGCCAGGACGGCCATCTTGACCGCCTCGCGCTGCGTCGCGGCGACCTTCTCCCGCTGCCACAGGTTGTTGATATCGTTCCAGTCCGAGACCACGAGCCCCTCGAAACCGAGCTCGCCCCGGAGGATATCGATCAGGTAATAGCGGCTGGCGTGGACCGGCAGGCCGTTGATCTCGCTGCTGTTGACCATGCACGTGGCGACGCCCGCCTCGACCGCCGCGGCGAAGGGCTTGAGGAAGTACTCGCGCAGAAGGCGGTCGGGGATGTGCGCGGGCGTGCGGTCCTTGCCCGTGCGGGGCACGCTGTAGCCCAGGTAGTGCTTCATGCACGCGGCCACGCGGGCGGGGTCGGCCAAATCGTCGCCCTGCTGAGCCTCAACGTAGGCGGCCCCCATCACCGACGCGATGTACGGATCCTCGCCGAACGTCTCCCAGACCCGTGGCCAGAGCGGGTTCCGCGCCAGACCCAGCACCGGGTTGAAGTTCCATGGAATGCCCGCCGCTCGCGTCTCGGCCGCCGTCACCACCGAGGCACGGCGGACCAGGTCCACGTTGCCCGTCGCGGCCATGGCGATACTCTGCGGGAACAGCGTCGCCCCCACGATGTAATTGGCCCCGTGGATCGAGTCGATGCCATAGATGACCGGGATGCCCAGGCGCGTCTCCTTCGTGGCCACGTCCTGAATCGCGGTGATGACCTCCTGCCAGTTGTCCATCGTGTTGGCTGAGCCGCCGCAGTTGAGGATTGATCCCACGTGGTGCGTCACCATCGCGGCACCCAGTTTCTCCATGTCGAGCTGCACATGACGGTCGTCCAGTCGCTTCGCAACGACCTCGAGCGTCAACTGGGTCATCTGGCCGACCTTTTCCTCGATGGTCATTCGGCTCAGCAAGTCGTCGATCCGCCCATCTGTTCCGGCGCTCTTTTCGACCGATCCGCCCGTCATGGCCGACCGTGCCGGGTCCGCAGGCCCACAACCGGCCACGATCAGAAGCCCCGCCATCATCACGCATGCCACCGTTTTCATGGACATTCCCTTTCCTGGATTCCCGGCCTGTGTCTTCATCCTACTCGACCGGCAGAATGTCAAGCTCGGCCACGGTCGTATACGGCTGGCCGACCACCTCGGACAAGGCGACCAGCCGGATGAACCGCGCGGTCGCCGGCTTGTCAAACGTCACCTTCTCCAACGCGGACGTGTTGCGGAATCGGCCCGTCGCCACCGCCCGACCCCAGTCCTTGCCGTCGTTGCTCACGTAAAACTCGTACCGCCCGATCCGGCCGTTGGCCATGTCTTGCCGCGGCAGGTATGAGAATCCACTCATGCTCGTCGGCTTGCCGAGGTCCACCTGGATCTCGTGCGGATGACCCGGCTGGCCGGTGCTCCACGTGGTATGCCAGAAGGTATCCGGCTTGCCGTCGATCGCGTGCTCGGCATCGCCCTCGCCCGGCTCGAAGCAGTCGACGTGGACCACCTTCCACGCCGACTTGGTGATCTGCGCCAGGTCCGCCACGGTGATGACGCTGTCGATCATGCCCTCGGCGAAGGCCCGGGCCTTGACCACCCGGCCCGCCGGCACCGGCATCGGCTGCGTATACAGCGGCGAATCGGGCGTGGGGGTCGAACCATCCACGGTATAACGGATGTTGGCCCCGAGCGTCTCGCACGTCATGACGATGCGATCGTTCTCGTGGGCGATCCGCACGGGCTTGACCTGCTTGGGCACGGCCAGTGGCCTGCGGGCCACGGCCTCCGGGTCGCCGCCACTCGTGATCGGCCGCAGGCAGAACATGTACGCGTAATCCCGCGCGGACAGGGTGTACTGCTTGTGCGGTCGGGCGCCCCAACTGTTGTCGCCGCCGACCCCCGTCTGCTTGAGGTCCAGGTTAATCGTCACGAAATCGCTGCGCGGCAGCTCGTGGATGTGCATCGCCGCATCCAGGGCCTCCTGCGTGTAGGGCCAGGCGCTGATGCTCAGCAACGGCATGCCCACGGCCATCAGACCGCGGCCCGCCCCATCGGTCCACGCCACCCAGCGGACGTCGCAACGATTGGCGTTCTCCTGCGGCTTGACGTAGTCGTGGTCCAGGTCCTCGACCTTACCGCTGTAATAGCCCACCGCGGCGCCGGTCTTGCGGTCCCAGTAATTCTCGTGAGGCCCGCGGCCGTACCACGTCATGCTATCCATCGCCTTGGGTACGGCGGCCTGCATGCCGAATCGCGGCAGCTCAGGGAGCGCCCCGCCCGGCGCGAAGCTGGCCTCCACGAGCACGTCCCCGTTGCTGTAGATCGTGTAGGTATTGCGCCAGTCGCTGTCGGCGGCGGGCAGCGTCGCCTCGGTGGTGATTCGCACGACCGATGCGGCCGGCTGCTCGACGCGCACGGTATGGACCTGTCGTCTCGGTCCGGCGTTCTTCCACACGCCCAGCCGTTGGATCGCCCGGTTGCCATCGTCGTTGTCGGTCAAGGCCCGCCAGAAGTTGGGCACCAGTGGCCGGGCCAACAGTTCGGCACCTTTGTATCGCAGCGATTCGATCGCCCCGCTGGCGCGACCCACGGTCACCGATACATCACCGTTGAACACACGGATGGCCTCCGCCGGCTCGACGACGTTGAGCGCGGGCATGGCCGCCGTGTCCGCCTGCGCCGGCGCCGAGACCTCCCAGGACATCTTGAACTGGTCCCAGGCCACCACGTATCCCTTCGGCGCCCAGAGCTGGTCGGCGGCCAGCGCGAAAGTGACCTTGAGCCAGTATTCCGAACCGGGCCGCAATGAGGGCTTGGTCACCGGAACCGCAACGACCGTATCCGCTCCCGCCGCCGGCAATGGCCCGGGCAGGGTCCCCTTGGCGATGACGTTGCCGTCCTCGCAAAGCTCCCACCGACCCTCGACGAATCCGGCCAGGTCCTGAAACGCGTACTTGTTACGGATGCGAATCGTCCCGGCGGCCAGGTCCACCGGCTCGGCCTTGATGTACTGGTAGACCTTCTTGACTTCGTAGAGCGAGGGGTTGGGCGTGCGGTCCGGCTGGACCAGGCCATTGCAGCAGAAGTTATCGTCGTTGGGCACGTCGCCGTAGTCCCCGCCGTACGCCCAGAACATCTTGCCGTCCTCGAACTTGCGCAGACCCTGGTCGACCCAGTCCCAGATACTGCCGCCCTGCAGCGCCGGGTACGCCTCGATCGCGTCCCAGTAGTCCTGCAGGTTGCCGACGCTGTTGCCCATCGCGTGGGCGTATTCGCACAGGATCAACGGCCGATCCGGGTTGCTCTTGGCATAGGCTACGATGCTCTCGATCGAGGAATACATGGGACAGACGATATCCGTGTGCGGCTGCCGGCCCGCCCGCTCATAGTGCACGGGCCGCGTGGGGTCGTTCTCGTGAATCCACGCGCTGGTCGCCTCGAAGTTGACGCCGTCGCCGGCCTCGTTGCCCAGCGACCAGATGATGATGCTGGGGTGATTCTTGTCCCGCTCAACCATGCGGATCGTTCGATCCAGGTGCGCCTCTTTCCACGTGGGGTCCTTGGCCAGGCTGCGCTCGCCGTACCCCATGCCGTGCGACTCGATGTTCGCCTCGCCGATCAGGTACAGGCCGTAGCGGTTGCACAACGGGAACCAGCGCGGATCGTTGGCATAATGAGCCGTCCGCACGGTGTTAATGTTGTGCCGCTTCATCAAGAGGATATCCTCGATCATCGACTCGGTGCTCACGTAGTGCCCCGTGTCCGGGTCGTGCTCGTGCCGGTTGACGCCCTTGACGTAGATGGACACCCCATTGACCATAAGCTGCGCGTTGCGAATCTCGACCTTGCGGAAGCCAAAGTCCGTCTGGAGCACCTCGGTGACGCGACCCGATGTGTCCTTGAGCGTCAGTAGAACCTTATACAGATTCGGCGTCTCGGCGGTCCATTTCTTCGGGTTGGGGATGCCGACCTTCATCTCCAGAACCGATTCGCTCCCGGCCGCCAGCCCATCCACGAAGGCGACGACCAGCGGGTCCGTCTTGACGGGACGCCCGGCCTCATCCAAGAGGGCCACCTCAACGGCATGGGCCCCGGCACGGTCACGGCCATAGTTGCGGACCTTCGCACGGATGTTCAACTCGGCGTCACGGTACCGGGCATCCAGATCGCTCCATACCCAGAAGTCGCGGATATGCACGCTCGGCGTGCTGAACAGGTACACATCCCGGAAGATTCCGCTGAGCCGCCAGAAGTCCTGGCACTCCAAATACGACCCATCCGACCAGCGGTAGACCTCGGCGGCCAGCACGTTCTCGCCGGGCCGCAGGCACTCGGTGACGTTGAACTCCGCGGGCGTGCGACTGCCCTGACTGTAACCGACTTTGCGGCCGTTGACCCACACGTAGAACGCCGATTCGACCCCGTCAAAGTGCAGGAACACTTGGCGGCCGTCCCAGTCGCGCGGCACGGTAAACGTCGTCCGGTATGACCCGACGGGGTTGGGCAGCTTTGCCTGCAAGTAGTCCGATGGGACACGGTCACTCAAGATGTGTGGGGGATTGGCCACGAAGGGGTAACGGATATTCACGTACAGCGGTACGCCGTAGCCGTGCATCTGCCAGTTGCTGGGCACGGGAATCTCGTCCCAATCGTCGACCTCATAATCGGGCTTGTAGAAATCGACGGGGCGTTCCGACGGCTGTTTGACCCAGTGGAACTTCCACAGCCCGTTGAGCGACTTGTGAAATGGGCTGACCTCCCGCGTGGCCTTGATCGCCAAGGCCGCATCCGGATACGGCATGAGCGTGCAGTGCCCGGGCTCCTTGTTCTGCCCGATCATGTGTTGGTTTTCCCAATCGGGCGCCGCCGTCGTCCCGCCGATCAGCCCTGCGGCCACGATCAACAGGCCCGCCACTCGACAGAGGGTCCTGGATGCGTCAGACATGATCTCAACCCTTTCCTCACGCTGTTGAACGGTTCCTATTGTCAAAGTGCCCGGCCGAAACGGTCCCGGGCACTCCATTGCACACATCCCATATCAACGCCGCCCATCCTGCGGAACCGGCGACCCATCGCTTCAGATCACCCCGTCGAACACCTTCACGCCGTCAACCACCTTGCAGGTATGTACGGCGAACGCGTCCGCGAAGGCCGGGCGGCTTCGCGGGTAGGCCGTTTCAACGGCCCGCCGCACCGCGTCCACCGCGTCGGCCCGGACCAGACATCCGGCCGCCCCCTTATCGCCGCCGCCCAGCATCCGCTCGCCCAGCACGCCCTCGACGGTGCGGACAATATCGCACATCGTTTCCAGTTCGGGCCCGCTGATCCGGTACTGGTCCCGCAAGCCGATTCCATCCTCGCGGAAGATCCGCCCGACCGTCCCGATGTCGCCGGCCTTCCAGGCATCCATCATCTCGTAGAACCGCCGTTGCGCGGCGAAAATGTACCGCAGCCGGTCGCACAAATCCGGATGCGAGGCGCCGAACTGCGACAGAATCCGCTCGACCATCACCGGTTCGCGTACGTCCGCCAGACACGATACGTTGTAGCCCGCCTTCTGCAGGAGGCCCACGAGTTGCTCGCACTCCGCGCGGCGCACCTTGTACGTACTCTTCTCCAGGCCGGGCCGGACCGTGCCGGTATCCATCACGACAATGCGAAAGTCCTCGGCCCCCGCGCCAAGCGGCACGTATTCGATGGAGCGGCTCTTCGGGTCGTAGTGCGTGCCCATCCCCTCGCGGGCGAACAGGATCATCGTCTGGTCGAGCTGCCCGCAGGGCGAGCCGATGTACTCGTTCTCCACCGCTTGGGCCAGGTCCACGATGCGGATCTCCGGCTCGACGATCAGCCCGTTGACCTCCACCAGGGAGATAATCAGGTTGATGCACAGCGACGCCGACCGGCTCATCCCCCCGCCGGGGATGTTGCCCACCAGCACGGCGTCCATGCCGCGTTTGAGTGCAAACCCCTGCTGTCGAAGGACGTGGTCCACCCCATAGGGAAACCGGGCCCACGTCTCGGCGACGGCGTCGCTGCGCGGAGGGGGGACATCGCCCAGCGCGAAATCCACCACGCCGTCTTCAGGGAAGTTGTGGCTGTAGAGGCGCACCCGGCCGGCGGCGTTGGGCTTGTACGCCATCCAGATGAACCGGTCCGTCCCCACGCCGAACAACTCCGTGCCGTTGTAGTCGCCGTGCTCGACGCCCAGGCAAAACCGCGAACTCGTCCGGCGGACCCGGCCGCCGGCCACGTCAAGCCCCTGGTCCGCCGCCAGCCTTTTGAGCAGATCAAATGCGTCATGGTCGGTGGTCACGTGCACAACATCCCTCCTAACCGGCCAGGCCGATTGGACTGAACAACACGTACAAAGCCAACGTGATAATCACGACGATCACGCCCCCGATAGCCGCCCCACGCGACCCCGTCAGATCCAGCGTGGTCTTGCTCTCAAAAACCACCGGCTGCGGCAAGGGCCGGGCCATCGTAATCGCCTGCATGATGAGCAGGCACAGCACGAAGCACACGGCCATGCGATTGAGGAACTGTAACTGCGGCACGGCCAGCTTGAGCCCGCCGTACGCCACGATGCTGGTCAGCAGCCCCACGACCCCCGCCACCGGCGGCGCCTTACGGATGAGCAACCCAAAGACAAACACCGCCAGAATGCCCGGACTGATGAAGCCCTGGCTCTCCTGGATGATCGTGAAGATGCTGTTGCTGATCTTCGGATTGCCCAACTGCGGGGCCAGCAGCACGGCGATGACCGTGAACGCCACCACGCAGATGCGCCCCAGCAGGACGATGACGGTCTGCGAGGCCTGCGGGTGGATATACTTCTTGAAGATATCCATCGTGAAGATGGTCGAGGCGGCATTGAGCATGGCGGCCAACGAGCTCACCACCGCTCCCAGCAGCGCCGCGATCACGAAGCCGAACAGCCCCTTGCCCTTGGGCAGCACCTCGCTGAGCAACTGGCCCATGGCCGTGTCGTACTTGTAGGCGATGAACTTCTCGGTCGTCGTCTTGGCGCCGGCGGCCTTGGCCTGTTCCTCCACCGTCGCCGTGAAGGTCTCGACCTCCTGGACCAACCCCGGCAGAATACTCGCGGCGGACTTGTCCTCCGTTTTGAACAGCGTGTGCGGCGCGGGCACCGCCAGATCGAAGGCGGATTGCGACAATGGCAGCACGTAAGGACTCTTAACGTTCACGGCGGCCATCAGCGCCGCGTCCGCGTACACCGCCAGAAGGAACTTCGGCGACTGGCCGGCTTCGGACGCGGCCCTCTGAGCCTGGTGCCATTCCCTCACCCGCTCGGCCGTGACGTCCTCCTCCTGGACCACAAACTCCGTCGCCGGGTTCGCACGCAGGTATTTGGCCAGCACCGGACCGTTGTCCGCCACCGACTCGGCCTGCATCCGCGTCGAGAACAGGTTGAACGCGATGATGCCCGGAATGACGATCGCAAACGGGACGAGAAGCTTCAGAAACGCCGCAAAGACGATCCCCCGCTGCCCCTGCGACAACGACCGCGACCCCAGTGTCCGCTGCGTGATGTACTGGTTCAGACCCCAGTAGTAGAAGTTCGGAATCCACAGCCCCAGCAGCAACGCCGTCCACGGCAGCACCGGATCGTCCTTGGGCAGAAACATGTTCATGCGAACCTTGTTCAGCTCCCAGAAGCGTTGCACGGCGCCCGTGTCGGGATCGAGCTTGACGACCTCCACCGCGCCCGTCGTCACATCGCTGATGCGGGCCACCTCGTCGGCCTGGCCGAGCTTGTTGAAGGCGAACAGCATGATAAAAAGGCCCCCGATGATCAGGGCGCTGCCCTGCAAGAGGTCCGCCCACGCGCACGCCTTGAGCCCGCCGGAGACCACGTAGGCCATCGCGATCAGGCCGATGACCACCGAGCCGGCCGCCAGCGGCACCTCGTAGCCCAGGGGTCGGGCGACCGTACGGATCGTCAACGCCCCGCTGTACGTCACCGACCCCAGCAGCAGCATGTAGATGCCGATCGTCGCCACCGCCATGATCGTCCGGGCCGTGCCGTTGTAGCGATACTCCAGAAACTCGGGCATGGTATAAATGCCGGCCCGTAGGAAATACGGCAGGAAGGCGAACGCGACGATCACCAGCGTGACAGCGGCCATCCATTCATAGCTGGCGATGGCCAACCCCACGTGACTGGCGGCGTTGCCGCTCATGCCCACAAACTGTTCGGTTGAGATGTTCGCGGCGATCAGCGAGAAGCCGATCAGCCACCAGTGCAGCCCCCGCCCGGCCAGAAAGTAGTCCTCGCCGGTCTTCTCGTGTCGGCTCTTGTACACGCCAAGGCCGACGACGCACACGACAAAGACGACAAATACCAGCACATCCACCAACGGCAGTCCGAAGACGAGCATGGTCCATGCCTCCTAAATCCGACACGCATTCCCTTTTTGGCCGGTCGTGCGGCCCTGTCATGGCCTGCCATTATCCGAATTCGACCGGCCAGTTCAACAACATTATCCGCCCCACCCGGCCCAATGCGCCCCCGATCCGTGCCGGCCCCCCCCAGCCCGAGCCGACGACGGCAAAAAACGCGTGGATGACCGCTTGGGCCTTGCAGCCGATGCAGGCGGCGCCTATCATGGTGCGGATTTTGGACCGCTCCCCGACACGCGGGGATCGGGGCCGCGCAAGTGGGAGACCGGAATGGCTATTGTCGTACAGAAATTCGGCGGTACGAGCGTCGCGGATGCCGAGAAGATCCGTCGCGCCGCCGGCCGCGCGCTGAAGGCCCACCGACAGGGCCACCAGGTCGTCGTCGTCGCCTCGGCCCGCGGCAAGCAGACCGACCAGCTCATCGCCGACGCCCTGGAGCTGAACCCCAAGCCGCCCCGCCGCGAGCTGGACCAACTGCTCAGCACGGGCGAACAGCAGACCGTCTCGCTGATGGCGATGGCCCTGGACGCCATGGGCCAGAAGGCGATCAGCTTCACGGGCGCCCAGATCCGCATGATCACCGACGACGCCCACACCCGCGCCCGCATCCAGAGCATCGACGCCGACCGCATCCGGCAACGGCTCGACGAGGGCTACATCGTCATCGTCGCCGGCTTCCAGGGCGTCGACGAGAAGGGCAACGTCACCACCCTGGGCCGCGGCGGCTCCGACACCAGCGCCGTCGCTCTGGCCGCGGCACTGAAGGCCCAGGTGTGCGAAATCTATACCGACGTGGACGGCATCTACACGACCGATCCGCGGATTTTCCCGGCCGCCGTCAAAATGGACCGTATCAGCTACGATGAAATCCTGGAGCTGGCCAGCCTCGGCGCCGGCGTCATGCACGGACGCTCCATCGAGTTCGGCAAGAAGTACGACGTGCCCATCCACGTCCGCAGCAGTCTGAACGATTCCCCCGGAACCCTGATCACACATGAGGTACCCCAAATGGAAGGCATTCTCGTCTCCGGCGCGACGCTGCAAAAGGAACTGGCCAAGATCACCCTGGTCGGGGTCGACAACAAGCCCGGCAACGCCGCCCGCATCTTCGCGCACCTGGCCACGGCCCGCGTGATCGTCAACGACATTATTCAGACCGAGGTCAGCCCCGAGAAGGCCAACCTGTCGTTCACCGTCGCCAAGGGTGATCTGGACGACGCGTGCACGGCCCTGGAAGGCATTCGCGAGGAGGTCGGTTGCGAGTCGCTGTTCGTGCGGGATGACATCGCCGAGATTTCGGTCGTGGGCGTCGGTATGCGCAGCCACTACGGCGTGGCCGACAAGCTCTTCCGCGCCCTGGCCGAGGCCGAGGTGAACATCGATTCGATCACCACCAGCGAAATCCGCATCAGTTGCATCGTCGATATCCAACAGGGCACCACGGCCCTGCAGGCCGTCTGCAATGCCTTTGAGCTGGACAAGCCCGCCACCCAGCGCAAGCCATAGGAACCCGCGGGCCTCCGTACAGGTCGCACCATGGCCGGGACGTCTCGGCATCGTGTTCCCATGAGCCGTCGAAGCCGACGCGGCGCGTGGGCGGCCCTGATCCTGTTGGTGCTCGCCCTCAGCATCCTCGATCATCGTCTGGGCGGGCCCGTCCGCACGACCGTCGGGCGTTGGGGCCCGGATTGGCACGACTGGCGCACGTACCACGGCAGGACCTTCACCGTCGTTCGCGTGGTCGACGGCGACACGCTCGACATCGACCATCCGGACGGCGAGCACGAGACCACGCGGGTGCGTCTGCTCGGCGTCGACACCCCCGAAAAGGCCAATGAGAACAACCCCGCCATGTACTACGCCGAGGAGGCCGCCGCCTTCGCCCAGGGCCTGGCGGAGGGCACGCAGGTCACGATTTATCTGGACGACGTGGGCGACGTGCGCGGCAAGTACGGGCGGCTGCTGGCCTACGTGGAACTGCCGGATGGGAGCATCCTCAACGAGCGGCTCCTGCTGGAGGGATGCGGCTATGCCGACACCCGCTTCGGCCACAGTCGCTACGCGCGATACATCGGACTGCAAAACCAGGCGCGTCGCGCCGGCGGCGGGCTGTGGGCCGAGGTCCGGCCCGACCAACTGCCCCGCTGGCTCCAACGTCAGGGCCTGCCGGCCTTGCCGCCCACCAAGCCCCAGGCGGGAAAACCCGAAGCAGAGATCCTTGACAGTCGCCAAACCGACGGTTAGCCTGGAATTGTTCGCGGAGCGTGTTCGAATTCGATTCGGAGGAAGTTCCATGTGTACTGATCACTCCTGCAGTCACGCAGTCCCCGGCGGTTGTTGCATGTCCAAGGCGCGTCTCGCGCTCAATCGACGCCAGTTCGTGGCGGGCCTGGGCGCAGGGTTGGCGGCCCCGGCACTGGCCGCCTCGGCCCTGGCGGCGGTGCAACGGCCCAGCGACATCCCGACGTTCGCCCCCACGCCGCCCAAACCGCTGGTGATCCAGCCCGTACTGACGATCACCATCCCGCAGCGGCGTCCCCAGACGAGCTGGCGCTCCTGGGGGGGCTTCCACAAGCCCGAAGATGTCCAGGATGAGCAGAGGCGAATCTCCGGCGAGCTGAAGAAGCTGCAAGCCGACAGCGAGTTTCCCATGGAGATCCGTCCCCTGGTCACGCTCAACGACGCCAAGAAGGCCGCCGAGCTCGCCAAGGCCGATCACGATGTGATGCTCATCTACGCGGCCAACGCGTGGCTCGACGTCCTGGAGAATCTGACGAACCCGGAAAAGTGGACGGTGATGTTCGTCCGGCACAAATCCGGGCCCGTCTACCTCTGGTACGAGATCGCCCACAATCGCTACCTGCGCAAGACCGTGGATGAGTATGGTCAACCGGGCGTGGACTATCAGGACGTGGTCGTTGACCGGCTCGAAGAGCTGCAGTGGCGCTTCCGCGCCCTGTATGGCCTGAAGAACATCCTGGGCAAGCGGATCGTCGCCGTCGGCGGCCCCAGCGGCTGGGGCGCGGGCGGCCAGAAGGCCCCGGAGATCAGCCGCACACTGTGGAAGATGGACCTCCGCACCGTGACCTATCAGACCCTGGGCGAGATGATCAAAAAGGCCCGCGCCAATCCCACGCTGGTCAAGTACTGCCGTGCCGCCGCCGGCGAGTTCCTCAAGCGCCAGGGCATCACGCTCGAGACCGAGCGGTCGTTTATCGACAACGCCTTCGTGCTCACCGAGGTGTTCAAGGACCTGATGGCCCAGCACGAGACCGACGCCATCACGATCAACCATTGCATGGGCACCATCATGCCCCTCTCCGAGACCACCGCGTGCCTGCCGCTGATGCTGCTTAACGACGCAGGCTACCACGCCTACTGCGAAAGCGATTTCGTCGTCGTCCCATCAGGTATCCTGCTGCACTATATCACGAGCATGCCCGTGTTCCTCAATGATCCCACCTACCCGCACGACAACGTGGTGACGATCGCACACTGCACCGCGCCGAGCAAGATGAACGGGCGGGATTACGAGCCGGCCCGGATCCTGACGCACTTCGAATCGGACTACGGCGCCGCACCCAAGGTCGAATTCAAGAAGGGCCAGGTGATGACCGTGATCGACCCCGACTTCGACGCCAAGGTCTGGTTGGGCTTCGAGGCCGAGGTGCTCGACAACCCGTTCCTGGACATCTGCCGGTCGCAGACCGATGTCGGTATCCGAGGGGATTGCGAGCAGCTTGTGGCCGAGACCCGCGGCTTTCACTGGATGGCGTCTTACGGCAATTACCTCCGCGAGGTCGGCTACGCCCTCAAAAAGGTCGGCCTGCGATGGAACAACCTCAGCAAGAAGGCCTGACTTCCCGGAGGGGGAAGAGGATGGCGGGACGACACCGAGGTCGTCCCGCTTTTGTATCGGGCCTGGGCACCGAATGCGATCAGGGACGATCGTGCCGTCGCTGGAACGAGTGCCCACAGGTATGATCGTTGCGCAAGATCGCCGATAGACAGGGCGTATCACAGGGTTGGAATCGCATGAACTCCTCCGACCCCGACAGCAAGGAGAATTGATGCCACGAACTACGGCAGCTCCTCCAATTGGAATGCTTCTGGTCGCTCTCCATGTCGGCCTGTGCTCCTGGGGTGATCTGGCTTCGCCAAGGGCCACAGCAGCCACGGACGCGCACGCCGCCGTCCCGGTATCACCCGATGCAATGACCGATTGGCCCCGCTTTCGGGGTCCCGACGGCATGGGGGTCAGCGATGCAAGGGATTTGCCCATCTCCTGGAGCCACAACGAGAATGTGGTGTGGAAGACGCCCCTGCCCGGACCGGGCGCGTCCAGCCCGATCGTCTTTGGCGACCACGTCTACCTGACCTGCTACACGGGCTATTTCGTCTCCGGCCGACCGGACGGCAGTCTTGAAGAGCTCAAGCGACACCTGATCGCCGTACACTGCGGCGACGGTCGCGTCCTTTGGAACCAGGCCCTCCCCGCAAAACTGCCCGAGGAACGCCGTATTCGCGATCACGGCTACGCCGCCAGCACGGCCGTCGCGGACGCCGAGCGGGTTTACGTCTTCTTCGGCAAATCCGGCGTCTACGCGTTCGACCACAGCGGCCGACAGATCTGGCACGCGGACGTCGGCTCACAAACCCACGGCTGGGGCTCCGGGACCTCACCGGTGTTGCACAAGGACCTGGTCATCGTCAACGCCAGCATCGAGAGCGAGTCGCTGGTGGCGCTCGACCGCACGACGGGCCGGCGGCGATGGCAGGCCGAGGGCATCCGCGAATCCTGGAACACGCCGCTGGTCATCACGGCCCCTTCCGGTCGTCAGGAATTGATCGTCGCCATTGCGGGCAAGCTCCTGGCGTTTGATCCCGACACCGCTCGGTCGCTCTGGTCCTGCGACACCGACATCGGTTGGTATATGGTCCCCAGCGTCATCGCCGCCGATGGGATCGTCTACTGCCTGGGCGGCCGTTCGGGCACCGCCGCCCTGGCCGTCCGCGCGGGGGGCAGCGGCGACGTGACCGCCACCCATCGGCTCTGGACCAGTGACCGCGGCTCCAATGTCTCCTCCCCCGTCTACCACGAGGGGCACCTGTACTGGATGCACGAACAGCGGGGAATCGCGTATTGTGCCCGCGCTTCAACCGGTGAAATCGTCTACGAACAGCGCCTTGACCGCGCCGGGCAGGTATATGCCTCGGCCCTGCTGGCCGCCGGCCGCGTGTATTACCTGACCCGCGACGGCAAGACGTTCGTGCTCGCCGCCGAACCACGGTTCAGACAATTGGCCGTCAACGATCTGCAGGATGGCGGCGTCTTCAACGGCAGCTTCGCCGTAACCGGTAATCGATTGCTGGTCCGCTCGGACAAGTACCTCTACTGCCTGGGCCAGTAGCCCCTTGGCAAGGCGAATGCCTTTGTGAAAGGTAGAATTGATGAAGAAGGAACAGACTCTGATATCGACGGTTGCCCTGGTGCTTGTGAGTGCATCGCCGTTCCTCTGGGCTCAGGCCGACGACTTCACCGCGATTCGTGCCCAGGTGTGTTTTGATCGACCCCTGCGCGCATGGGACGGCTTCGGCGTCAACTACGTCGAGGTGCCACAAACCGTGGACTACGACGCCGACCCACAGGAGTACGGGGGCTTTAGTCTGCTCACCGAGGAACAGCGACAGACGGTCTGTGACCTGATCTTCGGCGATGACGGCCTGCAGCCGGATCTGGTGAAGATGTTCCATGATCCCTGGCACCAGGCCCGACCCGATGGGCCCTTCGACCACGAGCGTACGACCCGCTGGATGCGATACTTCGTCCGCGAGGGTCTCAAACGCACCCGCGCCCGAGGGCAGGACCTGACGATCATCACCACCCTGTACGGACCACCACCGTGGGCAACGAAACAGCAGCTTCTCCGTGGCCGCGACCTGGACCCGGCCCGCAAGGAGGACCTGGCCGAATACCTCATTGGCTGGGTGCGATTCCTTCGCGAGCAGGAAGGGTTCCCGGTGAAGTTTGTCTCCCTGCACAACGAGGGCGAGGACTGGCGACGATGGCCGGCCGACGGCGCCAGCGGCAACATCGGCAAAGGCCATGACTACAACCTGTTCTGGCCCCCGGAGCAGGTGGTGGATTTCTTGACGTTCATGCGGCCGATGTTGGACCGCGCCGGCCTGCAAGAGGTCGGCCTGACGCCGGGCGAAACCACCAACTGGTTCCGCTTTCACGCGTGGGGTTATGCCCAAGCCATCGCCGATGATGCGCAGGCACTGGCGCATTTGGGTCTGATTACCTCACACGGTTTCTACAGCGGCGACTATGGCCGTTGGTTCGGCGATCATCGCTCGGTCGGCATCGACCTCCTTCGCGAAAAGCGGCCCGACCTGCACGCCTGGGTGACCAGCACCAGTTGGAGCAGGATGGACTGCCGCAACCTTTTCGAGATGTACGGCAACATTTACTCGGCCAAGGTCAACGGCATCATCCCCTGGGCGGCCGTTCAGCGCCCGGCCAAATGGGTCGGCGGTGATCCCAATCCGGGCTGCGCGGTCCGCATCCATGAAGACGGCCGTTACGAGGTCTTGCGGGGTTATTATTACTACAAGCAAATCTGCCGCGCGGGCCAGGCCGGTATGGCCGTCGCACGGACCGCCTGCATGGACTCCGAGACCGCCGTCATCGCCTTTGCCTCCAACGGTACGCCTCACCCCGATGCATTCGTTCTGGTCAACATCGCCTCCCAGCCCAGGCGGTTCGCAGTACGCCTGAGCGGTACTCCGGCGAGCCGCTTCGCCGCGTGGCGCACGACCGATGCAAAGGACCGCTACGCGCCGCTGGGCACGATGGACGTCGAGAACCACGTGCTGCGCTACGAGGCCCCCGCCCAATCGGCCACAACGTTTTTCGCCCGATGAATCACCCGTGCCCTCTCGAAAGGCCCCTGCCATGAGACGTTTATGGATGATAGCGTTGATTCTGACCGTCGTTGCGTCCAGCACGTGGGCCTCGCCGCCGGCCGATCCCGGCGGCCGGGGCGTGGACTGGGCTCAAGCCCGCGCCAAGATCGAGCAATTCGACTGGGCCAAGCGGATCGCACGGGACATGCGGCAGGAGGTCGAACGCACGCGCCGCCAGTTCGTCCATCCGCCGCTGGGTCTGACCGGCTGGTGGCACCATTACTACTGCGCCAAAGACGCCCACCGGCTCACCTTCGACCCGGACAAGCCCACCGAACACGTCTGCCCTGCCTGCGGCGCCGTCTATTCCGGGCCGCCGTATGACGACTGCTGGCGATCCCAGGTGCACGCGACCATCTGCCGGGCCGTTCAATACGCCGCGGTCCTCTACCGGCTGACCAACGAGGATACCTACCTCGACTACGTTCGCGACATCCTGCTGTGGTACGCGGACCACTACACGGATTTTGAGGTTCACGGCGAGCACGCCGGCAAGGGCCGTATCCGCTCACAGTCCCTCGATGAGGCGACCCAACTGGTGACGCTCGCCCAGGCCTGCTGGGACGCGTGGCCCGCGTTGAGCCAGGCGGATCGAGAGCGCATCCTGAACGGCTACTTCGTGCCCGACGCCCGCTTCATCCACGCCCAGACCGGCGCTATCCACAACATTCACAGTTGGCATAACGCCGCCGTCGGCCTGGTCGGTATGCTCGCTGGGGACGCCTCGCTGATCGAGCAGGCCGTCGACGGTCCGTTCGGCCTCAAGCAACAGATCGCCAAGGGCACCCGCGAGGATGGCTTCTGGTACGAGGGCTCGGTCGGTTATCACTTCTATACAATCCGGTCGCTGGAGCCGCTCTATCTGGCCGCCCGCGCCCGGGGTCTGGACCTGAGCGGCACGGAGAAGTTCGAACGCATGTATCGTGCGCCCCTGCGGATGGCGTTTCCCAACGGCGAGCTGCCCGCCAACAACGATGGCTGGCCGGGGACGAACCTGTCCGGCATGACCCCCTACTACGAGGTCGCCGCGGGCCTGTGGCCCCAGTCAGACCTGCCGGCGTACCTGGCCACGTTGTACGGCTCGCGGTCCCGGACGGGCCTTGATGCCCTGCTGTACGGCCCGGCGCCGTTGCCCCCGGCCAAGCCCCTCGGCGCCGACAGCGTACTGTTTGAAGACTCCGGCATCGCCATCCTGCGCAACGCCGCGGCCAACGCCTACCTCAAATTCGGGCCCTATGGCGGCGGCCATGACCATCGTGATCGGCTCAACCTCATCGTCTTCGCCCATGGCCGCGTGGTCATCCCCGATATTGGCACCAGCGGCTACGGTATCGGTTTGAACCGCTGGTTCCGCTCACCCGCCGCCCACAACCTGCTCGTCGTGGATGGCGGGGTTCAAGCGCCCTGTTCCGGCGAGCTGCTCGCCTACGCCGCCGACCGCGTCCACGCCGCCGCCGGACCCGCCTATCGCGGCGTCAAGATCGAGCGCGAATTGCACCTCGATGACGAGGCCCTGGCCGACCACGTGACCGCCCGCGCCGACGCCGAACACACGTATGACCTGTTCTACCACGTCCGCGGCACGCTGGCCAAATGCAGCGTCCCTCTTGCCCCGGCCGAGCCCTTCACACAGGGTGTCGGCTATGACATGCTGCAAACCCCACGGCGAGGCCGGGTCGACGGCACGGTGCGACTCGAGTTCACCTTGCGCGATGGGCCCGGGCGCCTTGTTTTGGCTTGTCGGTCCGAGACTCCTTTCGAGGTCTACACCGGCACCTGTCCGGACAACCCGGCCGATCAACAGATGGCCTTTGTCATGGTCCGCGTCCGCGCTCGGACCGTCACGTGGGAAAACAGCCTCCTGTGGGCTGGTGAGCCGCAGACCACCCAGGCCCGACAGGGCCGATAACGGCGACCGCATCTGGGCCCGATGATGCATCAAGGCGACATCGCGTACACTCCCCACCGCCTGTGCGACCGGCGAAAAACCGCTTAACCCTACCGCATGGCTGGTCGATACCACACCGGGAACGGGAACTCACAACATCAACACGAGGTGCATAGATGGTCGGTAAAGTCGGGCAGAAACCCAAAGCGCTCGTGGCCGAAGATCAGACCCCGAACCAAAAGCTGATTTGCATCCATCTGGAAAAACTGGGCTTCGACGTACAGGCGGTGAGCAATGGCCAGGAGGCCCTGGACGCCGTCTCCCGCGAACCTTTTGACCTGATCGTCCTGGACATGCAGATGCCGCAGGTCAGCGGCTATGAGGCCGCCACCCAGATGCGCCAGCAGGGCATCGAAACACCGATCGTGGCCCTGACCGCCCACGCCATGAGCGGTGACCGCAAGAAGTGCCTTGAAGCCGGCTGCAGCGACTACCTGGCCAAGCCTTTCCGCCAGGAGGAATTGCGAGACGTCGTCGACCGTCTGTGCTCGGCCTCGTCAGCCCGAGGTTAACGCCCATCCCGTTCGGTAACGACCGCGGCCCCCTCCCGCACCATCTGGCCGAACGCTTCTATCAGACGCTGCGTCGCCGGGCCCGGCTTGCCCGACCCTACCGCCGTACCCTCAAACCGCACCACCGGCACGATGTCCTTTGTGGTCACCGCCAGGAACAATTCATCGGCCCTCGTCGCCGCCTGCGGCGTCAACACCCGCTCCGCCGCCCGCAGGCCGATGCGATCGGCCACGCGGAGCACGTGGGCCCGCGTGATGGACGGCAGGATTTCCGGACCCAGCGGCCGTGTGATCAGTTCGCCCCGCCCCGTATCCACGGCGAAAAACGCACTGCCCGCCCCCTCGGTAATCCGCCCCGTCTCGTCCACCAGAATCGCTTCGGCACAACCCTTCTTCTCCGCGTCCATCCGGGCCAGCACGTTGGGCAGCAGATTCAGGCTCTTGATGTCGCACCGCTTCCATCGCCAATCCGGAAACGTCGAGACGGCCACCCCCCGCTCCTTGTCCGCCCGGCTGTCGGGCGCCGGGCCGATGGTCAGCAGGAAGTTCGGCTTGAGCGGCCCTTTTGGCGCGTGGCTGCGGGGTTCCGAGCCGCGGGTCACGTGGAAGTAGATCTTGGCATTGGCCAGACCGGTCTGCTCGAACGCCCGCAAGACCCGGGCCCGGACCTGCTCGATGGAGACGCCCTCGATATGCACCTCATGCAATGACCGGTCAAAACGGCGCAGATGATCCTCCAGGGCGAAAATCGCCCCATCATAGCTGCGGATCACCTCGTAGACGCCGTCGCCGAAGTACAGCCCCCGATCCAGATGCGCCCCGTCAAGCTCCCCGGCCGGGATCAGCCGGTCATCGATCATTGCCCGTTCCATGGCCCACGCTCCAAGAAAGCCGATTGGTGTTCGCGATATTCTGCCCCCCGCCTCGGTCCTTGGCAATCCCGCAACACAAAATTCCCCAAATTCCGCATCAGGCCCTTTACAACCTGCCCCGGAATCCGTATAGTCCATCGCTTCACGTACCTGTGTGTGGTGATGTTTTGTGGGAGTTCAGAATGTACGCAGTCGTTGAGCAAGGCGGCCGTCAATTCAAGGTCAGCCAGGGTGATACCATCGAGATCGAGCTGACCGAGGTCGCTCCGGACGCCAAGACCATCGAGATGGACAAGGTGCTGTTCGTCAGCGATGGACAGGATATCAAGGTCGGCACCCCCTACCTGGAAGGGGCCAAGGTAATCGCCACGTTTCGGACGACCGCCGAGGATGCCATGGTCAAGGGGCCCAAGCTGTATCCGACGCATTTTCGCCGTCGGAAGAACAGTTCCCGTCGGGTCGGCCACCGGCAGAAGTACTTGCAGGTGACCATCGACACCATTGAGGCCTAGTCGGCCGCACACCTGCGTTGGAATGCTCAGGCCCGGCACGTCCTGCCGGGCCTTTTGTCGTGCTGAGCCTGCCGGTGCGCGGTCGCCCCGCCGTGTTTATCCGCCCCATTCCCGACACGCCCGGGAGGCGATGAGGGTTTGTGTCGCAGGCCTGACGCCCACACGGAGGGTTTTATCGGACGAGGCGGATCGCGCCGTAAATTTGTTTTGCTCGGCGAACCAAACGTGTAAAATCGCCGATAGACCCGGTGCCCACCGCCTCGCGACGCATGGCCGCGGCGGGCGACAGGGGCAAACACGGGACAAGGAAAGGCGGAACCAATGGAAGAACTCATCGGCAATGTCGCAGGACAGATCTGGGGTGTGCTCAATTCCCACAAGAATCCGGTTAACGTAACCGACCTGCCCAAGCTCATCAAGGCCAAGCCGCAGATCGTCTATCAGGGCCTGGGCTGGCTGGCCCGCGAAGGCAAGGTCGTGTACCACGAACGCAGCGGCAAGGTGGCCGTGTCGCTCAGCCCGGCTGAAGTTTGCTGCTGACATCCCGGTGCCCCATTACCCAACTCGAACGAGGCAGCTCGGGTTGTTGGCGAGTGGATCGTTTCGAGCGGCGAGGGGTTTTGTTGCGCGCCGAGGCCGTTACGTCAGTTCCACCGACCAGTACGCGTGATCAAGGAACTGCTTCCAACTGCGGTACCGTTCGTGGTTCAAATGCACGTGAATCACGGGGTTGCGCCGGGGCTTGAGGGGCTTGGCGATAAGGTGCATGCCGGCCTGTTTGGGGGTACGGCCGCCCTTTCGGCCATTGCATTCCGTACACGCGCAGACGATGTTCTCCCACGTGTTCTCCCCCCCCATCCGCCGGGGTATCACGTGGTCCAGCGATAGTTCCGACGTGGGGAATCGCCGCCCGCAATACTGACAGCGATTGCGGTCACGGGCGAAGAGATTGCGCCGGTTGAACTTGACCGTCTGCTGCGGCAACCGGTCATAGAACAGCAGCCGGATGATCCGTGGCACGGCAATATCGAAGTGCACCGTGTGAATCCAGTCGTTCTTCTGGGCTTCGAATCGCCGCTTCAGCTCACTGGCCTCGCGCCAGCTCTGAAAATCGTAGTTCCCGTAGGTGCCGTCCTCGCAGGTGACCACTTCGGCCAGGTCGCGGAACAAGAGCGAGAACGCGCGCCGCACACTGACAACGCGGACCGCCATGTAGTGCTTGTTCAGAACCAGCACCCGGCAATCCAAAGCCGACTGATGTACACCCGAAATCATACAGCCTCCAGGACAAGACCGCCCTACTGCGGCCTTCCCCTGTCTCTTTATACCACACTCCAAACCGTCGTGCAAGCAGCAATGGTTCGTCCGGCGGTGCAGGCCGCACGGCCGCACCCACCGTGCGCTATAAGGACGGGGCTTCCTATGGCTGGTCCGGGGACGTCCCCCTATCACTGGTCGCAAGTTCCTCAAGCAGGCGGGTCGCGCCGGCGTGTTGGGGCGAGAGCCGCAGGCAGATGCGGGCCTGGTGGATGGCCGCGGCCGACTCGCCATTTTGCGCCAGCAGCCGCGCCAGGGCCAGCCGCCAGCCGACGTGGCCATACTCCAGCGTCAGGGCCCGCCGATAGAGCGCCACCGCCTCGTCCTCGCGGCCCCGCTCGGCCAGCATCCCCGCCAACGCCGCCAACGTGTGCCCCGCGGCATCCGGCTCGGCCGCCCGAACCGAGAGCAGCTCGAACAACCGCTCGCGCACCGTCTCGGCCCGCGTGGCGCCGTCCTCCCGCCGGGCCAGCAGCCCCGCCAGCCGGCTCAGCCGCCCCACGTCGTCGCCCGCCAGCTCCAACGCCAGGTCCGGCTGCCCCGTATCGACGTAGATCGCGGCACACTCCGTAAACAATCGCCCATCCAGCGTGCACGCCCGCACAAAGTACGCCAGCCCCGGCGATGGGTCGCCCCGCGGGTCGGTCGCCTCCCCCTCCGCCACGGGCACCGACGCCGCCACCTGCGCGTCCTCAGTCACCTCCAGCAGGCCCGCCACGAAGCACACCGTCGCGTCGCACGGCGCCAGCTCGCAGCCCGTCAGGATCTGCCGCCGGCCCAAATCCTTGTCACCCAGCACGTAGTAGTTCAACTGTCCGGCCATCGTCCACGCCGGTCCATACGTCGGGCACAACCGGATCGCCTCGGCAAACTCGGCCACCAGCCGCCGGGTGTGCTCGATCCCCCGCGGGCCCAGGACCAATTCACCGGTCGGTTGCGTTTGCCGCGAGATCGCCCGCCAGCGATACACGTTCAGCCAGTGGCGATACTCCACGTTACCGGGCTGCAGGTCCGCCGCCTGGCCCGCGAAGCGGATCAGGTCGATGTATTGCGGGTTGGACCCCTGCCAGTCCAAGCCCTCCAGGTGCTCGGCCAGCGCCAAGGCCCGATTCCAATGCCGCTGGGCCTCACGCGCCGCCAGCGCCCCGCCAGGGGCCACGATCAACCACGCCAGCGCGACGGCCAAGACCGCCGCCAGCGTCCCCACGAGGCGTGCCCCCCTGCCCGATCCATCCTCTGGGGCCGGCTCGGCGGGGTTCTCCACCTGTGGTGATGCTTCGGAGGGCTCCTGGCGACCGATTCGAGCTATGGCCAGCAGCAAGGCCGCAAAGATCGCCGACAGCCCCGCGTTCGCCGACAGGTGCTGCCCAAAATCCGAAACGCTGTGCAGCAGGATCGCCAGCAGTCCGAACCCGAGGCCGTAGGCCGCCGAGCAGACCGGCCGCCGCGCGGTCCGCAGGCACCGCACAAACGCCGCCCACACCAGCACGCCGAAGGCCGCCAGGGGCAGGAACCCCAGCAGGCCCGTCTCCTCCAGGGTCTGGGCGTACTCGTTCTCCGCATGGGCCGCCAGGGCCGGGATCGTGGACCGGTCAAACATGGGATAGACCACCGCGTGCGTGTCCAGCCCCGTGCCGATCCACGGGAATCGGGTCCAGGCCGAGCCGATGTCCTGGAGGATCTGCCAGCGACCGCTCTGGGCCCGCTCCAGGTCCCGCAGCGTCGCCAGGCGGTCGTACACTGCATCAAACCCCACGTACAGCACGCACACGAACGCCCCGATGGCCAGGACGGCCATGATCCAGCCCCGGCCGCGGATCGAGCCGCGGGCCGTCAGCAGCACCGTCGTAAACGACGCCGCGATCAGGAGGGAGATCATCCCTCCGCGCGTCAGCGAGGCAAACACCGCCGCCACCGACAGGATGACCATGCCCGCGATCAACCACACCCAGCGCCCTTGCGGCGAGGTCGCGTACTCGGCCACCGTGGTCATCGAGAACCGGCGGCCAGCAAACATCTCATGGAATCGCATGAACAGCAGGCCCAACGCTGCGCCGATGGACAGGTTCATGAACTGCCCGAAGTGGCTGTGGTTGACGAAGGGCCCCGCGTGGGCCATCCCACGCGGGAGGGGCACCACCCAGTAGATCTTGTCCGCCTCGGTGATCATCTGCAACAGGGCCAGGACGGCCACCGCCGCCCCCACCCCGGTGATGACCGTCAACAGCCGCTTGATCTGGGCCCTTGTGCGGAACGTCGCCAGCACCACCATAAAGAGGCCGCCCATCGCCAAGACCAGCCGAAGCCCATGCACCGTGGCATAGGGATAAAACGACAGGGCCATCCTGTTGGCATCGGCAAGCGGCGTCTGCTCGGCCAACCGGCCCAGCAGGCCCTGCTTGACCCGCACCGTCTCCGGCGAGAGCAATCCGGCCAGGGAGTGTGGAAGCGGGATCAGTTGCAGGAGGATCACACCCACGAAGAACCCCACCAGCACCATCGCCGAGCGCCCGGGGATCGGCCCCGCCGCCCCCACGATCAGCAGCCGAGCAGCGACCAGACCCAGCAGGATCGCAACCGCCACGAGGAGGATCAGCTCGCTGCCGGGGCGCACCACCCCGAAGGCCAGCGGCATGAACGCCAGCAGGGCATACAGGATCCCCTCGACAGCTATATCCAGCTTGTGTGAAGGGCTCTCCTCAAGGGTCCGCAAGGCTCCTCTCCTCTCTACCTCCTGCTCTCCAGATGCTCGGGCTTGTGATCCGGCCGGTCGGCGACCGAGACGATCATCCGCCCCCGTCGGGGGGCCATGACCTGTCGCGGATGGGTGACCATGAGACGTTCGGCCATGGCGAGCCCGCAATTGCGGACTACGGCCCGCCAACAGTCCGTCATGTGGGGCGGCCGGCGTGTAGCGTGGTGGGCATCGGAGGCAATGGCAAAGACCCGCCCCGCATTGACCAGCCGCCAGGCTGATTCCATCAGCCCCGGTCCCCACGCCCCCAACAGACTCGAGGCGGTCACCTGCACCCGGGCGCCCGTATTAATCCATTCACCCAGCAGGCTCCAACCGTTAGGCGTGCCCACGTAACCCAGCCGCTCGGCATGTGCAATCAATGGCCGAATGCGCTTACCCATCAGGCGAACAATCAAAGGCCGGATGTCGATGGCCACCTCACCGGGCAGCTCGATGAGTAGATACCGACCCCGATCGGCCAGCGTCAGCAGCTCACCCCGCTCCAGGAAGCCGATGATCCGCTCATCCAGCCGGACCTCCGCCCCCGGCAGGATCGTCAAAGCGATCCCCTCGCGAAGACAGCCCAACCGAAGGTCTCGCAGGGCCGCGTCGATGGCGGCCGCATTGGGCTGGGAACCATACTGACCCAACTGATGCGGCGTCGCCACGACCTGGGTAATCCCATCGGCAACGAGGACCCGGCACAGGGCCAGGGCCTCATCAAGGTCCCGCGGCCCATCGTCCAGACCGGGCAGGCAGTGGCAGTGAATATCGACAAAGCCCGGCCTGTCGTGGATTGCCATGATATGCTCGCGTCTACCTGGAACGTCCACCTGCACTCCGTCCCCGTCGGTTGCAGCCCCCCGCCTGTCAACCGATGGACTCCGGGGGCCGACCCGCGCCGATCAAGGCGTCCAAGCCGGCCCCCCGTGTGTCCATGACCTTGTATTCAGCCGGCCGTCTTCTTGTGGCCATAGGTCCCGGCATGACCGTACCCCCCGTACGAGGAATACCCATACCGGGAATAGTAGCCGTAGCCGCCCTTGCGGCGATGCACCCCATTGACGACCACGCCCAACAGCCGGGCGCCCACGCTGTACAGCCCCTCGCAGGCGTGCCGGCTCATATTGCGGGTGGAGCTCTCGGCCCGCAGTACCAAGAGACTCACATCGCACAGGGCCGCGAGGATCCGGGCATCGCTGACCGGGATCACCGGCGGCGAGTCGATCACGATCCGGTCGTAGCGGCCCGCCAGTTCCTCCAGCTTCTGCCGAAAAACGTTGCTGTTGAGCATCTCCGAGGGGTTGGGCACATCCGGCCCGGCCAGCAGGATGTCCAATCCATGCACGCCGGTCGGCTGGATCGCCTCGGCCAAGGACATCCGCCCCGAAATGACCGAGGACAAACCCGGCTCGCGATTCAGCTTGAAGACCGCGTGTTGCATGGGCTTGCGCAGGTCGGCGTCGATAATCAGGGTCTTCTGGCCGGCCTGGGACATCGCGATACCCAGATTAGATACCAGGGTGGTCTTGCCGTCGCCCGTGCCCGGCGAGGTGACCAGCAGCGTCCTGGCCGTCCCTTCGGGCACGCCGAAGAACACGGCGGTCCGCACCGTGCGATAGGCCTCGGCCGTGACCGAGCCGGCCTCCTGCTCGACAATCTGCCCGCAGGCCTGCACCGACCGGCGACGCCCCATCGAGGGCACCGAGCCCAGGACCGGCAGACCCAACAGGACCTGAATCTCCTCGGTCGACCGCAGACGGTGATCCATCATCTCCCGCCCCAGGGAGACGCCGCCGCCGAGCATGAGCCCCAGGGCCAGGGCGATCGCCATCACGCGGGCCTTCTGCGGCTTGGAGGGCTTGTCTTCGACCTGGGCGACCTCCAGGATCGAGATGTTCAAGGCCCCCACGTCCTCGGTGATGTTCAGCTCCTTGATGCGGTCGTCAAGGATGTCCGACAGCTTCTTGGACTGCTGCCAGTCCGACTCCAGCAGCATGTACTGGGCGAGTTGTTCGTTGAGGCCGATGGCCATCTCGCGCTGCGCCTCGAAGTGCCGGGTGACCTCCTCTTCCCGCTGCCGCGCCGCCTCATAGTCCTGCCGGGCCAGGGCGACCTGCACGGTGGCGAACTCCGCATCCAGACCCTCGATGCGTTTCTCCGTGGTCTCGATCCGGCGAAGCAGGTGTTGAATCGAGGGGTGATCATCGGTCAGCCGCGTCCGCAGGTCCGCCAGGGTCACGTGCCACTGGTCCAGCTCCTGCCGAAGCCGCTCCTTTTCGCGGGTCGTGGGCGTGTACATCGTCCGGGCCATCTCGGCCTCCACCTGCTGACGCAGGCCCACCGGGTCGGCCGCCATGGCCTGGATCATCTCGTAGCGGCTCTTGGCCTCAATCGTGGCCAGCTGCGCCTGGGTGACGGCCTCGGACAGCCGGGCCAGGCGATCCAGGATGATGTTGCCCCGCGTGCTCTCAAAGGCCAGGCCTTCGTTTTCCCGCTTGAAGTCCACCATGGCCTTGAGCTTCTCGCGAAGCTCCTCGTTCACCCGGACCTTCTCCTTGCGCAGGATGTTCAGGATCTCCGTGGAGGTGCTCTGTTTCTGGGTCGCGTGGTAATTGATGTACGCGTCCACCAGGGTATTGACCAGATGTGCCGCCTCGGCCGGATACGGCGAGTCGAACGCAACACTGATGATGTCGTCCTTCTTGCCGACCTCGACCTGGACGTTCTTCTTGAGGTACGCCACGACGTTGTCCACGTCGCGGAACGTCTGCATGCTCCGAACCGCCGGATCCTCCAGGGCGCTGCGGAGGATCGGCGTGGACCGCAAAAGCTCCGCCTGCGTGTAGAGGTAGTTCTTGGACTGGGTCATGACCCCTTCGGTCTCACTGAGGATCCGCGGGCCGGCCTGTTCGACGTACAGACGGGACGTGCTGGTGTAGATGGGCGTGGCCTTCATCACGTACACGAATCCCACCGTCAGGACCAGCACCACACACAGCAGAACCAGCCAGCGATTCCGCCAAGCGATTTCAAAGAGGCTTTCCGAGATCCCGGCAGCCCCAGCCGGCTCGCCGGCCGGGATCTCACCGTGACCCAGTGCACTCTCGCCACTCGGTCCTTTGGGTGGTATGGAATCAGGCATTGTTTCAGCTCCTCCAGCCGGCGGCCGCGAGTCGTCTTCGGCCCCTAGTCATACCGCCGCAGGTCCTGGCCTGTGTAATGGATGTACGTCGCGCCCACCGCCGCACGGACGGACAATATCTGCGACAGCAGCAGGTTCAGGTGCGTCCTGGCGGTCTGCTCCACCGCCACGATGTCGCCGGGCTTGAGCGTAATGGCCGGCGCCCCCACCAGGGACTTGCCCTGCAAGGGAAAGCTCGCATCGACGAGTTCGCCGTCCGGGCCCTGCCGATACACGCGGACGTACCGCGGATCGGCGATCGGGTCGACACCCCCGGCGAAGGCCAGGGCCTGCATCAGGTTATACCGCGTATTCGGCGGATACGGAAACGCACCGGGCCTGTTGACCAGCCCGACTACCGTGAACGTCTCCGGCGCCAGCGGCTCCACCTCCACGCGGGCCCCCTCCGACAGCGCCACATCCGTAAACGGAATGTTCGTGCCCTTGACCGGGAGAATCAGAGGCTTGACCCCGCCACCCGATTGCCACCGACCCGCGACCGCCGGTTCGGCACGGGCATCCGGTGCGTCGTCGGGGCCTTCGGTGTCACGCCGGCGAATCTCGGCCATCAACGCCTTATCCGCCGAGCCGGGCTTGAGCAGGTCGGCCAACTCGTTGAGCCGCAAGGTCACGAAGTCCCGCGAGATGCCGGGAAAGGTCTGATGCAACCGGGCGATGAACCCCTCCCGCTGCGAGGGGTCCGTGACATCCAGCCGCTCCGAGTACAAGAGCCCCGTCTCATCCCGCACAAACAGCATGCCCTCGTGACGGCCCCCGCTCTGCCGGAAGGCCAACTGAACCGGCACGGGCAACGGACCGTCGGACTTGGACGCCGTCGGGTCGGCCTCGATGGCCGGCTTGACAGGCACACGACTCTGGCCATCCCCGTCATGGATGAAAATGACACCGGCGCCGTCCTCCGTGATGCCGCCGGCGGCCATGATCAGCGACACCAGCGACATCTGGTCATGGGGCAACGTGTATACCCCCGGCGCCTCCACGGCTCCGGTGATCGTGACCTTGAACGCCCGAGGCTCGGCCACCGTCACCACAATCGAAGGAGGAAGCGTCGTGTACTTCGGGTAGAAGGCCGCAATGATCTGGCCTTCCACCTGCGCCACGGTCCGGCCGGCCGCCTCAACCGCGCCGATGACCGGCACCAAAATCGTGCCATCCTCTCGAACGCGGCACCGATGCACGAGGTACGGCGATGCGGTAGACACCGCTCCCTGCGGCGCGGCGCCGTCCTGCAAAACCGCCGGAAGCTGTACCTCCAACAGGTCCCCCGCGATCAGGGTATACTGCCCGGTGTGATTCCTGCGCGAGGCCAACAACCGGCCCACGTCGATCTCGGGCTGAATAGGACCGGCGTTGCGGAACTCGGCCAGTTGCTCTGCCGTGGGGAGCACAACACCGTCGCCGCAGCCGCCGGGCATTAAAAACAGGCCTCCATACGCCACGGCGACGGCCAACGAACGCGCCCATCTTGCGAAGTTCACGTACACGTCCTCCGTCCGCCGACGACGTTATCCCCACCGCGCCGACGGATTGCTTGGGGGTTCAGCAAATCCTCCCTGATCCGCCCCGCCGACTACAACTGGTACACATACGGCTGGAAGGGGCTGCGCACGGGCGGCCGATACGGGATCCGCACCCACAGTCGGGGGGTCGTGATCGGCGCCGAGATCACCACCGGAGGTATCGGAACCTCGATCAGCTCGAGGGTGAAGGGATCCAGATAACCGGCGTCCTGCTGTCTTGCTCGGTCCGGCCCGCGGGCGTTGCCCTGGGCCCACAGGGTTCCCACCAGACCGGCCGTCACAGCCACCGCGGCAATCGTCATCAACGTTTTCCGTGACAGTCTATCTCGTAGCATGTCCGTGTCTCCCTTCACTCGGCCAACCAGTGCTTGGCCAGGATCGTCAAATCGTTGAGGTCGATCGCGCCATCCCCGTCCAGGTCGGCCCGGGCACATTCACAGCCGCTCGTCTCAGCCTTCCAGCACCGCGACAGGGCCGCCAGATCCAGCAGGTCCACGCGGTCGTTCAGGTCCAGGTCGCCGGGCACCACTAACTCATTCAACGCCAGCAGCATCTCGCCGGCATAGAGGAACCGGGGCGGGCTGTCTTCGCATAGATGGCCCCACACCGAGCCGTCGGCCCGGATGCCTCGCAACAGCGCCGCCCGGGCCCGCGTGGCCCCCTGCCGGACCAGCGGCAGATCGTACCGTGCCGCAGCCGCCGCCAGCCCCATCGCTCCGAAGACCGTATCCTCCGTAAAACCATACCCCGGGGGTGGGCCGCCTGCAGCGGTGTGATCAAACCGCCAATAGAAACTGCCCGCCGCACAGCCACTGCCCTCCGGCACCTGATGGCTCAGCAACAGGCCGGGCAGGTCCGCCAGCTTGATACCCTCCCAGATCGCCTCGCCGGTCTCATCGGGATCCACCAGCGTCGCGTCCAGAGGACCGGTGTGGGCCAGGGCCCACGTCGCCATCCCCAAGGCCAGCACCGGCCAGTCGGCCGTGTCGTCGCTGACGCGCGAGAGATACTTGATCACGGCCTGGCGCCAGATCGCCTTATCCGTGGCGTCCGCCGCATGTGCCGCCACCGCGTGCATCGCCAGGTAGTACACCGCCGTCGATGGCTCGGTCCCCGTCTCGTAATAAGCGATGAATCCCGGCGTGCCGCCCTCGCCGAGACCGACATTCTCGTAAAAGTCCGCCAGGGCCTCGGTCCACGCGTTGGGTGGTGACCCTTCCACGTCGCCCAGCAAGGCCACCGCGTAGGCCTCATCGCCATACCCGTAGTACCCGTCGCTGTACACGTTCACCAGGTCGCCCGCCAGCAGCGCCGCCTGCCCATACGACGCCTCGCACGTGCGCCCGTAAGCCGCCGCCAAACCCGCCCCGATCGCCCCGGTAAACACCACCTCCTCAGGCCAACCGCCAGCGTCGTCCTCCGCTTGCAACTGATGGCTGACGAGATAACCCCCAACCCACCGCAGGCCTTCACCGGTGCTGGCGACATTGCCGAACAGAAGCGGGCCTGCCATTCCCACGCTGATAACGGCAGCCACGTACCCCATCTTCATGAGCCTTCCCTCGCCCCGTTCATTCGTTGAAGGCATCCCGCATTGACCGCCGTGAGACTGCCCACGGAACGCCACCGCATTTCATGATGAATCGCACATTCTAATAATTATCTTACTACTGTATTGTTTGTGCTCCGCATGTCAAGATACTATATGGATTTTTGCCCCATATGATCCTGCCATACATAATGGGCCGAATCGACGCCGTTGCACTTGCGAGCCAGAGAAGGTGGCGGCGAATCGATGAAACCCGTGACGCCCCACGTCACTGCAGAACGGTCTTGTCACCCTGAGCGCCCGGCCCGCGGTCACCGCGTGACACCCTCCAGGGCAGGTTCTCCCAAGACGAACCGGGCTCGGATGCGGCGTACCAACCACTCCATGGAAGAGGGATTCAGGTCGCCCATCAGGCAGAATAACGGCGTGGCCGGACCGCGAACACCCTGCTTGACTTCCGTGCCTGCCCGCTCGAGTGTCCGGATGTCCGGTGAGGCCTCCGCGCAGGGGCTCTACGATTGGATGCCGCCCTTGGACAGCCACATTCGTTCGATTTGCTCAAGGCTCCTGCCTTTCGTCTCCGGTACGAAATACCAGAAGAAGACCGTCGCCAGCGAGCAGATGCCTGCGAAGGTCAAAAAGCCGGTATGCATCCCGTACCGCGAGACGTACCACGGGAAGAAGAAAGCACTGACCCCGTTGGTGCCCCAGTTGCATAGGGTGGCGATTGACGCGGCCCTGGCGCGGATGGCGTTCGGGAATATCTCGGGCGTCAGAACCCAGATGACGGCACAGATCGACAGGGCGACACACGCCATGTAGACGCCCAAAACGATCACGATCAGGACGCCCGTATCCCGACCGGACAGAAAGAGTCCGCCGGCGACCGCCAGTGAGAGGGTGACCATCGCCATGCCGACGATCAGGAGCGGACGCCGCCCGAGATGGTCAATCACGCACAGGGCCGCGATCGTGAAGACCAGATTAATCACGCCCAGCAGCACCTGGTACTGCAGGGCTCCGCCGACTTCAAAGCCGACTTCCTCCAGAATGGAGGGGCCATAGTACACGACGATGTTCACGCCGGTCAGTTGGCCGAACACGCTGAGGCCCACGCCGACCATCAAGGCCGTTCGAAACCCAGGGCGAAACAGTTCCCGCAGGGTCCCTTCCTCGGCTTGCAGGGTCTCCTGGATGGCGGTCTTCTCCCGCAGGGCCGCCGCCGTACCGAGCACCCTGGCCAACACGGCCGAGCCGCGTTGCTCTTGCCCGGCCTTCAACAACCACCGAGGACTTTCGGGAGCCGCCAGCAGCAAGAGCATGAAACACGCCGCGGGGATCATTTCGGCGCCGAACATGCTCCGCCATGCTTCCTCGATCACAATCCATGACAGAAACCCCTCCACGTACGCCGACCGCCCCCACGTGTCAGACAGGCGAAGTAGAGACCAGTTGGACAGATACGCCAGGAGGATTCCGATGACGATGGAAAGCTGGTAGAGGGCCACCAGACGGCCGCGCACGTCCGCCGGCGCGAACTCCGAGATGAACAGCGGGGCCAGAACCGAGGCAATGCCCACCCCCAGTCCCCCGATGAGCCGGGCGACGATAAGCACCCCAAAGGTGGGGGGAACGGTCGAGCCCAGCGCGGAGATGAAGAACAGAAACGCGGCAAGGATCAGGATGGGCTTGCGACCGAACCGGTCCCCAAGCACGCCGGCGATGGCGGCGCCAAGGATGCAGCCCACCAGCGCGGATCCCGTAAACCACCCCACTTGCAGTTTGCCCAGGGAGAACTGGGCCTCCACCATGTTAACGGTGCCTGAAATGACGGCGGTATCGAAACCGAACAGAAGCCCGCCGATAGAGGCGGTCAGGCAAATCAGACCCAGGTACAACCAACGGCGACCATCCTGCGTTTTCATGTCGACTCCCTGATTCTGTGGGGTTGGCGGCCTGACCCTCATCGGAACGCCAGGGCCTTTTCGACCAGAAGCTGGTAATTCGCAAGCACACGAGGCGCGATATGCCGGCCGTACGGACTGGCCGACGGCATCAGCACAAAACCCCGTCCGGGACAGCAGGTGCCTTCATGCAGGGCCCTGTCGACGAGGGGTTCGAACTCTTCGGATGGCAGGGCCTCCAGATCGGCCATCTCGATATTCCCGAACAGGACGATGTCCTTACCGTACTCCCTTCGGACGTACGCCAGATCCACGTCGCCTTGGGGGGGCGGCTCAATCGGATCGATGGCGTCGACGCCCATCTCCACCATGGACCGGAGGACGTTTCGGATTCGGCCGTGACAATGAAGACGCACCCATCCCCCATGGCGGTGTATGGCGTCGATCATGGGTGACGTGTAACGGCACACGTACTCGTCGAACAGTGCGGGCGGCAGATAGGGCTCGCAGGCGAATTCGGCCCCGTAGATGCGCCACAGCCGACCCGGACACTCCCGGGCCACCCGTTCGGTTCGGGCGTGGATGTATCGAGCACATTTCTTCACCAGCCGGTGAACCAGGGACGGCTCGGTCATGGCCCAGACGACGAAATCCTCCATGCGCAGCAGCGTGGCGGCGGCGCATAGCGGGTCTTCCGTGTCGATCATGACCAGCCCGCGGTCGCCCAAGTGCCGCTCCTCCTCCAGCAGCGCCTCCGGGTGGATGTCCTCGGCAAACGCCTCATCGGGGATGTGAAGATAGGCGTTGACGTCGTCCGGACTCTTGAGCAGAGGCTCGACCGTCCAGATCGTGTCGATGTCGCGCTGGCGTTTGGCCAAGGAGGACATCGTCCGGCCGTCTACGGTGACGGTGGTCCGCGTCCAGCGGGCATCGGGCTCCAGGACGTGGTTTACTTTGAACTCGGCCCGGGCGGAGGCGGCCGTTCCCCCCTGTCCTGCCCATGATTCGTGCGAATGGGCCCTTACGGGACTGCGCATCCGGATCAGGTCGGTGTGGGCCTCGGCCAGATCAATCAGGGGCTTCCACGAAGGATCATTGTACACGTTAAAGGGATCCTCATCGGACGGGTCCATGCGGATTCCGCCGATCTCGTAGAAATTCACTGCCGGCCGATCCACCGGCCGTCCCTGCAGGGTGGCCTCAAGCCTCTGCCGCCGATTCATCACGTGGCCTTCCCACCGAAGAAGGGTGTCCTGCTGCCGATACGGCTATCCCTTATTGCGTCCGTTTTCCGTCTGCAAGCAGTTGCCAGCAGTACAGTTGCATGCGGGGCACGTGGAACGGCCCTTTCCACTGATTGCCCTTCAGCCGGCTGGAGACAGTGCCATCGCGGTGCAGATACCCGAACCATTCCCCATACTCGGGATCCGGGAAGTGCGCGTGCGCCCAGTCATGCACCTGCCGGTGCATCTCCAGGTAGGTTTCCTCCCCCGTCAGGGCATACGCCAGCAGGGTGGCAATGATGGCTTCGTTGTGCGGCCACCAGAACTTCATGTCGTGCCAGTACTCGCTGCAAGGGAGCCCGTGGACGTCCGTGTAGTACAGCAGACCCCCGTATTCCGGGTCCCAGCCGCGCGCCCACATCCAGTCCAGGATGGTCAGGCCGGTCTTGCGGAGGGCCGGATCATTGCCGCGGAGCTTGGCCTCGTGCAGGATGAACCACGCCGCCTCGATGGCGTGGCCGGGGGTCAGGGTGCGGCCCTCCAACGTATCGATCAGCTCCCCGCCGGGCCCGGCCGTCTCCAGGACGGCCTTGTGCTCATGGTTCATGAAGACCGTTTCGATCTCCGCGATGCTGCGGTCGATCCACTCCCGGCACAGAGACGCCCCGGCGGCCTCCCGCAGCACCTGGGCCGTCGACAGGATAATCATCGGCGTGGAGAATCCTCGCATCGGCCGGGTCCGGGGGTCGAACTTGGGCTCGATCCATCCGGGCTTTGTAAAGTACTCCAGCATCTGGCGAAAGAGCGCGACGGCCCGGTCGGCCAGGGCGGCGTCGCCGTTGACCCGCGAGAGGGAGGCCATGGCCATGACGGCAAAGGCTTCGCTGAACACGTAACGCCGCATGCGCAGGGGGCGGCCCTGCCGATCCACCGAGAAGTACATCTTTCCGTTCTCCGCGAAGCCGTGGGCGAGGATGAAGGCCATGCCGTGCTCGGCCAGATCCAACCACTGGGCCCGGCGCTCCACCTGCAGACACAACTCGGACAACAGCCAGACAAACCGGCCGTGGAGCCAGAGGTACTTGTCCGTGCTCAGCAGGCCGCCGTCACGATCCAGCGCAAAGGTGAAGCCGCCATGCCGCTCGTCCACACAGTGATTGATCCAGAAAGGAACGACATCATTGAGAAGCCCGTCGCGATACACCGTGATCAGCGCATCGGTGGTCCGGCGATCGGGTTGTGCCATCTGCTTCATTCGTATCTCCCGTTCATGGTCTCCGGCGCCCCAGACGGCGTCGCTTGTATGGGGCCATGCGCCGAGATGCGCGTGCCCGTCATCTTATACACTTACACCCCAAAGTCTCTCGCCGTCTCGATAAGGGCGTGCAAATTCTCGGCGGGGGTGCCCGGCGCCAGGGTACATCCCGAGCTGAGGACAAATCGCGTCCGGCCATGCTCTTTCATGAGGCGCAGAATCCGCAGGGCCTCTTGACGCACCTGTTCGAGCGTGCCTTCTTCGAGGACGCCGACCGGATCGATATTCCCCCACAACGCGATCGCGGGGCTGACCACCTGGAGGCACCGCTCCATATCGGTCCGGGCGTCGATCTCCAGGACATCACATCCTGAGGCCGCCATCTCGTCAAGAATGTGCGCGGCGTTTCCACAGATATGAAGCGACAACAAGGCGTCGCAGCGGCCCCGGATCCTCTCGAACAGGGTTCTCTGGGCCGGCAGGGCAAACCGCTGGTACAGCGGGCGGCCGATCAGACCGGCCATCGAATCCCCCGTGCTGAGCATATCCGCCCCCACCCGCGCCATGGCCACCGCGTACGCCTCCGCATAGTCCACACACCGTTCCAGCAGCGCCTCGACAAAGGGCGGATCCTCCATCGCCTTCATCATGAGGGGCTCGGCCCCCATAAGGGCACAGGCCAGCGAGAACGGCGACTGGTCAAAGCATCCGACACAAAAAACCTCTTTACCGAGCCTCTTTTTGACCTTGGACAGAGCCTTGCACATCAGGACACATCGGCCCGGCAGGACCGCCCCGGCCGGTGGAATCTTGTCGATATCGGCCGCGTTTCTGATAAGCCGTCGTCCGGTTCCCGACATGGGTTGCTCCGGTCCGGGGAAGCTCACCTCCGCTCCCATGGCCTCGGCCGTGACCCAGGTGTCGGCCGAGACCCAGACGGCGTCCGGTCTGAAGGACTCGTAGTACCGCGTGACACAGTCGGCGAGCGTATCGGGATTCAGGGTGTACTCCCGCAGGCTCACGCGGGACAAAGCCGCCGTATAGTGAACCGCCAGCGGGCCACACGGGTAACGGCTGACCGGCGCGCCCAAAAGGGCATGGATAACCAGCTCTCGCGAATTCACAGGTCCACCATCGCTCCTTCAAGGTTTCTGAACAGGATTCACCATGATCTCATCGACGAAGAGCCACTGCGCGGCCGACTTCGCATAGACCCGGACATACCTCGCGTCCCGATCGATCCCACTCTTCCCGTAGAGATGAACGGACGGTCCACGTCGGGGGACACCGGGTGGGGATTCGACGACCGCCGCTGATTCCCATCGCACGCCGTCAAGAGAAAGCGAGAATTCCACCCTCGACGGCCAGGCAATGGCCGCCACGTCAAACCGGAGAAATCTGGCTTGCAGTTCCTCGATGCGGCAGATTCCCTGCAGGTCGACAATCACATCGAGATCGCTGTTTTCGAAGCCTAGCCATCGGTCGGACAAAAAATCAGACGTGGCGAGACGTCCATCGGCGAGATTCCCCTTCGCATACCGGCGATCCGGAGCCGACGTGAACGTGACGGGGCACCGCGTCGCCTGATGTCGGATCGTATGGACGGGGGGGCCTTCGCAAAGGAATCTGCGGTAGGCCTCGTAGAGTTCAACGGTTTCGGGTCCGCCCGGGGCGACCGACTGGCGAGGCGAGTTCATGAGGCCGGTGTACGAATAGCACAGGGTCTTCTCGAAATCCGGGAAGCGCATCAATTCATCGATCACCTGCTCGATAGGCCGGGGAAAGAGCTCGCCCTGTGGACCAAAGAGGAAAACCTCCATGTCCATCCACAGATGGGCGCCGGCCTCGTCACAATGGCGCTGAAGCACGGCGGCGGCCTGCTCGCCCGTGTAGTCGTTAGCGGGCATTCGGTTGAAGGCGAATGGGCACAGGATGTCAAGGTATTCGAGCAGTTCGGGATAATAACCGCTGGCCTGCTTTACATAATGGCAGTTGGTGGCCAGCATCACCGGTTTGTCCGGCGTGAACGTACGAACGTGTTGCTTGAAACCCCGCACGAAGTCAACCAACTGCCGCCTTCGCAAATCGTCGGTGCCGAGATTGCCGGCGATTTCACCGATGTACCAACCGTAGAAGGAACGGTGATGGCCGTATCGTCTCCAGAGTTCATCAGCCACGGCCGTGTGCCATCGGAGGGAAGCGGGGCCAAAATCAAACCACGCGTACCCGTGGACACCGACCATGACGTGCATGTCGTGTTCGTCGGCCTGGCTCAAGACCGCTTCGACCGGATCGTCGGCGGCGATGCGGGAGAGTCTGGGGTACATGGCGGACGGATAATACGCGCGGCCGGTGAAGCCGTCTTTCTCCATCGTGTGCTTCCCGACGTACCGGTCCGGATTGTAGTACGTGTCCTGGATGACCACGATGTTCATACCGATCTCGTGCATGCCGGTGACAAGTTCTTTCCACTCCTCGTCGGTCAGCGATTTGATCTCATGATTCCACAGACGTCCCTCGGCCTCGCTCCAGTGGTAAAACTCGAACCACGCGCCGTCGATGCGTTGCGTGGATCGGGTCTCCGACGCCAAAATCTCCAGCGGACGGCTTGTGCGCACCGTCTGCGAGTCGTATTCGGCCACGAGGCGTATTCGGTGCCGGCCCGCATGGCCGCGGGTGGGCCAGGTGAACCGGATGCCCTCACACGCGTGGGGCGCTATGACAACCGTCGCCTCGTGCAGCCGCTGGGAGGCCGAGTCCTCGTCGAGATAGACGCGCACCCGACAGGTTCTCGCCCTATCGCTGGGGTTCCGCACCGCCGCCCGAACATCCAGTTGGATCTGGTCGGTGACGGGTGACGGAGGAATCAACGTCAGGCTTACGTCCCTCTCATGCTCCGCCGCGCGGGTGGCCGACCCCCATGAGACCGCCAAAAGGACCAGCATCACCCCGGCGGTCGCCATCCTGGAATGTTGTGCGTATTCCGTCATCGGATTCATGATTCCAGCCTCATCGCGGTCACGGGTTGTATGCCACAAGGGCCCGGTCGGCCCAAGCCCGTGCAGCGATTCCGTCTCCCACGACATTATGCCCCTGTCTCAGAGTTTTCGGGCGAGTTATAGTAGCGAACGCCGAGGTAACGCAGGATTCTGTAGTGTCGTTCCATTCTCCTCTGGAAGTCGTCGAAGGACTTATCGGCGGCCCGGCTCCAGCCCGTTTCCGCGTACGCGCAGAGCCGGGGGAAGACCTGATAGTCCAGGCGGTCCCGCGTCGGCACCCATTCGGTCCACATGTTCGCCTGAATCCCGAGCACGTGCTCATGATCGGCGGCGGCCAGACCGGATGGAATCGGCTCAAACCCGTAGGCATCGGCCAGGGAGATGCGATCGTACGGATAATCGAGGTAGCAATGGGTGTGGGAGCTCATGATGACATCGTGGTCTTGGGCGATGGCTTGCACCGCGTAGGTGGGCGACAGCCACGAGTGGATCACCGCACCGGGGTCGAGCCCATCGCCGAGACCGTGCAGCACTTCGGACCAGCCGAGCATACGTCGACCCCGGGACGCCAGATGCCGGCTGATGTGCGAGGTGAACCACCCCTGCAACTCGTCTTCGCTCGTAAGACCCAGGTCTTTCATGCGCCGTTGACACGTGGCGCACGTTTTCCATCGCTCGCGCGGCGCCTCATCGCCGCCGATGTGAATGAAAGGCGATGGGAAGATGTCCAGGACCTCGTCGAGTATGCCTTCGACGAACTGAATGGCCTCATCATTGCCGAGGCACAGCACCTCCTTCGAGATGCCGCTTGTCGTCCACAGCTCGTGCGGCCCGCCCGTACACGAATACTGTGGATAGGCCGTCAGGGCCGCGACCATGTGGCCCGGCATCTCAATTTCCGGCACGATCATGATATGCTTGGCGGCCGCGTAGTCGACGAGGTCGCGAAGCTGCTGCTTGGTGTAGAAGCCGCCGTAGGGCTTCACATTGTCCGGGCCGGCCAAGCCGAATCCCTTTTCCTTCCTCCATGCGCCGATCGTGGTGAGCCTCGGATATCGGTCAATCTCGATGCGCCACCCTTGGTCGTCGGTCAGGTGCAGGTGCAATCTGTTGATCTTATACAGCGCCGCCAGATCGATCTGCCGTTTGATCACGTCGATCGGCCAGAACATCCGGCTGCAATCCAACAGAAGCCCGCGCCATGCGAACCGCGGCTCATCCTCGATCACCACGGCCGGGATCCGCCAGTCAGCGGTGTGGGTCGGGCCGCGGGCGAATAGCTCGGCGGGCAGCAACTGCACGAGGCTCACACAGCCGTAAAAAGCCCCCGCAGGAGTCGCGGCGCTGATTTGCACGCGCCTGCCGTTGACGGAAAGCCTGTAGCCTTCGTCACCCAGACCTTCCAGCGACGGATCGAGCTGCAGGAGAATTGCGTTGTCGCCGGCGTCCTCGGACGGCATTGGAGCGGACCCAAGCAGAAAACCCGTACTGCCCGACAGGATCTCGCGAAGGTGCTCTGCCGTGCGGACGTTTGGCGCATCGGCGAGGATTCTCGTGTCCGAGGTCAGTCGGAAATGCCCTTGGGCCGATTCAACCTTGGACGGCCGCGGAATGATCGAGAGGGACTCCGGCCGGGCGCGGTTCACCATGATTTCCCCCACGAACAACCACGCGTCCTGACCCCGTGCGGCGTGCCATTGCGGAATAGTGCCCAGAGATTTGGCTTTGATCCGCACGAATTGGCTCTGTACGTGGAGTCCTTCGGCGGCAATGGTGTGAACCAGCGTTTCATCCCGTCTGTCCGAGATATTATGGCCGACCTCCACCGATGAGCTGAAGTTCGTCCCATCGGATGAAAACGCGAACTCCACGCTCCTCGGCAGGAATATGCCCCACGGTGGTCGGTGCAGAAACTGCACCTCGACGTTTCTGATCGCCGTGACCTGCCCCAGGTCGATAATCGCCTCGAAATCCTTCCCCTGGAACCCCAGCCAGTCTCCGCTGTCGTGGGCGGGCCCGGCCAGAACGCCGTCGATCAAAGTCCGCGGCCCGTCGACCCCACTGTACCGGTAGTCAAGGGGCGCTGTCACCTGGATATCGGATATGCTCTTCTCAACCTCGTGTGCGACCTGGGCCGAGCTGATCTGGTCCTCCGGCAACAGGATGGGACGAAGCCTCTGGTATTCACTCACAAAGGTGGGATTCGCCGTGAGGTCCCACAGGCTCGTATCCACCTGCCGCATGATCAACACCGAGGTAATCCACGGATGCGTCCAGCCGGTGATCGCACACCAGGCCCCCCAGCCGGCGTCCGCATCACTGGCCCAGTGCTCCCACCGCTCGTAGTCAAAACCCCGAAACCACGCCCCATCCAGTTCCGGGTGGACCTCTGAACGGACCTGTATGCGGCAGAGAAACTCGGCCAGCCTGTCTTCGGCGTCTTTGTAGTAGGGGTCGCCGGTGGCCGCGCTCGCCTCATGCAGCCCCAGGAACGCGAAATTGGTCGTGTACAGCAGGTCGCTGACCGGATCGCCGTTCCTTTGAATCAACGAGGCCTCGTTGCCGCCGTAGGCCGCGTTCGAGGACGGTGGCGGAAACATGCCCATGCCCGGTTTGCCCAGTTCCTCACGGATCGCACCACAATCCTGCTGAAGGCCGATCAGGCCTTCCGCGACGGCGCGAAGCCATTGTCTGTGCTCCTCGGTGTCCTTCACCCGGACGAGCCAGGCCAGCGGCAACAGCATCCGGGCCTTCTCCTGGGCGATGCCGTTGGTCCATTGCCAGCCGTCCGGGTAATTCTGCATGGTCCTTCGGATCGCCCGGAGGGTTCGCTCGTAGAGCAGCTCATCGCCGGTGTGCTCATAAGCCCAGAGGAAACACGCCCACAGGTACGCTTCGAAGTGCGGGGCCATCCGGACGGTGTTGCCGTTGAAATAATGCAGCCACCCGTTCTCGGTCAGGGGGCCGATGTCGATTCTGTCGGGCCGGAAACCCGTGCGTGCGGTTGTCCGAATGTTGGCCAGCATACATAAGGCCAACGCCTCGTCCCATCTCCGTTCGCCCGAAGCCGCCGCCGCGGCCATGATCCCCATCATCTGGCGGGCATTGTCATCGCCATAGTTGGCCTTCAACCAGGCTTCATGATCCACGCCCCAAGCGATCAACCCATACGCCCCATGATCGGGATCGGCCCGGGGGCCCTTTCTCGCATCGGAGTCGAACAGATAGTAGTCCAGAAGGTTCTCGCCAACCGTGGAATAACCCTCGTTGGCCAGGTATCCGGCGGCCAGCGCATAGGTCATGGCGGCCTCACACTGGTTGTCGCCGCGTCTCACGACATTGCGTCTCTGCCGGCCATCGAGTCCGATCCTGGACATATAACACTGCATGATGCCGTACGTGCCGTCGCCGGAGGGATCCTCGGGCGCGGGGGCCTCAAACTCCGCGCCCGCATTCGCCGCCATGGCCTGCCTGACCTTCGGATCCATCGCTTGGGTGACGAGCATCTTCGACTTTTCGTACCACGCGATGCCGCGTCTGATGGCAATGTCCTGATAGTTGTCAGGGAGATGTTCGTCGCGCCCGTAGCTGGCTCTGACGGTGTTCGTCCAGCGGAGCGGAGGCACCTGGAGTTCGGGCGCCACCCACCGGAGTATTCGCTGCCACACGACGGCTATCGCATCGGCAGGCGCGTAGCGCCCCGTCACGAAGTGGCTTAGCTTCGTCGTGGCAATGAGGATTCTCCCATTCGGATGTTCCAGGAGGATCGGCGACGTCTGTTCGGGCAGGCCGTAGACGGCCGTGTCAAACCCCGCCACCCTCGCCATAACCAGATGCGCCTTACCCCCGTCGACCACCACGAACTGCTTGGCGCTGACGGCCAGGATCCTCAGAGGGTCCAGGTCCGGCCCGAAGAATCCGCTGGCCACGACGATTCTCTCCACTCCCGCGCTGCGAGGGGGCTTGACGTCGATGCCGGGAAGCGCGGCCGGGTACTCCACGTAGACACGCAGCCTCTTTGCCGTCGCGGCCGTCCAGACTGAGGGCTCGATCCGCGTGGTGTCATCGGGATAGCCATCCGCCAATATCAAGACACCTGAATCGAGCGCAGCCGCAGCCACCATGTCTGCAGGATGATCGAACCTGTGCACACTCAGGCCGTTCTCCCGAAGCACGCGGCACAGATCATTGTCGGGCGCACAGCTCATCAGGACGTCGGGTTTGGGGGCCGCGATGATTCGGGCGGAAAAGCATATCGCCAGTAAACCGAGCAGCGAGCCGATTCGTCTGTTCATGTGGCCTCCCACAGTGAGTGCTGGCCAGTGCTCCGCGAAGCCTGGCGTACGAACCCTTCTTGGTACACGGTGATTTCAGCAAAGGCGGCCGATAATCTGCCGGGCACCGCAGCCTGCACGACGGCGGACGTAACCGTTTACGTCAGCTTGCAGTATAATGTGGGACTTATTGCTGTCAACACGTATTGCCGGAAACCTTGGGATGGTACTGAAAAACAGCGGCTTCGACAGGCATTTGCGGCCTGCTTTTGCCATATATCCTTTTTTTATAAGGGTTTATGCTATAGTCACATTTTTCTCGGCCCGATGTTGACAGACATCGGAACGCGTAGTAGGATGCATAGCCGAACGTAAACGCTTACGTTATTCTTAACGAGGGCACCTTGGCGACCCTGCAAGACATCGCAAAGCGGGCAGGTGTTTCCGTCCCGACCGTATCGCGAATACTCAGCCCGAAGAACGGGGTCCGGGTGGCCAGCGCTGAGACCGAGAGACTCGTTCGCCAGATTGCTCAGAGCCTGAACTACTCCCCCAACGCGCCCGCCCGCGCCTTGAGCACTCGACGGACGCGCAACATCGGCATACTCTGGGATAAGCGAATGGACTCCCCCGAAGAGGCGATTTTCTGGTCGCCGGTCCTTCGGGGACTCATGGCCGGCTGCAAGAGGGCCGGCTATGAATGCATGGTCAGCGTCGAGGACTACCAGACCCCCAGCGGCTTCGAGCTGCCCCGCGGCTTCCGCGAACGGTACGTCGACGGCGTCGTTGTCACGTATCCCCTGGGAGACACGGCCAAGCAGGTTCAAAACAAGCTTGTCGAATCCGAGATTCCCTTCGTCGTCATTTGGGCGTCCTTCGCCGATCCGAACGTGTGGTCCGTCGATATCGACTTCACACCCGGGTTCCGCCAGGCCCTGTTGCACCTTTACGAGCACGGGCATCGCAAGATCGGCTATTGCGTGTACCCGCACTGGCAGGTCGGAGAGTATCACGCCAGTGAAGACCTTGAAAGACGGGTCCGCAAGGAATTCGGCATCAACCTGACGCCGCTGGCGGTGGACCTGACGACAAAGACCCACCGCGAGGAAGGACAGAACTTGGCCGCGAAGCTGGCCTCTGGCGAGATGGACATCACGGCCATGATCATGGGTGATCTGATCAGCATCGAGGCGATGCGATGCCTCGCTGAGAACGGCATCCGCGTCCCGGAGGATTTCAGTATCGTCGGGCTGTCCGGGACGCAGGTGTGCGAATACTGCACGCCACGGCTCAGCACACTGGTCTCGCCGCTGGTCGAGATCGGCGAGAAGGCCGCGTCGCTGGTCGTGGATGATATCAAGGCCAGGACCCTGGGCGTGAAGCTGGAACCGCGACACGTGACGCTGTCACAGGGCTTCCTTGTACGAGAATCAACGGGCCCGGCCCCCTCCGGGGCCAGGCGGTTAAGTTCGTAAACGTTGCAATTGGAGGATAGGGCATGATGAAAGCCGTCAGGGTCAGGTAGTTCGGCAAGCGTACGCAGGACCACAAGGGTGGTCGCATGAGAACGGATTGTCGGCTGGGCCGTCAATCCACGAAACACGGAACGGGAGTGAAAAGATGAAAACGAATGTAGTGCTTATGGTTCTGGGGGCGCTGCTATGCAGTGGCCCGGTGATGGCCGGATTCCGTCAGATTCCCGTGCACAGCTACAACTTCACGCCGGAGCCCGTCGCGTCATGGGCGGTCGACCCGGAGCGCACCAAGCTCATCGACGGCATCGTGCCGGAGGCCGGTGAAAACTGGGGCGCCAACAAGACGGTCGGCTGGGAGTTGCCGGCCAATACCGGGCCCACTGTGACCTTCGATCTCGGACAGTCTTACGGGGTCGACGCGATTACCCTGACGCATTTCGGCTCGTATTACGGCTTCCAGGAAGTCACGATCTCTTCGACGGATGACCCCAACATCGCGGACTTCGAGGTCGTCGGGACCTTCCCCAACGCGCTGCTTGAAGGAACGCAGAAGGCCGAGTCCGTCCGGCAGGACATCCTCCTGACCGCACCGGGACGACATTTCAAGCTGGACTTCGTGAGTGCCGAGCCGGGATACGAGAAGGCCTGGACCATGCTGTCCGAGGTGGAGTTCTATCAGTTGGATCCCAACACGATCCTCATCCAGAAGCACCCGCAAGACCTGACGCTGATCGAAGGCAACGACGGGGAGCTGTCCGTCACGGCGTGGGCCAAGACGCCGCCATTGTCGTACCAATGGAAGAAGGACGGTGTGCCCATCGAAGGCGGCACCGACGCCACGCTGTTGATCGAGGCGGCCACCCCCGACGATGCGGGCTCCTACTCGTGCGTGGTCAGCAGCCCGGGCTACCCCACCGGTGTGGAGACGTCCACGGCCGTCGTCCACGTGTTTGCGGCCCCGCCGCTCACGTACTACGGCGCCCGGGTGATCAACCACAATCCCATCGTCTATTGGAGCTTTGACGAAGACGAGGGGCCGGCCATTGAGCTGATGTCGCTGGCGGGCAACCGGATGCTTACGGCCTCCCAGCCGGATCGGTTCCCTCATGAGGACAAGGGCCATGCGATTTCGGTTCACGCCTTTGAGAACGTCTTCGGCACGACGACTCTCAACGCCGTTACCACGAATGGTCCTTTCGCCATCGAGTTCTGGCTGCGTCTCTCGGACCCGACGGTGACGAATCGGTATATCATGGAAATCGGCTTGCCCGGCGGCGCCGGTAATCTGCCCGGCGTGATATTCGGGTACAACCCGATGGAACTGGAGTTTTTCCAGGGCTTCCGAACCACGGGCTTTGTCTACGAGGATCCCAACGAGTGGACCGATTGGCATCATATCGTGCTCGTCGATTACGATGATGAGATAGAGGCCTACGACAACGGCGCGTTGGTCGAAGGATTCACCTATCGAGCCGCCACGGGCAATTACGTGCTGAATCTGAGCCAGGAGATTGCGGTGGGCAGCGTCCGCAAGACCCATCAGGCGTCTCCCACATCCATCATCGAAGGTGATATCGACGAGGTGGCGATTTATGATTTTTCCGGCATGAGCAAAGAGGCCATTCGGGCGCGGGCGCAGGCCATCGCCTTGCACGGAGATCTGAGCGGCCCGGTGTATATCACCGAGCAGCCGAGCGATACGATCGCGCCTCCGACGACGGATGCCGTCCTGATGGTGGCGGCGGCGGGCGCCGAGCCCATCCGCTATCAGTGGACCAAGAACGGGGTGCCCATTGACGGGGCGGTCGGACCCGTGCTGGTTCTGCCGAACGTCCGGCCGGTCGTGGACGATGGGACGTACGTCTGCCTGGTGGAGAACGACGATGGAACCGAGGAATCGCAGCCGGCGGTGTTGACCGTGGCATGCTATTACGACATCCCGGGTGACCTCAACAGTGATTGCATCGTCGATCTGGTGGACCTGGCGATCATGGCCGCCCACTGGCTTGAAGACAGCAGCGTTCTGCCGTAGCCGGTTGAGCATCGCCCCTCGTGGCAGGATGCACCACCCGCCCTCAGGCACGGGGGTGCATGGAAACGAGAATCCGTGGGGGCCGTCGTCTGGGGGACGGCCTCCACACTGCCCCTTGGATAGGGGGACGGTATGGAAACGCCCAACGGAAATTCGCGAAGACACGGGTTCACACTCATCGAACTGCTCGTGGTGATCGCCATCATTGCCATGCTGCTCAGTGTCCTGCTGCCCAGTCTGGGCATGGCCAAGCGACAGGCCAGGAGAATCATCTGCCGGGCACACCTGCATTCATGGGCGGCGATCTTCGCCCTCTACGCAGAGGACAGCCAAGGCAAGTTCCCCTTGTGGTACAACGATTACGCGGATCGGGGCAACATGTGGATGGACGTGCTCATTCCGTACTATGACGACATCGAGAAGATGCGGTTTTGCCCCGAAGCCCTGAAAGACAAGGACCGCCGCCCCGATCTGAGCACGGCGGACAACTACGGCGGGGCGTTCCGAAGCTGGCTGCATCCCACGCCGCACGGCCACATCGGCCCGTACGGTGGCGACATGTGGGCCAACGGCAGTTACGGCATTAATCACTACGTCTATGGATACAACCCCGACCATCCGCCGTGGACGCAGACGTACGATAAGGACGTGCCGTGGGGCACGATCGGGGGAACGGGCAACGACTCACGGGTTCCGCTGTTGTTTGACTGCACGTGGGCCGGGACGTTTCCCAGTGAGACGGACAGGATCCCCCCGTCCGGCGATGATATGTACCCCCCGCAAGGCTGGGGCCTGGGGATCGAATGCGAGATGGCGCGCGTCTGCCTCAGCCGGCACGGCAAGGTAAACAACATGCTGTTCATGGATTTGTCGGTGATCCCGGTCTACCTGCCCGATCTGTGGGGGCTGAAGTGGCATCGAAAGTGGCGGCCCGTGCATTACACCAGAGAGGACTTCAGAGACGAGAACGGGAACATCTGGCTGCGCTGACCGAACGACAGTCATTGAGGCCCCGGGGGCGGATCATGAAAGGACAGCCGATGCAAAGAAGGCTTGCGCTCCAACTTGCGATATTATCCGTCGTCCTCCTGGTGTCCGTGCCAGCGGTGCCGCGGGAGTTTTTTGTCACGTGTGGAGCCGACAACGATCTCTACCGCGTTCTGCTCCGCAACGGCATGGAATGCTCACGGTATGATACGGCCAAGCAGGCCATAGAGAGCGCCCCTGAAGGTTCGGCGGTTCTCATCCTCGCGGGCGATTATCCGACGGCCGCGACGGAGGTTGACCCCGCCCTGCTGGCCAGGGCCGAGCGGAAGAAGCTCCGGCTGTATATCGAGTATCCCGCGTCTCTTCCCGGTCTGCGGGGCGGCGAACCGAAACGCACGCACTGGGAACGGGTCGTCATTACCTCGGATCGGTTCGGCAAGACCCTGGAGCCCATGCGCATTGTGGCCGTCCAGGACTGCCACTACATCCCCTTCGAGGCCAAGAAATCCTGGATGGTGGTCGCCAAGGTGGCTGGTTTCGACACGGCCGTGTACGGCCTGCCCGAGTCCGCGGAGCCGATCCTCTTCGAGCATTCCGATGGAGTACTGGTGGCGACCACCAAGCTGAGCCATTTTGTGACGGGTCGTTACGCGCCGACCGAGGCATGGCCCATCATCTGGAGCGCGATTCTGAAGTGGCTTACCGAAGGCGGGGTCCGCCCCGATCTGCGATTCGAGCCGTCCGTCCGGCCCTCTTACGGCCGCGATGAGGAGATGCCGGCTGACCATGAACGGCGGGCCGTCCTGCGCGGCGTGGACTGGTACCGTAACGCCCGATTTCTGATCCATGAGCAGTGGAGTCACGAATGGGACGAGGCGGCCCAATGGCACGACCGTGTGGCCCCTGCCCCCCGGCCGGACTGGCCCGTCGGCAACGGAGTTTGCGGAATGCTCGAAGGGTTCAGTTCGAGGATCCTCTACGATGGCAGTCAGTATGTTCGCTGGTATATGCGGGCCGACTGTAATTGCGAGTCCGCGATGGCGTTTTCCCTGAGAAGCCTTCTGGACCGCGAGTCCGCCAGCCAGGAGATCGCATCGAATCTCCTGGACTACGTGTACTTTTCCTCCAACATTCAGCAGGGTCCGCGGGCCGACCCTGAGAGCCCTTCCTACGGCCTGCTCGGTTGGGACACCCGCCCGGCGGGAGCGGTCGTTTACTACGGCGACGATAACGCCCGGGCCTTTTTGGGAACGATGGCCACGGCGGCCGCATTAGGGACGGACCGCTGGGACGAGGCCCTTCTCAAAGGCATCCTGGGCAACTTCCGCACCGCGGGCCGCAGGGGCTTCAGGGGAAACAATCATCACGACGGCAGCCTGCAGGCCTCCGGCTGGCGCCCTCATTTCGCAAGCAACCGCGTCAATTACGCCCCCCACTACGAGAGCTGGCTCTGGGCGACCTATTTGTGGCTGTACGACAAGACCGGATACGAACCCCTTCTCGAACGCGCCCGCACCGCGATCGACATGATGATGAAGGCCTACCCCGACCAGTGGCGGTGGACCAACGGCATCCAGCAGGAGCGGGCCCGCATGATCCTGCCGCTGGCGTGGCTCGTCCGCGTGGATGATACCCCGCAGCATCGGGCGTGGCTGCGACTCATGGCCGATGAGCTGCTGGACAAGCAGGATGCGTGCGGCGCCATCCGCGAGGAAATCGGCGGCGGCGCGGGCAGCAGCTATGGACCGCCGCGGTCGAACGAGGACTATGGGCGACACGAAGCGACCCTGCTTCAGAAAAACGGCGATCCCGTCTGCGATCTTCTCTACACGAGCAACTTCGCCTTATTCGCCCTCCACGAGGCAGCCGCGGCCACGGGAGATGCGTACTACCGCAACGCGGAGGACAAACTCGCTCAGTTCCTCTGCCGAATCCAGGCAGCCAGCACGAGCCGGCCCGAATTCGACGGGGCCTGGTTTCGCGCTTTCGAGTACAACCGATGGGATTACTGGGCCAGTAACGCCGACGTCGGCTGGGGCGCCTGGGCCACCGAAACCGGCTGGACGCAGGGGTGGATCGCGGGGGTTCTGGCCCTTCGGCAGAAGAACACCTCGCTGTGGGACCTGACCGCCAACAGTCGCATCGCGGATCATTTCGAGACCTATCGCGAGCGGATGCTGCCGGACGAGGTCTGGGAGACGCTGGCGCAGAAGAGAATCGAACACGCGGCGGTCGGATGCCGAGTGCGTCTTTCCGCCAATCCCGCTCCCCAATACGCCGCCGCCGGCCCCGCGACCCTCACCGACGGCATCCTCTCCCCTGCCGACCACGCCGGCGGCGACTGGCTCGGCTACGAGGGGCGGGATCTCGAAGCAATCATCGATCTCGGCGAACCCGTGGCGATCCGTTCGCTCGCCGCCCATTTCCTGCAATCCGTTTCCGTCGGCATCTTCCTGCCGAGACAGGTCGAATTCGCGGTTTCTGACGATGGCGAGCAGTATCGTATCATCGCCACGGTCGGACACGAAATCGGGTTGAAGGAGCCGGGGCCGATGACGCGCGTGATCGGAATCGACAACGTAAACACGCGGGCACGATATGTTCGGGTGCGGGCGGCAAGCATCGGTACGATCCCGGATTGGCACCACGCCAAGGGCAGGAAGGCGTGGCTGTTTGCGGATGAAGTCCTCGTCAACGAACCCGCCAAAGCGGCGCGGGGCCGCAGGCCCGACATCGTCAAGCGCGGCACCATGGACCTCGACCTGGTCGAGACCACACCCGTTGTCTTCAAGGACACGTTATACCGCTTCGAATATGTTCGCCCGGGATATTGGGGCAACGATAGCGGCGGTTCGTACTTTCGTTTTGTGGAGCACGCGACGGGTCGACCGACGCCGCCCTTCGCGAGGGGCTTTCACCTCGGCAGCGCCTTTGTGGACAACGACACGATTTACGTGACCTGTGTCAAGGAGTGGGACGGCTCGGCCGTCTTCATGTTCGTCTCGAGCGACCTGGAGAACTGGCGACTACAGAAGCTCTTTGACCGCCCGGGCGTGGGCATCTTCAACACCTCCCTGTGCAAGGCCGATCGTCAATACGTGCTCATGTATGAGATCGGCAAGCCGCCGGAACTCGCCGGCCATCGTTTCACGGCGCTGTTCGCCACGTCCGAAGACCTGCGCACCTGGACGCTGCTCGGCCCCGAATGCAACTACGCCACGGACCGCTATACCGCGCCGCATTGCCTTCGCTATCTGGACGGGTGGTTCTACAACTTCTACCTCGAAGCCCATGAGGGGTACGAAACGCGGGTTGTGCGCTCGCGGGACCTGATCCGGTGGGAACCGAGCCCGCTCAATCCCGTCTTGCGGGCGTGTGATGAAGACCGAAAAATCGCAAATCCGAACCTCACGCCAAGGCAGCGGGACGCGATCCGTACCGCACAAAACGTCAATAACTCGGACATTGACTTCTGTGAATATGAAGGTCGGCTCATCATCACGTACTCGTGGGGCAATCAGGCCGGAACGGAGTTCCTGGCCGAGGCTGTTTATAATGGGGGAATTGAGGCGTTCCTCCGTGGTTGGTTTCCGGATCCAGCGCCTTCGCGATAGGCCCGCAAGGACCGATGGCGCGAGGGATGGTGCTATGCGAATGAATCACGACAGAATGACGCGACGCGATTTCGGGAGGAACGCCGCCCTCGGGTTGGCCGGCGTGATCGGCCTTCCTGCCGTTGTTCCCTGCTCTGTCCGTGGCGCGGACGGCCACGCAGCACCGAGCGATCGCATCACGTTGGGCCTGTTGGGCACGGGCAACATCGGCACCGCCCACGCCGAAGCCTTTCTCGGCCACAGCGACTGTCGCATCGTGGCGGTGTGTGATCCGGTGAGAGACCGCCGCCAGCCACTGCGTGATCGTATTAACGGGGCCCACGGGTCGGGCGTGTGCACCGATTATCGCCACTTCGGCGACCTGTTGGCCCGCCCGGACATCGACGCCGTGTGTGTTGGTGTGCCGGATCACTGGCACGCCATCCTGGCCGTGCAGGCCATGCAGGCCGGCAAGGACGTCTACGTGGAAAAACCGCTCACGCGGACCGTGGTCGAAGGCCGCCGGCTTGTCAGGGCCGCCGCCACCTATGGACGCATCCTGCAGACGGGCCTGCAGCGTCGGTCGTATGCGCCTTTCCGGCGGGTGTGTGAGCTTGTCCGCAACGGCCGACTGGGACATCTGACCGACGTGGAGGTCGGCATCCTCGGGATCAACCCCGGCGTGCAGACCGGCCGCAATTTTCCCGAGACCCCCGTGCCCGATGGATTCGATTACGACCTGTGGCTGGGGCCCGCACCGCTGGCGCCCTTTTCGCCCCAGCGCGTCGCCCGCGGTAACGAGGTGTGTTATTGGTATTACATCAACGATTACACCGCCGGCTTCATCAGCGGCAACGGTGTGCATTTCGTGGATATCGGTCAGTGGGGCATCGGCGATGAGGTGACACCCGTTCAGGTCCATACGCCCTGGGCCGATTGCCCGCCGGATGGATTGGTTGACTGTCCGATCGCCTGGCGCGCCGAGATCGTCTACGCCAACGGCGTCAGGATGAGCTACAGCAGCGAAGGACGCCCCCATCCGGACGGCATCCGCTTCGTCGGGACCGAAGGCTGGATTCACATCAGCGGCAACGGCACCACGACCGCCCAGCCGGCTGGCATCCTGGATTCGGCCATAGGCCCCCAGGAGCTGCATCTCTACGCCAGCCCGGGACATCACCGGAATTTCCTGGACGGCATCAAGACCCGCCGGGCCACCGCCGCCTGCGCGGAGGTCGGCCATCATGCCACCACAACCTGCAACCTCGTCGAGATCTCCGCCCGGCTGGGACGGGCGCTCACGTGGGATGGCCGGACGGAACGCTTCGTAAACGACGCGGCGGCCGATCGACTCCTGTCGCGAGCCACACGGATGCCCTGGCGGCTGTGAAATGTTTTGTGCCAACCGCATTGGAGAGTGATGGCTTAGCATGAACCGCAGGTCCGACATGTTGCTCCCCGTGACGAGGGGCTGCGTACAGGTGTGGTTGATCCTCAGCCTGGTGGCCGTGATCGCGCCGCTGGCGCCGGCGGCATGCCCCTTGGGAGACCTTGACGGCGACTGCGCTGTCGATATCGGGGACTTGGGGATCATCGCCGACCACTGGCTCTCCGATTGCACGGGGCCGGTGTGCGGAGACCTCGACCTGGACGGCCGTGTAGACTTGGCCGATCTCGCCCTCGTGGCGGCTCAATGGCAGGATGCCGCCAGCCCCCTGCGGATCACGGAGTTTATGGCCTCCAACAGCACCACGATCTCCGATGAGGACGGGGACTTCTCGGATTGGATAGAAGTCCACAACATCTCCGCGATTCCGGTCGATCTGGACGGTTGGTTCCTGACAGACAATTCCAGTAATCCCACGCAATGGCCGTTCCCCGCCGTTCGGCTTGGCGGCGGCGAGTATCTGCTGGTGTTCGCCTCGGGAAAGGATCGCCGCGATCCGGGCGGCCAACTGCACACCGACTTCTCGCTGGACAGAACGGGCGAGTATCTGGCCGTCGTGAACCCGGACAAGGCCCTCCTGCATGCATACGGGGACCCGTATCCGCCCCAACTGCCCGATGTGTCCTATGGCCTCATTGAGAATACCATCGCGGCCCATCTGATCGACGAGGGCGACGCGATCAGATACCATGTCCCCATCGATGATTCGCTCGGCCATGCCTGGCACTCCAGAGAGTTTGATGATTCGGTCTGGACCGCGGGCTGGACACCCGTCGGTTACGACCGAGGCGGCCAGGCCCGTCCCACCGCCCATCTGGTCGCCTATTGGACCTTCGATGAGGACCTGCTCGACCATTCCGGCAACGGCAATCACGCCGTGGCCAGTGGGACGACCTTCCTTGATGATATCCCCCCCGCCCTTGTCTCAGGGAGGTCGCTGGCCTTTGACGGCATCTCGGATGGTGTGCAGGTGCCGGACTCGCCGAGCCTGAATCTGGCCACCGGCGCCGGCCAGGCCTTCACCGTGGCTTTTTGGTTCAAGACAACGGAAACCCAGGCCAAGATCGTCATGGAGAAGGGCTCCAGAAGGCATTTCGTGACCCGCATGGAGGCCTTCGCGGATGCCGGCAAGATCAGCTTTCGGATGCAGGAGGACGTCGACACCCGCGTCATCAGCCGAGACCCCGTCAACGATGGCCAGTGGCATCATTTCCTCGCCGCGTTCGATGGATCCATGCTTCGACTCTACATCGACGGGGTGCTCAACGGCGAAGTCCCGGAGACCGGCCACCCGGACAACGCCGATCCCCTGGTTATCGGCTCCCGATTCGGTGCGGCGCCCTGGAAGGGCCAAATCGACGATGTGGCGATCTGGGACGTGGCCCTGAGCCGGGACCAGATCGAGGGTCTGTCCGACGGCAGCGTGTTGCCGCTCGACATCGGCCGCGTCATCTCAACCTCGGACGCACGGCTGGCCGGCTACTGGGACTTCAACGGCACGTTCGAAGACGTGTCACAGCGGGGCAACACGGCCGTCAATCACGGGGCGGTCTTCAGCACGGACGTGCCCGGCCCTCTCGGACGGGGCGCCAGCCTGCGTCTCAACGGGGCCAGCAACTACGTCCTCGTCCCCGATGCCCCGGACCTGCGCATCGGCTCGGCATTCACTCTATCCCTCTGGATGAAGTCCAACGATCGCGACCAGATCCACACGTATCTCCTCTCGCGCCACAGCGGCAGCTATCAGCAGGCCATTATCTACGAGTACGTGGACGACCACGTCGAATTCTTCGGTCCGCATGCCACCGGCGAGGACCCGCGACCGGGCTCGCAGATGCCCATTGCTGATGCGGACTGGCACCACGTCGCTTATACCTACGATGGGTCGCTCTGGAGCGGCTACGTCGACGGCATTCGTGTATTCTCAGCCCCACGATCGTTCGTGCTGCACACCGGAGAATACCCCTGGTACATCGGCTCGGCCAATGGCAGTGTCGGCTTTTTCGACGGCTGGATGGACGATGTCTCGATCTGGACCGACGCCCTTGGCGAGCATGAGGTGGCGGCGCTGGCCGCCGGCGTGTCTCCCCGCGCGATCTCCGGATACGCCGGCCTCATCAGGACGGACGTGGAGCCGGCGATGTACGCGAGTAACGCGTCGGTGTACATTCGCCACGCCCTTCAAGTGCAGGCCCCTGAGGACATCGAGGACCTCCGGCTGCACGTCAAGTACGACGACGGCTTCATCGCGTATCTCGACGGCGTCGAGATTGCCCGGCGAAACGCCCCGTCGCCCGCGCCGTGGAACGCCGCCGCCGTCGCCGTGCATCCCGATGAACAGGCCGTTGTCTTCGAAGAGATCGACGTCACGCCCTTCCTGGGAGTCCTTACCGCCGGCGAAAACGTGCTGGCCGTGCAGGGGCTCAACAGCGCGGCAGACGATGACGACTTCTTGTGGTCCTGCCGCCTCACGGCCACACAGCCCTGGTCCTCATCCCGGGAGTACCGATACTTCAGCGAACCCACGCCAGGCGCGCCCAACGGCGGCAGCGCCGCAGACATCGGCCCGGTCATCCACACCGTGTCGGCGCCGCCGCCGGCGCCCGCGGTGTCCGATGACATCATCGTCACGGCCTCTGTAGGCGAGTCCTTCTTCCCCCTTGACCACGTCCGGCTTATCTACCGCGTCATGTACGGCCCGCAGGTCGCGACGCCGATGCGCGACGACGGCGTTCACCCGGACCAGAACGCCGGCGACGATGTCTTTACGGCCACGATCCCGGCAACCGCCTACGCGCCCGGCCAGATGGTCCGCTGGTACGTCCAGGCCGTCGACATCCGGCAAAACCCCTCCCGCTGGCCCCTCTTCAACAACCCGACCGGCTCCCCGGAGTACCTCGGCACCGTCGTCGCCGATCCGGCCCTGGCCTCCAACATCCCGATCTTTCACTGGTTCCTGGAGCCGGGCACCGAGCAGGCCGCACGAACCAGGGCCGGCACCCGATGCTCGCTCTACTACGATGGCCGCCTCTATGACAACATCTTCGTCCGGCTGCGGGGGGCGACCGCCGCGGGTCTCGCCAAGAATCCCTATAAGTTCGAATTCAACAAGGGCTTTGATTTCGTCTACGATCCCGATATCCCTTCCATCGACGAATTCGATCTGAACACCACGTACCGGGACAAGGCGTACATCCGACCGATCCTCGGCTATGACCTGTATCGCGACGCGGGCGTGCCCTACTCGGTCGTGCGTCCCGTTCACGTGCGCCGCAACAACGCCTTTTTCTCCGTGGCCATTTTTACCGAACACCCCGACCGCACCTTTCTCAGACGAAATGGGCTTGACCCGGATGGCACCACGTACAAAGCCAACTTGAATGGATTCACCGTCGAGGCCCAGGGATCTTATCTCGATGTTTACGCCGGATTTGAGAAGAAGAATCCCAAGGATAATGACCACTCGGACATCGTCGCCTTTGTAAAGGGCCTGAACCAGACGGGGGCCGCCCAGAGGCATTTCGTCTTCGACAACGTCGATATCCCCTCGATCGTCAACTACGTGGCCGCCAGCGTGATTATCCAGGATGCGGACCGGCTCGTTACGAACTTCTTCGCCTACCGGGATACCCACGGCACGGGAGAATGGACGATGCTCCCGTGGGACCTGGATCTGTCGCTTGGCCAGGCCGTCAACAGCAGCGACACGATCTACGCCGACGAGGATCATCCCTACGGACCCAGCCATCCCTTCTATGGAGCACAGAACTGCCCGGACTGGAGGAATCCCCATCTCTGGAACAAGATGGTCGATGTGTTCTGTAACACACCCTCCCTGCGGGAGATGGTGCTTCGCCGCCTGCGGACGCTGATGGACCGCTTCCTCAAGCCGGCCGGTACGCCCCCGGATCAACTCTATTTCGAGAACCGAATCGAGGAGCTCTATGGCCTGATGGCCCCGGATGTCCTTCTCGACAAGGCCGCGTGGTCCTCCTGGGGCCAGCCCCAGACCTTCCGCCAGGCGCTCGACCGGATTATCGACGATTACCTCGTTCCCCGCCGAACCCATTTTTACATCAACCACAACATCGAGAACCCATCGGCGTATCCATCGGCCGTGGGGATCCCCGCTGCTCAGGTCGGCAGCCCGTTCATTGATTTCGGAGCGGTCGAGTGCAACCCGGCCAGTGGCAACCAGAGTGAAGAATACATTCAATTGGTCAACAACAACGACACGTCCGTGGATATCTCCGGCTGGCGGATCACCGGCGCGGTCGAACATACCTTCAAACCCGGCGTCGTGCTCCCGGCCGCCTCCGTCCTCTACGTCTCGCCGGATGTCACGGCCTTCCGCGCCCGACCGACCGCTCCCTCCGGCAACCAGGGCCTCTTTGTTCAAGGCAACTACCAGGGCCGCCTTTCCAACCGGGGCGGCTGGCTCCGGCTGCTGGATGAGGACGGCCACGTCGTCTCCAGCGCGAGCTATCTGCCCGATCCGAGCCCCCAGCAGGAGTTCCTGCGAATCACCGAACTCATGTACCACCCCCGTCCCGGCGGAGACGATGACCCGGAGAACTACGAATTCGTCGAGCTCAAGAACATCGGAGACCAACCGCTCTCGCTGGCCGGGGTCGAATTCACCGATGGCATCTCCTACACCTTCGGCGACGAGGCGATCATCCCCCCGCACGGTCTGCTCGTGCTGGCCAAGCATCCCGATGCCTTCGCCCTCCGGTACACGGTGCCCGCCGGCGTCCAGGTGGTCGGCCCCTATAACGGCAACCTCTCCAACGGCGGCGAGAACGTCCGGCTCGACGATGCCACCGGCGACGCCATCCTCGAATTCGAGTATGACGACGACTGGTATCCCAGCACCGATGGTGATGGGTATTCCCTGACCATCCGCAATCCCTATGACACCCCATACGATCTGTGGACCCACGCGTCCTCGTGGCGGGCAAGCTCCGCCATCAATGGGACCCCCGGATCCGATGACCCAGAGTGACGGATCGCAGGGCGGCTGGCAACAACAGTGCCCGGGTCCGCTGTCGTGGAGGGTTGTCACGGGGACCGGATATCGAACGATCTTCTCTAACCGATGTCAGATGGCGTGAACTGCCCTTGCCAAAGACGAAAAAGTCGATATGGCACCTTGACATCAGACTGGGTCGGGCCGTATAATAGGTGTTTCATTAGGAGGCCATCTCGACCGGGCAGAGCGGTCCCCAGCAAGGTCAAAAACGCTACAGAAGCGTAGGGCGATTCTCTGAACCCGGCCGCTATGAAGGAGTGCTGTTCCCGGCGATCGACGGTTGTGAGCCCTTAGGGAAGGATGATGTATGACCCCCAGAATATCCCCCGCGTGTTGTGTGTGCGTCGTGGCAGCGTGGTGGACAGGCACCTTGTCCGCGGGGCCTGATCTGGTGATCACCGATGTGTGGAATGACGGCGGGATGGTCCGGTACCAAATCCTGAACGCCGGTGACGCCTACAGCCCCTCGGGACACGACACCCATCTGCGTGTGAACGGCTATTATGCCATGACCGATTGGAGCCTGCCCACCCTCAAACCGGGCCAGCGAGCCGACCGCTTCTTCGACAAGTACACCTGGCACTGCGGTGCGCCCTCCGACACCATCGAAGTGATCGCCGACGCAGACAATGAAGTGCTGGAAGACGACGAGAAGAACAACACGCGCACCGAAACCTGGAAATGCGATACGACGGCGCCGCAGATCGTGGCCGGACCCACGGTCAGTGAGCTGAATTCCGATAACGCCAAGATCACCTGGCAGACCGATGAGCCGACGCGGGGTGCGATCCTACTCGGCCGCCGCGCCGGCACGGTCGACGCGGTCCTGGCCCAGACAGGGCTGAGAACCAATCATGAAATCCGGGCCAAGGATCTCGAGCGGGGCGCGACCTACCACGTCCAGGCCCGCTCGATCGATGACTCCGACAATACGACGCTCAGCGAGATCCTTTACTTCACGACACCGGTGCCGCCGGACGGCGCCGGCCCGGTCATCGGACGGGAGCGGGTGCTGCGGACCGAGGTGCCGCTGGAGTTTGAGGTGCCCGCCAGTGATCCGTCGGGCGTGGAATTCGTTCGGTTTTTCCTGGATGGGCGGCTGGTGGAGACGGACTACAGCGAGCCGTTTCTTTGCAGCTTCATTCCTCACGAGCTCGGACTGAGTCCGTCCGAGTTTTTTGGCGTACACACCTTGACCGCGGAGGCTCACGACAGCGGCGGCGAGTTCACCCTGCTGCCGATCTACGTCGAACCGCTTGACCGCTGTTTTCCGGCGGAGTTGGATTTTGAATTCCCCTACGAGGGCTACGAAATCCTCGTGGACGGCACAACCGTTCCCGCAGAGGAAAGTCCACTGTGGGTGCGGGTTCGCGCCAGTGCGACCCCTTGGCGACAGGTCGTCCGCTTCGGCGAGGTGATCGAGATGGGCACTCCCCTGGATCGGATCGAGTTGTATGTCGAGGGCGAGCTCTTCCACGTCGAGATGGACGCCGAATCGATGATTCATGCGATTCCCATAACCGGCTGGGCCGTGGGGGACTATGACGTCAAGATACGGCTGTGCATGGAAGGCTGTATTCCGCTCAGCGCGACCCATAGGGTGCACATCCGCAGGCGGCGTGCGCAACTGGAGCTCGCGTCGCGCGAGGTGGTGCGGGAGGGGTCGGTGCTCTCGGTCACCCTGGAGTTCTACAACGCCGGCTCACGTGACGCCATACTCACGCGGTTCGACGACAACGTCACCGGCTTTCAGGTGCTCCCGCATCCCGGGGGGGACATGGGATTCTGGCCGGACGTCGCCACGCGGTCTACCCGAGTCCAGTGGCAGAAGGTCGGCGGGCAACGGATCGCGCCCGGACATCGCTGGACGTTCACCTATGACGTCATCCCCGTGCTCTACCTGGGGTTCGAGAACTACGCAATGGGGCAGGATGATGTTTCCTTCATCTATGAAGACGACACCGGGCGAGGCAGTTCGTACACGGCCCATCGGCCCGCCGGCAGCGCCACGTTGAGCGACCTGGTCAGCGAGGCCTTTGCAGCGTCGGATTACCTGATCGTGACAAGCCCCGGCAACATCGTGCGACACGCCGATGAAGCAGGGTGGCGCGGTCTGTCCAGATCTATCGGCAAGCTGGCCAAGGCGCGCGGCGCCGTTCTCGGTTACTACGAAGCCGGCACCGTACTGGCCACGGCATTCGACGCCAGCGATCGGATCGCCGTCGGCAGCATGTTCGGATGCCCCAACCGCGACGAAGTCTTCGTGGCCGACGAGGAGGAGGATCGAATCTGCATCTACGACCTCAACGGCGAGGTCATCGACGAGGTCAAGGGGGTCCCCATCCCCCATCCGGATCTGGACCCACAGGACGCCATGGTGGTGGGCAACGTTCAGGGTCATGCGGGCCCGGCCACGCACCCCGAGGATGAGATCGTCGTCCTCAACGGCCACTCCACCGGACCCTCTCTGGGGCGGGCGACAACGTACAAGTACTTCCGCGACAGCGACAGTTTTTCCTCCTACAGCTTCAATACGGACTACCAACCCGGAGATGCGGTCGCCGTCGGCGACGTGCTGCATACCCCGAATTGGCCCGAAGAGGAGCTGGTCATTGCCCACGGCGATGGAACGATCGACGTTCACGAGGTGTCGCGCGGGGAGGTCCACCACTGGTCGAGCCTCTTCCGCTCGGGCGATCTCCTGGCGGTGGGCAACGTCGTGGGCGACAGCTACGACGAGATCATCGTCGGCGACGTATCCAACAACCGCCTGATCATCTATGAGGGAGACGGCACGGAATGGACGCGATGCCCGCTACCCGCGGGCCGCACGCTGAGCGGGACGGATGATCTGGTCGTACGGGACGTACTGGGCGGGTCCGGAGCGGAGATTCTGATCGCCGATGCCAGCGAGAATCGTGTCTACCTCTATCGTTACTACGAACGAGTAGGAGCATTGCTCGAGGTCTCCAGCTTCGCCATGACCTACCATGACGATGATCGCATCCTGTTGGGGAATCTGATGGGCCTGGCCAAGAGCCAGTTCATTCACGCCTGCGGAACGCGCCGCCACCAGCGCATGCGAGGCGACGTGGAGATCGCTCCGTTCAGCGACGACGCCGAGGCTCCGGGTGACCGTTACACGCTGGATCGCCTCTTTGAATGCGACGGCGCCTGGGCGCGGAAGCTGGCCCCGGGTTGGTGTGACGGCGGTTACCTGCTGATCGTGGGCGAGACACGGATCATCCCGGCGTTCTCGGCCAAGTACGGGGACGTCGGCAAGGGCGACAAGATCATCGAATTCACGGACAATTTCTACGCCAACACGGCCGGCCATGAGAAGCAGCCCGAACTGTGCATCGGGCGGATCATCGGCAATGAGCCCGAGCGGCTGAGGACTCCGATCGAGGCGACCTTGGGCATCCTGGATGGAACGCGCGACTTCAACCAGTCGCACGCACTGATTGTCAGCGGCCGCCCCCGCGGGGCCAGCGGCACGGCCACCTGGATCAACTTCAACAGGGAGAGAAACCGCATCGAGCGACGGATCGACGACAACTGGAGCCACACGACGGAGCTGGATGAACCCAGCGAGACCGAGTGGATCGACGCGATGGTGGGCAAGGACGTGATCCACCTGGCCGCCCACGGGTGGGAAAACGGGATGGACGTCCTGCACGATACGACCGTGCGCGACACGTGGGATCCGGGCGTGACGGCCCCGCTGGTGTTCGCCAATTCGTGCCTGACGGGGCGCTACCCGCCGACGCGGTGCCTTGCTGAACGGTTCCTTGACAAGGGGGCCTCGGCGTACATCGGCGCCACGGAGGTCAGCTACGGTCCCTATTGCCGGTATCTGGCCGAGGGCTTTTGGGAGCGTTTTGACGTGGGCTATACCGCCGGTCGCGCGCTGAAGGAGGCCAAACGCAACCGCATGGGCGACACGAGCTACGCCAAGTATAACTCGGCGATCTATCATCTGTATGGCGATCCCAAGCTGGAGCCCGTGGTGGCTCCTCCATCGGAGAAAGACGTCCCACCCCCGCCGGCGGACAACGACATCCAGGGGCCGGTGGACTCGGTCCAGGTGAAGGTTCCCATGTACGAGGTGGACTCCTATCCGAGTGGCGAGCAGGAGGCCACGATTCCGGGTGGGGACATGCTGCTGGTCCCCGGTAAGCCCATGGTGCCCTGCTATCCCGTAATGGTCCATTTCCCGGCCGGATATCAGGTGCAGGATGTGCGACTTGGCGAGCACGGCGGCCTTTCCACGGACTCGCTCAACCTACCCATCACCGAAGCGGCGGAATATGATCTCTCGACGCCGCCACAACCGCCGGACCCGGATGATGAGTGGTTCCCCAGCGAGGACCTGCAGTGGTCCATCGTTCAGGAACCGGACGGCGGGACCACACTCATGGTTCGGCTGTACCCGTTCCAGGCGAATCCGAGTACGACGCACGTGCGTTTCTGGGATACGTGCCGCCTGGAGATCGACTACGTGTCCACGTCGGTCCGGATGCGTCACTTGGCCGTCGAGCGTGGTTCGGTAGCGCCGGGCGAGACCGTCCGCTGGGATCTGGCGGTTGAGAACACCGGCCTGAAGGTCACGGACGTGCTGGTGGAATCCGTCATCCGTACACCCGATGACACAATCGTGGGGGGACTTCCGATCCGACGGTTGCGTTCGGTGCAGGGACTGGCCACGCTGGAGCAGGAGTGGGACAGCGGCGATTGTGACCCGGATTTCCTGACGGTTGAGGTCTCGTTGCGGAGCCTGTCCGGATGCCTTGTGGATCGTCGAACCGCTGGCGTGACGCTGGGCCGCGCGGAGGCGGTGCTCGATAGCGTCGTGGTGAATCCACCCTGCTTCGAGGCCGGCGAGGGCCTGACGATCACCGCCACCGGGCGCAGCATCGGCGAGCGCCCCACGGGGGGTACGGTCGTGCTCGGCGTATATAACGATCACGGCGGGCTGATCGAACAGCTCAGCGAGGACTTCACGGATGTCGCCCCGGGCGAACCGATCGTGGCCGCCCTGCCGTACAAGGCAACCTTGCCCCGAGGCCAAGTCACCTTGCGAGGCTCCATCCTGTACGAAGGCGTCGCCACCGATGTGGTCATCTGGCCTCCCACGGGCGCGGGAACCGATGGTGATCTCGATGGCGATGGCCGCGTGGGGCTGGCGGATTTCGCGATTCTGGCCACGGCCTGGCTGGACTACATCGAGCAAGCGGATATCGCCCCGCCGGGCGGGGACTGTCGAGTGGATCAATTGGATCTATCGGTGCTGGCCCAGCAATGGATGAGCCTGTAGCCCGCTGCACCGGCGGTGCGGGCCAGGGGCACGCCCCTGCTTGCTCGCCGTTGTCAAAGGTCTTGCCCCGTGTATGGCCGGAAACACCTTTGCGTCATCGTCTGAGGCCGGCGTCGAACCTACAAGCGCCCGCCATGCAGAGCCCTCCGTAGCATAAGATACCTCGCCCGCCCACCTCCCGACTCTGCTCTACACGGCGCTGCTTGCCGGATCTCCTGCACGTATCGGCACTGTGAATAACGCTGCCTTGATCTTCAATTACAGCAGATCTGCCCGAATCGACGCGCTTCCTTGTTGCCCGCTTCCCGAAATTTGGCCCGTTCAAAACGCAAGAAATCTGATAGAATCTTTCGGTATATGAGGATGCCGGACCCGTGGAGGACAGGATCATGGCCATTGACGACTCGTGCAGGACACCGGACGGTTCACGCGTGGATCGTCGCCGTTTTCTCAAGGCGACCGCGGCCACGGCGGCGCTGAGCCCGTGGCGATCGGCCCTGCCGATCATGGCGGGCCCCTTTGACGACAACGACTACCTGAGACTCATTCCCGAGGACAAGCGCCTTCGACCGGATTGGGTGCGGTCCCTCTTCGAGCGCGGCCGCAAGGAGGTGTACTCCGATCCCACGGCCCTGGGCCATATCGGCATGCCCATCGGGGGTCTGTTTGCCGGCACGGTCTACCTGGGCGGCGATGGGCGACTGTGGCTGTGGGACATCTTCAATCGTGACCAGGAGGGCATCGCCCCCCGCGTGGTGGAATACAAGGGCGAACAGGTCAACACCCGCAGCGGGGCCAACTACATAGAACCGGCCAAGCCGGTCAGCCCGTTTCAACAGGGATTCGGTCTGCGTGTCGGCAGCTGCGAGATTCCCTTCAGCCTGGATGGTTTCCAGACGGTGACGTTTCAGGGGGAGTACCCGCGGGCGATTGTCCGATACGAAGAGGGCCGTATTCCCATCACCGCGCAACTGGAGGCCTTTTCGCCCTTCGTCCCGCTGTCCGTGGACGAGTCGTCGCTGCCGGCCACGGTATTGCAGTTTACCGTCCGCAATACCGGCTCGGAGACGCTGGATGTGCAGGTCTACGGGCATCTCCAGAACCCCGTGTGCCTGGAGACCCACAGTCGCGTCAGCGGACGCCTACACAATCGCATCGTTCGGCACGAGGGATATACGGCGCTGGTCTGCAGTGCCGAGCCGGTCGAGGAAGACCAGGGCGTTATCCGGCCGGATATTCTCTTTGAGGATTTTGAGAAGGACCGCTACGAAGGATGGACGGTCACCGGTACGGCCTTCGGCAAGGGGCCGATCCGCATGACCGATATCCCGGACTACCAGGGCAATGTCCAGGGCGCCGGCCGGCGCGTGGTCAACTCGCATGCGGCCGCCCCAGGAGAGAGCGTCGGCGAAAAAGACGGCCACACGGGGACCCTGACCAGTCCTGCCTTCACCATACAGAGGAAATACATCACCTTCATGATTGGCGGCGGCGCCCATGAGGGCCGGACCTGCGTCAACCTGTTGGTCGACGGCAAGATCGTGACCTCGATCACCGGCAAAAACAACAATCGCATGGAGCGGACCCTCTTTGACGTCCAGGCCTACGAAGGCCGGACGGCGCAACTGCAAATCGTGGATGACTACGGCCAAGGATGGGGCAACATCGGCGTGGACCACATCGTCTTCACGGATCGCAAACCCGATCCCGCCAAGCTCGAAACGCAGCGGGACTTCGGCACGATGGCCCTGGCCATGGTGGGCGGCCTGCCGGAGGACTACGGACACGCGCAACGGGGCTCTGAGCCAAACGGCTCGGAGGCCATCGGGGAATTCACCCAGCGGCCCGTCGGCGAGATCAGGCGGCGGCTCCAATTGAAGCCGGGGCAGGAGGCCACCGTGAACTTCATTATCGCCTGGCATTTTCCCAATTTCTATGGGCGGGACTTCGGCGGCCAACTGCTGGGACATTCTTATGCCGCCCGTTTCGGATCGGCCCTGGAGGTGATGGGATACATCACCCGCAGGTTCGACGAGCTCGTGCGGCTGACCCGCCAATGGGTCCAGACCTGGTACGATTCGACCCTGCCGTATTGGCTGTTGGATCGCACCATGGCCAATACGTCGACCCTGGCCACGACCACCTGTTACCGGTTCAAGGATGGGCGGTTCTGGGCGTGGGAGGGCATCGGCTGCTGCGGGGGCACCTGCACCCACGTCTGGCACTATGCCCAGGCCCCCGGGCGGCTGTTCCCGGAGATCGAACGCAACACGCGCGAGCAGGTCGATTTCGGGATGGCGATGGACCAGGACGGCGGCGTCGGTCACCGCATGTGGATCGATCGCCGTGCCCACCCGGCCCATGATGGGCAGTGCGGGCGAATCCTGGGGGCCTACCGCGAACATCTTATGTCCGCCGATACTTCTTTTCTCAAACGGACCTGGCCGCGGATCAAGAAGGCCATCGAATACCTCATTCGCCTGGACGGCAACGACGACGGGATGATCGAGGGGGCCCAGCCAAACACCCTCGATGCGGCCTGGTATGGGAAGATATCGTTTCTGACGTCGCTCTATCTGGCCGCCTTGCGGGCTGGCGAGGCCATGGCCCGAGAGATGGGCGACACGGCGTTCGCCAAACGCTGCCAAGCGGTCGCCGAGCATGGCGCCAAGGTGATCCTGGAGTTGTTCAACGGCGAATACTTCATCCAGATCGAGGACCCCGCCCACAAGGAGGATATCGGGATCGGTCCGGGCTGCTATATCGATCAGGTCTTCGGGCAGAGTTGGGCGCACCAGGTGCAACTGGGTCGGCTGTTCGACCGGGACAAGCAGCTCCAGGCACTACAAGCCCTGTGGAAGTACAATTTCGTGCCGGATGTGGGGCCGTTCCGCGAGCAATTCAAACGCGGACGATGGTACGCGATGGCCGGGGATGCCGGCCTGCTGATGTGCACGTGGCCGCGAGGCGGGCAGAACCCCAACTTCAAGAAGCACTGGCAGTACATGTACTTCAATGAGTGCATGTCCGGGTTCGAATGGCAGGTGGCCTCCCACATGATCGCCGAAGGGATGCTGAAAGAGGGCCTGGCAATTGGCCGGGCCATTCATGACCGCTACAACGCGGGCCTTCGAAATCCATACAATGAAATCGAGTGTTCAGACCACTATGCTCGAGCGATGGCCAGCTATGGCGTGTTCATTGCGATCAGCGGCTTTGCCTATCACGGCCCCAAGGGCCGCATTGGGTTCTCACCCAAGCTGACGCCGGAGAACTTCCGCGCCGCCTTCGTCACCGCCCAGGGATGGGGCACATTCGCCCAAAAACGTGAATCGACCCGCCAACTGGAGACCCTCAAGCTTCGGTACGGGACCCTGCATCTGGCGTCACTGTCGTTTGAGTTGCCGGATTACGCCCGCGCGGCCAGGGTCACTGTCCAAAGTGACGAGACCGTGGTTTCCAGCACGTTCCGCCAGCAGGGTCAGCGGGTGGAGATACAATTGAAAGAACCGATCCGGTTGCAACGTGAAGACATCCTGCGGGTCGAGATCGCCTTGACCACATGAGCAGTCAGTCAAGATCAATAGATTGTCCAGTAATGGCAGGAGGACACGACGTGAACCAGCCAACCGCAAGTGGGAATACGGCGAGCGAGACGACGTCCGCCGCGATCAGGACCGCAACGCACGGTTCAGCCACCGTGCCGAATGGGAGAGGGCGAGTCGCATGTTATCCGGCGACAGCAACGCCCTCCTATTTCCTGGGCGTCCTGTTGTTCGTTTATGCGTCTGGGGTGCCGGCCCTCGCGGCCCAAACCCAAAACGTCTCTCCCTGGGAGGTGGGTACCCCTATCGTCACCTACTGGTGCGGCCCCGCCCTGACGGATGCCGCCGCACAGCAGATGGCCGAAGGCGGCTTCAACCTCGTCTGGTGCCGCAACGAAGCCGAGCTCGACGTTGCGCACCGCCACGGCCTGCGAGGACAGCTTCAACACCGCCTGCTCAATCCCGCCTCGCTGGAGGACCCCGATCGTCTGGCCCAGCTCGACGCCCTGATTGCCCGCGTCTGCAACCATCCGGCCCTTTATGCATACTACATCATTGACGAGCCCAACGCCTCGCAGTTCCCGGCGCTCGGCAGGCTGGTTGCCTGGTTGCGCGAGCGGGACCCCGCCCATCTGGCCTATATCAACCTGTTCCCGACATACGCCAGCAACGAGCAATTGGGCACGACCGGCGACGTGGTGACGGCCTACAAGGAGCACCTGCGTCTCTACATCGAGGAGGTCCGGCCCGCCCTCATCAGCTATGACCACTATCAGTTTCGGCTGCACGGTGACGGCGACCAGTATTTCCTGAATCTGGCCATGATCCGCCGGGCCGCGCAGGACGCCGGCGTCCCCTTCCTCAACATTGTCCAGGCGTGCACGTGGGCGCCGCAGGCGATGCGCGTGCCCAACCCGGACGAGCTGCGCTATCTGGTCTACACGACGCTGGCCTACGGCGCGCAGGGCATCAACTATTACGTGTATGCCTGCCCGAATCACCAGGGCAGCCTCGTAGCGCTGGATGGCACGCCCGGGCCGCTTTACAAGGCGCTTGTCTCATATAATCGCGAGTTCGTCGCCATCGCGCGGCAGCTTCAGCCGTTGCGCTCCCTGGCGGTGTATCACACCATGATGCGGGAGCCCGGCTGTGAGCCCCTGTCTGCCGAAGCTCTCTTCCGTCTCGATTCGGCGAAATCCCCCGCTGGACCGCGCGGTTTCCTGCTCGGCTTCTTCGGACCCGATACCAAGCCGACCCACGTCGTGATCGTCAACTTGGACTACACCCGCCAGGCCGGCACATCGCTCATCGGCCCAAAGCCGATGCAGGTGTTCGAGGCGACGAAGGCTCAATGGTCACCCACGAAGGAGTCGCCCGTTGAGCTGCGCATGCCCCCGGGCGGCGGCACACTGGTACGCATCACCCCATAGTAGTGTCACGGCGTCCAACCAGCAATAACGGCAGCGGGAATCGCAGGGAGCGATCCGTGCAGGTATTGATCCACGTGCTGCCGGGTCACCAGACGAAATGGGATCAGGACGTTTTTCTCAAAGGGCTGATCCCGGACAATGTTGACGGCCGTCTCGACGGCCCTGCGGCCCTGGGCCTGGGCGGCCTGAAAGACGGTCGCGTCCAATCGACCGTCCTGGATCGCCTGCAGGGCATCGGCGATGGCATCCACGCCGACCACGACGACCCTGTCCTTCATGTTCGCCTGATCCAAGGCGATCACGGCGCCCATGGCCATCTCGTCGTTCTGGGCAAAGACGGCGTCGATCCGGTCGCCGAAGGACTGAATCCAGTTCTCCATCAGCGTAATTGCCTTGGCCCGGTCCCATTCGGCGGTCTGGTCGGCCAGTAACTGCAAGCCCGGATGCTCGTGCAGGACCTCCCGAGCGCCCTGGTCCCGCTGAATCTGGGCGGTCTGGCCCAGGAAGCCCTGCATCATGAGCACCCGACCCTGCCCATCCAAGCGCCGGGCGATGTAATCCATCGCCAGCCGAGCGGACTCGATATCACTGGAGCCGACAAAGGCCGTGGGCTCGGAGCGCATCTCGGAGTTCACGTTGATGATGGGGATACCCGCTTCCTTGGCCCGGTCCACCGCGGGCGAACTGGCCTCCCTTTCGCAGGGATTCAGAATGATCGCATCCACCTTCTGAAGGATGAAGTTCTCGACCTGCCGGACCTGCCGGTCCGCGCTGCGCATCGTTGACGATCAGCTTGACGAAAAGCCGCATACGAAGATCCAGGGGCGTGTCATCGTGCCGATAGCCGCTCAACTCGATCTTCACGCGGGCCATGAATCCCGTGTCGTAGAAAGTGACGTCCACCTTCTTGGCGGCGGCCAGACGCAGGGACATGCTCTGCCCCCTTGTGCTCCACGAGCAGGTCGCCCTCCGTGGAGCCTTCCAGGCCCCACGTGACGCTCTGATCCTTCACCTGCAAGGCCAGCGTATCCGGGTGGACGATGACGGTGTGCCTTTGCCCCGCCACGATCCGCCGCCCGTCTTCACGTCGGACGGCCACCTGGGCACGGCCCCAATCGGTCTGGACGGATTCTTCTGCCCCGATACGCGAATTCAAGAGCGCAACGAAGAAGGCAACAGAGAGGACACGGCGACGCATGGGTCAGCCTCCCGGCCTTTCAGGCACCATCAGACTGTCTGATTCTGTTCGTTCCGACGCCAAAATGAACCGCCGTTCGGCCGCGTCAGCGCCTGAACGTACCCCCGGATACCCCCGGCTACCGGATCTTCTCCAGCAGGTCCCGTGCCATCTTCTTCGTCGTGTCGTTCTTCGATTTTTCGAGCACCAGGCCGACGGCCTCCCTTCGCTGGTCCTTGGTAATCTGGCCCGTACTGTCGCTCGCCAGGCTCAGCAAGGCCGAACAGGCCTCTTCGGTGACGGCGGCATCATTGACCATCTCCTCCAACAGCCGCATCGCACCATCGGCCGGAATGGTGCCCAGAACGGCGATCGCCACGCGCTTCTCCTCGCGACGATCGATCAACGGCAGCACCGCACGTACCTTGGCGACCTTGTCCTGAGCGGAAAGACGGTCGTCCCCACGGACGTACTGCAGATAACCCCGAAGCCCCAACAGCCGGTGCGTCATCGCTCGGTCCGATCGGGCCAATGCCAGAAGGACCTCGCCCGCGGCGGCATCCTGGGGCCAACTGTTGGGCCAGCCTGACAACACACGGACGGCCTCATCCTGGATGCCGGCGTCACGATCCTCCAAGGCCGACCTGACTGCGGCCAGTGCCTGGGGACCGCCGGCGACGACCAGCGTCTGCAAACCAATCACACGCAGTGCCTTGTCCTGGCTCTCCACAAGAGGCAGAAGATGCGGCGTACTGTCCGCCCGGCCACGGGCACTGACCCTGCGCAAGGCCTTTGCGATATTCTCACGTTCGGCCTGGTTCGACGTCCTCATCAAAAGCGCCACGAGGCCGGCAACCTGGTCCTTGCCGCCGAGCTCACCCACGGCCTGCACCGCGGCCCCACGAACGCCCGCATCCGCATCCTGCATGCTCCGCACGATCGCCGGCAGGGCCTGGTCAATCCGTCGGGCCTCGGCCAGTTCAATGAGAACCTGGCGCTCCCGCCCCGTGGCCTTCTCCAGACGCGCCACCAGGTCGGCGTTGACCTTTGGATCCGACAGCCGCAGCAACGATACCTTGGCCGCCTCTGAAAGCGCCGCGTCGTCCTCGGCGGCCGCGCTCACCAGCACCGGCACACAGGACACGTCGCCCAGCCGCTCCAGCGCCTGAACCGCCACGATCCGCGACTCCACCAGAGCCCCTCGTCGTCCGGCGATCTGGACGATCACCGGCAACACGGCTGAGTCCGCGCGGTCCGCGATAGCCAACACCACCAGCGGTTGCCGCTCGGGGCTCAGTCGGCCAAGCTCGGCCGCCAAGGCCGTCGTCACCTCAGGACCACCCAACTCCCGTGCCGCGGCCAGCGCGACAGCACACTGATCCCAGTCCGCGGATTTCAGTTGCTCCAGCAGGAGCGGGACACCATCGGCCTTCCGCGCCAAAATCGCCCCCCGCGTCGCCTCCAGACGCCTCTGCTTGGGCACATCGGCCCGCCGGACCGCATCGTACAGCCGTACAGCTTCGGCCGATTCCCCCTTGGCGGCAAGCACCTCGGCACACAGAATACAGCCTTCGGCAACATCCGAACGCACCTTCTGCGGAGCATTGTCCAGCGCCTGGGCCAGGGCCCTCGCGGCCGGCATGCCGCCGATGCGCCCGAGCGCCACCGCCGCGGCGCCCGCCACGTCAGCGTCGGTGTCGCCAAGTCTCTTGATAAGCTGGTCCACGGCCCGAGCATCACACCGGACGCCGATGGAATTAATAATCCCCACGAGCAGCCGACCCTCGACTTTGTCCATGGCCTCACGCAAGGCCTGATCCGCGGTCGGATCCGGGATCACCTCCAGCGCAATCCGTGCCCACGAAGACAGATCCTTGTCGGGCAGAAGGGCCGCCAGTGCCGGCACCGCGTCCTTCGTGCCATAGATGGCCAGTCGCTTACAGGTAATCGCCTTGTCCTGCGGCGGCGCATCGGACCGAAGCACCGCAATCAGTTCTTGTTCTTTGTCCTCGGCGGCCATGGCCCCAGGCCGGCCCATCAATGTCCCCAACAGAACCACCACGACCGGCAGAACACCACATGCAAAACGCTTAGACGTCATCATCGTTATCCTCACAGCAATAGGTACAGATGCCTTCAAAACGTCGCCGCCTACAGGCGCCACGGCTCGCGCAGGGCCTCGGAACGCAGGCGGTTCGCCTCTTCATCACCGATGAACTCGTGCTTCACCGGGTCGTAGCGGACCTTGCGGTTCAGGAACAAGGCGACATTGGCGGCGTGACAAGCGATGTGCGAATTGCACGCCACGTCCGCGTTGGCCCGCGTCCGTCCTCGTGTCCTCACGCAATCGAGAAAGTCCCTCACGTGGAAGTCGGCCGGATAGCCGCCGATCTTGGCCCCCCGGCCGCGAAGCAGATCAGCCGAGCTGGCCTCAATGTCCCCGTTATCCGCGGTCTCGACCCAGCCCGTGCTGCCCTCAAACCGCACGGGGCAGGAACCCAACGGCAACCAGCCATCGTTGCGCATCACGAGCCGCACACCGTTGCCGTAGCGGGCGTGCAACTGGCCGTCTTTCGGCTCGTACTCCACCGGCGCCGTGTCGTCGGCGCTGTTGGCCCATTGGCACAGATCGACACAGTGACTGCCCCATTCGAGGCAGCCACCCCCGACCATGCCGCCACCCTTCTCAAAATTGAAGCCATCCAGCAGCCGCTTGTTATACGGCCGCCAAGCCGCCGGCCCCAGGTACAAATCCCAATCGACTTCCTCATGGGAGGGTTCGGGCTCGGCGGGCAGCCAGCCGCTCATCGAGGTCCCCAGCCCCCCCGGATGCGCGTGCAGCGTCTGGAGGGCGCCCAGCTTGCCCCGTTGAGCCAGGCTGATGCAGAACATGAAATTCGGCAGGCTCCGGCGCTGCATACCGCCCTGGAAGACGCGGCCGGTCCGACGGAACGTCTCGGCCAGCGCCAGGCTCTGGGCGATGTTCTTAGTGCAGGGCTTCTCGCAATACACGTCCTTGCCCGCCTTGGCTGCCAGGATCGAGGCGGTGACGTGCCAGTTCGGGCCCGTGGCGATCAAAACGGCATCGAGGTCGCTGCGGGCGAGCATCTCGCGAAGGTCGATGTACGTCTCGCAATCGTTGTTCTCGTAGCGGGCGTTGACCATGTTCCGGGCCCCCTCGCGTCGGCTGCCGCGGACATCGCAGACGGCCACGCACCGCAGGTCCGGCTCGTGCAGGAAACACCCCAACACGTATCTGCCCCGATTGCCGATGCCAATTGCACCAAGAGTTATCCGTTCACTCGGTGCCACGGCGCCGTCCATTCCCAGGGCGCTGCCCGGAATTACGTGTGGTATGGCCAAAACGGCCGTTGCCTGGGCCGCGGTCTTCAGGAACCGCCGCCGGTCGAGGTGTCTTGCTTCGCCAGACATGTGTGATCTCCTATTCTCAAGACTCAAACGGATTGGGCTCTTGCACTCCCGCCAGCCACCTCCGCGACCCGACGTGCACCCGAGGCCGCTCCTGTGGTCAGGCGAGAGACATTCTACCATCATCTCCCACGGGCCGGAACCCCAAAGCCGGCCTCGCCTGAGGAGATACCGCGGGGTACAATGGACCCCGTCGGCAAGAGCCTGCGTGGAAGATAGAGACATTCGCCAAATGACCATGTTCAGGAGAGCGTGATATGACAACGCGACGACTCGGACGCCGGGCGTTTTTGAGCGGCGCAGCCGCAGCAGCGATGGCCGGCTCATCGAGTGTGGCCGAGGAGCCCTCTCACCGTGATGAAACGCCGCCGGAGGTGCGTCTGGAGTTCCTCAGACCGGTTGAGATCGAGGCGGCCCGGTCGAAATGCGCGACCCTCTTTCAGCCGCTGGGGACCATCGAATGGCACGGACTGCACAGCGTGGTGGGGGTCGACGCCCTCAAGGCCCATGCCCTCTGCGTACGGGCGGCACAACGGGGCGGGGGTCTTGTTGCGCCGCCGCTGTATGGCGGCGTCGGCGGACTGAGCGAGCCGCATACGTTTATCATGGACCCGGAGGACAGTGTCTTCTCCCACCTGTTTCGGCCTTGGTTGGAGCAGTTGTGCCGCGAGATGGCCCGCGATGGGTTCAAGGCGGTCATTATCCTCACCGGTCACTACGGGGCCGCCCAGCAGATCGTCGTGCGTGAAACGGCCGTCCGCATGAGCCGCGCCCTGGGCATCCCCGTGCTGGGCACGCCGGAGTATTTCCTCGCCCTGGACGCGGGGTACACCGGCGATCACGCGGCGTGGGGCGAGACGGCCCTGATGATGCATCTGTACCCCGACACCGTCGATCTGTCCCGACTGGGGGATCCGCCCTACCGCGGGGTCCACGGACGCGATCCCAAGGAGGCATCGGCCGCCGATGGTGAGCGACTGACCGAGACCATCGTGTCGCGCCTGGCCACGCTGGCCGGGCGGATGCCCGCTTGGGATCATGCCACGCTGGACCGGTTCATCGACGCCGAGGCCGCTCTTGTGGCCCGTCAACTCGCCGCGCCCCGCGGAAAAGGGCCCATCTGGAAGGCATGGCAGAATGCCGCACGCGTCATGCGCGACTACGGCAAGTATCTGGCCGACGAGGAATTCGAAGGGATCAAGGCCGCTGTGGGGCACCTCTAGGCACACCACCTAACCGGAAGGTGGCGGGCTCGCGTTGTCGCGTGGCTTGTGCCTGTCGGCGGCGCCGGTCAGGGCGTCCACGTTGCCGGCCAGCACCAAAGCGACCGGCCGTGTGTCGTCGAACCGCTCCAGAAGTATCCGCACCACCGCCGTGATCGGCGTGGCCAGAAACATGCCGACAATTCCCCAGATCGTGCCGAAGAAGATCAGCGACAAAAGCACCACCACCGGATGCAGGTTCAACGACTGACCCATCACCCGCGGCTGAATGAGGTTACCCACCGTGAACTGGATCGCCCCCGGAATCACTAGGACCAGCAACTTGGTCACCAGGCCCATCTGAGGGTCCAACAGCGCCACCGGCAGGGGAAGCAGCGTGGCGATGATCGAGCCAATGCTGGGAATGAAATTCAACAAAAAGGCCAAAAACCCGAACATCCACGCGAAGCGGACGCCCAACACTGTAAGCACGAAACCAACCAGCACCCCCGTAACGCTCGAGGTCAACAACAGCGTCAAGAGGTATCGTTTCGTCCGGGATTCGACCTCATGCCAGACGCTGTCGGCCGACGGTCGATGCAGGCTCATCCCCGCGATTAAAAACACCATGAACACGGCCACCAGCAGGCCGTTGGACAACACCGTCATGACGCTGCTGACGATGCCGCTCAGGACCTTCTGCACGACGTCAGCCGGCACCCGAAACAGAGGCCGCGAGGTCCCGTCCGGCGCCTCCGTCGCCCACTCCTCGGGCAGCATCGCCTGCACCTGTTCACCGAGCCGACGGATCTGGGCCTGGTACTGCTCTCTGTTCTCGGCGATCTGCGCGATCGCCATCGAAACGAGAACACCCGCGAGCAACAAGGCAACGAATCCCAACAGCGCGGCGGTCACCAACGCCGTCCGCGGCGGTATACGGAGCCACCGCACCTGCACATCGACCACCGGCGTCAGGCACAGCGTCAGGAAGATGGCCAGAACAAAGGGGATCAGCACCGAGCTGAGGGCGTACAGGGCCCCGCCGATGCCCAGCGCCGTCAGGATCAACAGACAGACGGTCTGGGTTCGGCTGTCGTGCGAATGCTCCCTGGGTTTCTCCGGCGGCGTCATGGCCTGCTATCCCTGCGAATCATGTCAGTCGAATCCAATCGAAAAAACCGGGATTCCATTGCACCTGCACCCTCCTGAGCCGCTTATGCCGGAGCCAAGAGTCGGCCTGCCGCTTCGGCGACCCGGTCCACCCCTGCCTCGCACACCCGCCCGAACTGCTCCGGCGGCTCGCGGACCACCTCCACGCGGGGCCCGCAAGGCCGGTAGACCGCCGGATCGCTCGGGCCAAAAACCGCCAGTGTGGTACACCCCAGCGCCGCGGCCAGATGCGTGACGCCGCTGTCGTTGCCGCAGTACAGATCCACGCATGTCAAGACTTGAACCACCTGGGACAGGTCCAACCCATCCATGCACACGCCCGCCCGGCTGAATCGCTCGCGCTCCGCGCCGTCGAGCCGCTCGCGCTCCACGGGCCCCAGCAGAAACGCCACCTGCATACCGTCGCTCGCGAGCCGATCCGCCAGGGCGCAGAAGTTCTCCGCTGGCCAGATCTTCGCCGCTCCCCCGCTACCGGGATGAATCACGGTCAGCGGGCGCATCGGCTCGATCCCCTGGCGTTCAAGCAGCAAGTGACCGGCCCGTGTATCGTCCGGCCTCGGCCACAACAGTGCCCGCGTCAGATCCGCCTCATGCGGCGCGCCTTGTACCCCTTGGCCTTCCAGATCGGGATTCTCCCGGCGGAACGCCTCGATATAAAACCGGCTCACGTGGCCGCCGGCCTCCGCGCCCGGCTTGAGCGGCAGGACCGCCACCTCCGCCGCATGGCTGCAATGAACCGTGAACAGCAGATTGCTCTCGAAATCCACGTGGCCCGCCCCCAGGAAGCTCACCACCCACTCATACCCCGCCAGCGCGGTGATCAGGGGGTCGCGATCGGCCAGCTCAAAATCGTCCGGCGGTGCGAACAGCCGATGAAACGCCACCTGCTCGATCCCCCGAACCCGGTCCACGCACGATCGGCCCGGCCAAAAGTCAATCGACTCGGCGTGCCCGATGAACTCGATCTGGTCGAGCGCCAGCGCGTTCTTCATGTAGTGCGCCAGGGGCAACATAAGGATATTGTCCCCCAGGGCCGCCGGGCTGATAATCACGCCCCGGCGGACCGGCTGACAGTTCGGCTCCCGGCATTCTCGAATCATGGCTTCACACTCCGGCGAATCCAGGCCCCGCAGGCCACCCGCCGTCCCGCGGGTCCCGATACGTACAGCACGGCCGCCTGACCCGGCGTCACTGCGGCCAACGGCTCATCGAACCGCGCAGTCAACCGGGTCGGATCATCACGATCGGGCCGCACGCGGCCCGCCGCGCCGGGGTGATTGTACCGGATTCGAACCCATCCCTCAAGCCAGCCGGAAGGCGGATCGATCAGCCAGTTGGCATTGTCGGCCTCCAGACCAGCCGCCAGCAGGTCCTCCCGACCGCCCAGGACCACCTGGTTCGTCTGCGCATCCACGGCCACGACATAGGCCGGCCGCCCCAAGGCGACCCCCAGCCCCCGCCGCTGGCCGATCGTGTATCGGCAGATTCCTTCGTGCCGCCCCAGCACCTGCCCCGATACGTCCACGACCGGGCCCGGCCGCGACACCGGTACCCCGTGCCGTGCCAGATACCCCACATAATCCTGATCCGGGATGAAGCAGATCTCCTGCGAATCGGGCTTCTGGTAGACCGGCAGTCCCCGCCGCGCCGCCTCGGTGCGGGTATCGGCCTTGGCCTGCCCCGCCAGCGGCAGCCGGATGTGCGCCAGCCGCTCGCGCGGGATCATCGCCAATACGTAGGATTGGTCCTTCGCCGGCGCCTCGGCCGCGTAGAGCGCCGGCCCGGATGCATCCTGCTCGATCCTGGCGTAGTGCCCCGTCGCCAAGTATCGCGCCCCATGCTCCCGCGCATAATCCCAGAGCCGCCCGAACTTGATGTGCCGATTGCACCACACGCATGGATTGGGGGTCCGGCCCGCGGCGTATTCGCCGCAGAAATACGCAGCGACCTCCTGTTCGAACACGTCGCGCAGATCCAGCACATGCAGCTCGATCCCCAACCGATCGGCCACGAGCTGTGCCTCATCGGCCGCCACCAGCCCCCCCTCGTGCGTGACCATGAACACGCCCGCGCACCGGTATCCCTGCTCGATCAGCCGCGCCGCCGCCACCGAGCTGTCCACCCCCCCGCTCATCGCCACGAATACATCAACCGCCGAACCCATCGGTATCCCATACTGTTGCGACCTTGAATCGGGGACATACCCCACATGCCCCCAAGCAGAAGCAGTATAGGCCAAAAGCGTTCAGACAATCAACGATCAGGTTGTCCACTGACCGGAGGAACCGGGCATTGTCGCCCCACTACATGCGCCCGATGGAAAGATCGCACACCGAACGGTTGAAGGGAACACGATCAGCAGGTAGAATGGAACCTGCGTGGTTTGCTTCGGGGCATGCAGCCGCTCGCAATAGTACAGGAGGCCCGCCGATGGCCCGGGAACACGTCATCTACACGCGAAGCTGGTTATCCGGTCGAATGCGCTTCTGTCTGCGTGAGATCGGCAGGAGTATCGCCTTCGGGACAATCCTGTTCTTCAGCTTTGTCTTTCTCCTTGCACCGGCGACCCTCTTCGCCGCCCTTCAAGGGTCGGTCGATCCTTCACTGGGCCTCTCCCATGAATCGACGGCTCCCCTCATGCTGGCGATGTTGCTGTTAGGCGCTCCTCTGTGTATTCTGTGCTGGTGGGCCGCCCTCGAGGTGGCCGACGACCGTCACTGGGAGGGGCCCAAGGCGCCGACCGTCTGGGATGAGCGTCGTGAACGCTGGATCGCCAGCACCGTCGCCTTCGCCAAGCACCTGGAGTCGCGCGGCGAGCACATCCAGGTCTCACTGGTCAAGCATGATGACCCACGAGCGGTCGCCCATTACCTGATCGATCATCTCGACGATCAGACGGTCCAGCTCTACCTGTCGCTGCTGTCGGCGATGGAGGCCGAGTCCGTGCTGGCCACGCGGCCGCCGGTCCGGCCCACGTTAGATGGCTCATCTGAGCCGCCTCATCCGGTCTCCTGAGGCGCATGGATGGATGCGATGACGTGGACGTCGAGGAGCGATCTCTCCCTCGTGAGCGCATCCGGCCAGGGCCGCCGGCGGTAGCAGCGCGACAGTCGCCTTACACCCGGTCCTCCCCGCCCAGCAATCACCCGAACACTATGGCGCGGCACCTCCGACTTTCTCATAATTGATGACCCATTATTTTATTCCCGTCCAATATTGTCTGTCCAACCTTGATTCCCGGCCCCTCGCTTGGTATACTGAAGTTACGTATGGTCCAGGCCGGGGCGGCAGATGGTGGTCGCGATTTCGCCTGATGTAAACAACAGATAGCCCGAAGGAGGAGGCACATCGTGCAATTACGCTGCCTGGTGGTCGCAGTCGGTGCTGTTCTGGCTCTTGTCTCTACTCAAGTGCCCGCGGAACGCGAGGGTATCGACTGCGGCTGTGACGCAACCGGGGACTACGTGACGCCGTTGAAGTTCGCGGTTCCACAAGCCGTTCAGTACTTTAACATCGAGGATGAGACCTACGGCCATGGGGACTACACGGTGACCATCGGCACGCAGTCGGCACCGACCGGTGCGAGTGTCACCGTCGTCATCACCAAGGGCTCAACCACGTGCGCATCCTTCACCGGGATCGTCCTGGACGCGGGCTGGGGCTTCAGCCCGGATGGGCATCGATTCGTCGTCCATTGCAGAGACACCAACGGCTCGTACCATATCCGTCTCTACGACCTTCAAAAGCCGTCCGGTTCGAATCCCTACGCCCTGTTCGATTCGGTGGACGTGTCGTCGGCGGCCCTGGGCTTCAGCCAGAGCGGGCGCTACTTCGCCTGCGCGGTCAAGACCAGCCAGTCACTCTACCTGGGCGTGTTTGACGTGTTGGATCCCACCTCACGAAACATCGAAGTCTCTTCGATGACCGCGATTGATCACGCCGGTTGGGGGTTCTCACCATCTAAGGCGGTTCTCGATGATCCGGCCTTCTTCTGGGCCATGCAGCACAATACGGGAATCACCGCTCGGCTGGTCAACCTCCGGACCCTGGCCGAGTTTGACGTGGGCGCCGACGCCGGGACGTGGTGGGGCTTTAGCCCCTGCGGGGACCTGTTCGCCACGGTGAACGGCCCGGCCAAGTCCGTCGTCCTCAACAACACGGGCACGGGGCAGGAGGTGGCACGAGGTAACTGGACGGGCATGGCCCAGAACCTGAAACCCCGATGCGATGCGTCATATCACTACATCGGCGAGACCCAGCTATGTCCCAACACCGCCGGTGCCGAGTGCCAAGGGGGCGGAGAGGATACCCAGGCGCCCACGTGGCCGTCGGGCGCCGAGCTGATCGCCACAGACATCTATCCGGCCAGCATCCGCCTGGAGTGGACGCCCGCGCAGGACAACGTGGGCGTTACACGATACCAGATCTATCAGGACGGTGAACTGGTCGAGATGATCGACGGCGACGCGACCGCCAAGCAGGTTTTCGGCCTGCAGTCCGCCACCGAGTACACGTTCAAGGTAGAGGCCGGCGACATGGCCGGGAACTGGAGCAGCGACGGCCCAAGTCTGACGGTGGAGACGGTCGACTGCGCCCCCATCTGGCCGGCCGAGGCGGATACGACGGTCGCGGACATCACCGAGACCGGGGCCGTGCTGCATTGGGCCGCCGCCGAGGACGACCTGGGGGTCACGGGCTATCGCATCTACGAGTATCATTATGGGGCCAGCACGCTCATGGGCGAGGTCGGTGCCTCCACGTTTTCCTTCAACATAACCGGACTGGACCCTTGGACGGACTACACGTACTACGTATCGGCCGGAGATGCCTCCGACAACTGGACCAAGGGACCCGGTGTGTCGTTCAGGACGCTCGACATAACGCCGCCGTTCTGGCCGTCGCCTAAGCACCTCTCGGCGGACAACGCCGATGCGACGTCGGTATCGCTGACATGGTCGGATGCGGACGACAATGTCGGCGTCTACCGGTACAATCTCTATGTTCAACGTGATGCCCAGTGGCAGTTGGTCGCCCAAGCGGACACCCGGCCGATGAGATTGACCTGTCTGACCCCGGACACGCAGTTCGTGTTCAAGGTGGAAGCGTGCGACTATGCCGGCAATGAAAGCACCGATGGCCCGACGGCCATCGTCAGCACCACCGACGGTCCGGTCGACTGTTCGGGCAGTATGGAGCGGGTCAGCGTCAATTCCGAGGGCCAGGAAACGATCGGGGCACACGCCCCGCCCTCGGATTGGGACCCGCTAGGGTGGGCCCCGCACGAGAGCGAGAACTGTGCGATCAGCGCGGATGGCCGCTTCGTCGCATTTGAATCTTTAGGAATCAATCTGGTCCCCAACGACATGAATACTCTGTACCTGGCCACGGGTCCCTTCGGCTGGGATGCCTACTGGAACAGCGATGTATTTGTACGGGATCGCCTGACGGGCGCCACCGAGCGGGTCAGTGTGTCCTCGGACGGCCAGGAGGGCAACATCGAAGGTAGCAGCAGCGGCTGCGGGATCAGCGCGGACGGCCGTTTCGTGGTCTTCGATTCCACCTGCGACAACCTGGTGCCGGACGACACCAACGAGAAGCGCGACGTATTCATTCACGACAGACAGACCCACACCACGCAGCGGGTGAGCGTGATGGCCGACGGCACGCAGGCCAACAACCACTCAGGCGGCTGGAAGCACACGGCGGCGGTCAGCGCCGATGGGCGTTTTGTCGCGTTTGTCTCAAACGCCACCAATCTCGTCCCGGGCGATACGAACCGCAAGAGCGACATCTTCGTCAAAGATATGCAAACCGGTGCGATTGAGCGGGTCAGCCGGGCCTCGGACGGCACGCAGGCCAACCAAGCCTCCTGGGGCGTCGATATGAGTGCCGACGGTCGTTACGTATGTTTTGTCTCCGATGCGCGAAACCTCGTCCCCGAAGACACCGATTCCACCTCCGATGTCTATGTTCATGATCGTCGGACCGGGATGACGTCGATTGTGAGCGTCTCCACCGAAGGCCAGCCGGCCCAGGGGGACTGCTGCCAGGAGGGAACCACCCTCTGGCCCGCCCGGATCAGTGACGATGGCCGATACGTCGTATTCGACTCCGTGGCGTCCAACCTCGTGGCCGATGACGCGAACGACAAAATCGATGTCTTCGTGCATGACCGGTGGATGGGCATCACCAAGCGGGTAAGCATCGCCTCCAGTGGAATCGAGGGCGATGACTACAGCCGCAAGGCCGACATCAGCGGCAATGGCCGTTTTGTCGCCTTCGAGTCCAAGGCCACGACACTGACCGGCAAGTGGGAGGATGTGTGGCTCGTCGATGTCTTTCTCCACGACACCATCCTGGGCACGACGGCCAAGCTCAGCCGATGCCCGTGCGGCCAGGATGGAGATGCGAGCAGTTACAGGCCTTCGGTCAATGCGGACGGCACGGTCACCGCCTTTGAATCGTATGCGGCCAATCTGCTGGTCAATCTGGGGGATACGAATCAGGATGGCGACGTCTTTGCCGTGACGCAGGAGGTCGCGCCGGCCGTGGATGTGACGGTCGAGCTGTCCTATGTCCCGATTCCCGCGGGCCTGAACAAGCGTACGATCTGCACCGCCCGCCTGGTGAATCTGGGCCCCGATACTTCCCATAACCTCGCGATGACGTTCGAAGCCCCCGAAGGCGTCGCCGTAAGCGGGGCCGCCGCGGCCCAAGGGACCTGCACCATAGACGGCCGCACCGTATATTTCTCCATCGACAGTCTGGCCTGGCAGCAGCATGCGGACGTCCAGATCGACCTGGTCCCGGCCGTGGAGTCCTCGTTCCTCGTTTCCGCAGCCGTCGCCTGTGACACAATGGAAGTCTACGCGGACAACAACCAGACGCTCCTCGAGATTCTCGTGGGCGAGACAGCTGCGCCGGACTTCAACAGCGATGGCCGCACGGATATGCAGGACCTGGCCATCTTCTCGATGGACTGGGCCAACGAGGCGGCTCCCTTTGCCGATCTGTATGAGGATGGAGCCGTGACCCTGGAGGACCTGCTGGTCCTCATGGCGTCCTGGTTGGCGAACGGATCCTAAAACTCCGCCCTACCTGACCAGAGACCGCCGAGTCGGCCCGCGCTGCACATCTTCCCTGCGCCGCCGGACTCCATCCGGCATTAGACCCTTGCGTGGACGGTCGTTTCTGGTAGTGTGTTCGCCGTCGGCGGCTTTGGTATGGCCGTCGTGAGCCGAGGATGCGCAAAGGAGACAAGCGATGGCAGGACAATTCCGTTTTTCATTCGGTCCCTGGAACATCCACGAAGGCGCCGACCCGTTCGGCCCGCCCGTCCGCGATTCGATCACCTTCGCCAAGAAGCTCAAATTGTACAAGCAGCTCGGCTTCGACGGCGTGCAGTTCCACGATGATGACGCCGTGCCCGACCTGAACGACCTGGGCCCGGACCAGATCGCCGCCAAGGCCAAGGAGGTCCGCTCGCTGCTCGACGGCGAGGGCCTGGTCGCCGAGTTCGTCGCCCCGCGCCTGTGGGAGGACCCACGGACCATCGACGGCGGGTACACCTCCAACGACCCCGCCTGTCGCGAGTACGCCCGCCGGCGGACCCGCACCTGCATCGACATCGCCCGGGCCCTGGACACGAAGCTCGTCGTGCTGTGGCTCGCCCGCGAGGGCACCTACATCCGGGAGGCCAAGGACAGCAAGGCCGCGGCCGACCGCATCGTCGAGGCCATCGACGATATGCTCGCCTACGACCCCGACATCCGCATCGCCATCGAGCCCAAGCCCAACGAGCCCATGGACCAGGCGTACATCCCCACCACCGGCCACGCCCTGGCCGTGAGCCATCGCACGAGCGATCCGGCCCGCGTCGGCGTCAATATCGAGACCGCCCACGCGATCCTGGCCGGGCTCGACCCATCCGATGAGATGGGCTTCGCCCTGTCATTCGGCCGGCTCTTCACGGTCCACCTGAACGATCAGAACGGCCTGAAGTTCGACGAGGACAAGGCCTTTGGTTCGGTCGATCTCCGCCGGGCGTTCAACCAGGTCCGCATCCTGGATGCCTACGATTACGGCACGCAAGGCGAGTTCGTCGGCCTGGATGTCAAGGCCCTGCGCACGCAGAAGGCCGACCGGGCCACCGCGCATCTGGCCAACAGCCGAACGATCTTCCTGCGGCTGCTCGACCTGGCCCGCAGCCTGGATACGAAGAAGGTCGACGCCCTGATCGCCCAGCGGGACTACGAACAGCTCGACATGCTCATCCTCGACCACCTCCTGGCCGGATAGCAACGCCCCGTATCCCCCCAGCGGCCACGGGGTACCAATGTGGACCTATCGGTCCGTTGAAGAAACGTACGGGCCACCAAGGCCGCGACCATGCCACGCGAGCGTGGGCATGCCACCCGACTTTGGGGCGCCCACGTGTCCGCGGGTCGGGTGGACTGTGTCCACGCGGTAACCATCGGGTTTGCCACCGAGGGCGCAGAGGCAACTCGGGTGAGCCAAGTCTACTCTGTGCTCTCTGTGATTCTCTGTGGCTTCTCCGAATCGCCGCGTGCTGCTCATCCTGTCCGTGGTCGCGTGGCTTGCGGGGATAGCGGCCATGCACTTCAGTCCTGCGGGCCTCCAGTGCCTGCCACCCGCTGCCCACCTGCATCCACAGCAGGCGCTTCTGAAGTGGTACCCGTCCGCCGTGACAATGCTGCTTTGCGTCCGTGCTGCCAAAGAGCCAGTGGGTGAGACACAATCACCTCAGGCCGTCTCCCAATCGACCCATTTGTCTGTGTGCAGGCCACAGGTCTGGCAGGTAATCGACATCGAAATCCACTCGAAAGCATCTGCCAGATTCTTCAATTCGATCTCACAGCTCTCCAACTCTCCGAGCAGATCATCCTTATCCATATGCAATATTTCCACTGCTATAAAGTGTGGTCTTCCACCGCAGACTCGGCATCTCCATGGGACAAGGGGCGGCCGAGGTATAGCCGCGTCCGTTTCCTCGTGGCATACAAAACCGTCCCATCCATGGAAATCGCTGTCAAAAAGCATGGTCTCTGTGTTACACTGGGTGCAACGAGCTCCGATCTCGAAAACATAGTGGTTTCTCACTTCGACGACTGTCGGATATGGTTGACCCTCATATTCCAGCGTATGCCCACTGAAAAGTGGTTCAAATACCTCTGAGCCACAGGGGCATCTGACTTTGCATCTAGTTACCCGATCATCACTCCCTTCCTCCAGCAAGATGGTACACTGTTCAAGATGGGTTGGTAATGGATACATCAAGCCATTTCTCCAGTCATTGGTTTGATCAGTGCAGCGTTTCTCCAATCTCCAGAATGTCAAAGTACTCAGGGGAAATGAAAGGTGTCAGGAATCATTTCTTGATCTCGGCTTGTTGTCAACGCGAAAGGCATCTCCCATGACATAATCCGTCGGCTTCTCCGGTTCCTCATCGCGGCGATTCGATCATCCTGTGAATCCTGTAAATCCTGTCCAGTATCCATTATGATCCTGGCTTCTGCGGGAGTCAAGTGGCTTGCGATAGATCGTGTTCCCATCGTCCACATGGCTGCAGGCGCAGGTCTATGGCGCGCCTTGGCGTGTGGGGATAAGGCCCTTAGCCGGGATGTCGGCGGCTCTGGAGACCGCCCGCGAGGACCCAGCAGACCAGGGCCCAGACGGCGCCCGCGGCCCAGCCGGCCAGCACGTCCGTCGGCCAGTGAACGCCAAGGTAAACGCGGCTGACGCCGACCAGCAGCGTCACGACCACCGCGATGCCCAGGATATACGTGCGCAGGCGTCGCCGGCCCACCACCCGCGACACAAGCAGGCCAAGCGTCAGGTACGTCACGGCCGATAGCATCGCATGGCCGCTGGGGAAGCTCTGCGTGTAGACGTAGGACCCGTGCGGAACCAGATCGGGGCGGGGCCGGTCGAAGCTCTGCTTGAGGACCAGCGACAGCAGCAGGCCGCCCACAACCGCCACCAGCACCACCGCCGACAAGCGCCAGCGGCCCGCCAGCCACAGGCCCCCGACGGTCGCCGCGGTCACGCCCAACAGCACGCCGCCACCCCCCAAGGCGGTGAAATCGCGCCCCGCCTCCTCCAGCCACTTGGGCCCCCAAAGGTCGCCGGGGTCCGCGGGATTGCGCATGGCCAGCAGGATGCGGCGGTCGACGCGGTGCGACTCGCCTTCGACGACCTCGTCGGCCACCTCCGCAAACAGCCAGATGCCCCCGGCGATCACCGCAAGCACCACCAGCGTGATCGGCTCCCGTGCGATTGACCGACGCCTCTCCGGCGTGTCCACCACGCCCGAGTCCGTGGCCGAGGCCGACTCTTTCATCGGTCTCTTCCTCCCAATCGCGTTGTGTCTGCAAAGCCCAAGGGATCAGGGTCCAAGCCGCCGTGCGATACATTTCCTGCACCCAGGACGCGGATCGGGGTCTACGGACTGGCGCGATCGTTGAGGGCCCAGTCGTAGGAGATGTACGTCACGGTGAAGGTTCGGTTGAGCAGATAATCGGCCTGGGCCTCGGGCAGGTGGTCGAACACGAAGTTCAGGTACGCCCGGACGTCGTCGGGCTGATGGCGGAAGCGGCGAACCTGGCCATACTTGGCGATGCACGTGTCCTTGTACCAGATGAACATGTCGCTCAGTTGCACCACGCCCGCATCGCGGTCGATCCGCAGGCCGCGCGGGCTCTTCAGGAAGCGTCGCACCTGCTCATCCACCTGCTTGTCCAGCCGGTCGGGGTAGAATGGCTCGGTCCGCAGGAACCCCGCGCCCCGCGTCGCGTGGGACAGGGCGAACATGTACCGCACGTCCCCGAACTGCTTGAGCAGCCGGTCCCGCTCCATCTCGGTGAGGCTGTATTCCCGCTCGACGAGCCGAAAGTAGACCTTCGTCCGCGCCCCCGGAATCTGCATGATCCCGTTGGGGTACATGAGGTTGAACGGCCAGCGCGGCTTGATCGGGTAGTTGTCCACCACCACGCGCAGGGCGCAGATATTGTGGGCGTTGATCCAGAAGGCGGCCTTCTCCGCGGTCTCCCACTGCTCATACTCGGCCAGCTTGATGGCCTCCATGGCGTTCTGCACGCCGATCAGATCGAGACGCTTGCGCCGCAGCTCGAAATAGTCCACGTCGCCCTTGTCGTCCACGTAGGTCTTGAGCAGCGCCGCATAGCCCTCGTAAAAGGCCTTCCAGTCCTTGTGCCACTTCGTTTCGGGTTCGGGCGGGGGTGTGGGCTCGACGGCCGGCGGCGGCCCGGGCTTGGCCGTCTCGGGTGGCGTCGTTTCGGCCTCCGGGTCGGCAGTGGCTTCTCGTTTGTCCGATGGCGTGGCCGACCGGCCAGCCTCCGATGCTTTCGTCGCCTCATCCGAGGCCGTCGCGTCGGTCGTGGTCGCTGCCTCCTCGCCGGCCGATTCGTCCACCTCGTTCCGCTCCTCCAGTGGTTCGGCAATGGCGGTCACCCCATCGGTCTCCGGCTCGGCGGGCTCCGTCACCTCGACTGTGGGCTCGGTCTTGGAGCCCTGAACCTCGGGGTCCGGGGGTCGATCCTCTGGGTCAGCGGTCTGGGAGGGGTCCGTTACAGGCGCAACAGTGTCAGCTTCGCTGGCCCCCCTATCCGTATCGGACGGCCCATCTGTACCGGTGGGTTCGGTTCGTGTGTTCATGTCGGGCGCCGGTTGCGGGCTCGTCGCGTCGTAGCCGCTGGGCTGCTCCGGAACCGGCTCATACACGCCGGATAGACCCGGACCGCCGGACTGAGAATCCGAATTGTCGACTGGCGGCGTCGCTTCGCGATCGACGGGCCGGCAACCCCCCAGCCCAAGCACTACGGAGAACGCAAGTATCAAGAAACATCGAGACATTCGCCGACTTTCACAGCTTCCTCCCTCCATCCTGAAACCTGAACGCCCAAACTTGTATAATAACCGCAGGCGGACCGATTTCAACCCCGAACCCCGTCTCGTCGTCGCCGTGCCTGTCAAATACATACCTCTCTAGTCGTAAACGGGTTCGCCGTTTCCCGGTTCTTCGAGGCGAACGGGTTGTTTCGATGCCTGCTGTATCGGCCGATTCGGTCCCGCGCATAATCGCCGATACCGGATTACGCCCCCCCAAGCACCTGGCCGGCCCCTGCTATCGGACCCGCTTGCAGGTCAGACCTCGTTGCGGGACGGCGCATGGACAGAATGCAGCCGTGCCTGCCGCTGGACACGGTCATGGGCCGGCGGTAGACTGTACGCAGTATGATAGTGGAACCCGCGATTCGAACGGAGGCGACCATGAAGCGATGCGTGTGGATGATCGGGGCCTTGGCCGTCCTGGCCGGCTGCCGAACGATATACTACGATACGATGGAGGCCTTCGGGCATCCCAAACGGCAGATTCTCTCCAGCCGCGTCCAGGATGCCCAGGAATCCCAGGTCGAGGCCAAGGAGCAATTCCAGTCCGCCCTGGAACGGTTCCGTTCCGTGGTTGAGGTCTCGGGCGGTTCGTTGGAGGAAAAATACGAACAAGTCCGCGGCGAATACGAAAAGAGCAAGGCGGCCGCGGATGTGGTCAACCGCCGCATCGCCTCCGTCAAAGACGTGGCCGGCGCCCTCTTCGATGAGTGGGCCGATGAGCTGGATGAGTACAGCAGCGATCAGCTTCGCGCCGCCAGCCAGGTCAAACTGGAGCAGACGCGCGCGGCCTACACCCGAATGATCGGCATGATGGACGCGGCCTCAGCCAGGATGGACCCGGTGTTGCGGGCGTTGTACGACCAGGTGCTGTTCCTGAAGCACAATCTCAACGCCCAGGCGATCGCGGCCGTCCGTGAACAGTTGGTGTGGGTTGAGCACAGCACCGAGGCCCTGCTGGCCGACATGGAGCGGTCCATCGCCGAGGCTGAATCGTTCATGCAAAGGCTGTCCGATGAGGAGTAAGGTTATGAGACACGTATTGCTTACCATCCTGGTTGTGATGTCCGCCGGCTTGTCCAGCGGCTGTTCCCGGGTGGCGGTCAGTAACCGTCGCCAGCTCAACCTCATCCCCGACAGCCTTATCCTCTCGCTGAGCCTGCAACAATATGATGCGTTCCTGGCCGAGGCCAAGATCAGCGACAACGCCACACAAAAGGCCCTGGTCGAGCGGGTCGGCCGACGTATCCAGGGCGCCGTCGAGCAGTACTTTGCCGACATCGGCCGGGCTGAGGAATTGACCGACTACCAGTGGCAGTTCACCCTTATCGAGAGTCCGGAGCAAAACGCCTGGGTCCTGCCCGGAGGCAAGGTCGTCGTATACACGGGGTTGCTTCCGATCACGCAGAATGAGGTGGGGCTGGCCACGGTCCTGGGCCACGAAATCGCCCACGCCGTCGCGGATCATGGCGGTGAGCGGATGACCCAGGCGTTGCTGGTCGACCTCGGCGGCATGGCCCTCGACAAGGCCTTGCAGCAACGGCCCGACACGACCCGCGAACTGTTTTCGTCGGCCTACGGCACCACCACCAACGTCGCTGTCATCCTGCCCTTCAGCCGCCTTCAGGAGAGCGAGGCCGACCGCCTGGGCCTGATCTTCATGGCCATGGCCGGTTACGATCCGCGATCCGCCGTGGATTTCTGGCAACGGATGGCCGCCGCCAGCGAGGGATCACAGCAGGTCCCCGTCCTGCTGAGCACGCACCCGACCAACGAGCGCCGCATCCGGGATATTCAGAAGCACCTGCCCGAGGCATTGTCCCATTATAAGCCGCCATCCTGAGTGCAACCGGCGGCCCCCGCGGATTCGTCACGGCGCGATGTGAAGTCCGCGAAACGTCTTTCGGTTCGGGTCCGTCAGGAACTTGTTCGGGCAACGTCCGTTGTCCAGCAGTTCACCCTCCATGCACTCGCGGGGGTGGTCCACGTCAATTTCGAGCGTGCCATCGTCGCTCAGGACATACAGGAGGCCGCGCGGCGTCTCGAAGAGCGCCTCCGGCGTGAAATCCTCCGGTTCGTTGAACACGTCTACCTGTTCCGGCGCCTCAGACAACCCGCCGGACCAGCGGTATAAGACCAGGGCATCCGACCCGTTTCGCGGTCCGGCCACGATGTAGTACGCCCCGCGCGACCGACAGTATTCCATGCTCCGCACACCCAGTCCCCCCAGGTCCCAGCGAAGGGGCGTGCCGAATCGCGGGGGTCCACCTTCCTCGATGACCTCGTTTGCGTTCAACAAAGGAATCACGACGGCCTCGCGCCGACCGGTGGCCGCGCTGCGATACGTCGGATTGCGAAGCCCGATCCACAGGGTTTTGCCCTCGGGATCCGCCGCCAGGGCCTCGATATTGAGGCCGCCTTCCTTGGGTGCCAGGCTCTTTCGCTCGTCCTTGCTCAGGTCCAGTGCACCCAGTCGGGTGAACCGCTCGATGTCCAGGCTCCGCAGGAACGGCGCGTGCACCATCTCGAGCACCAGGTTACGATAGGGACGGCCCGCCGGCGTGATCTCAACGCGGTCACCGACCACGCTCACGTCCGTCGCGAAAAACCGATAGCGGTTCGGCCGCGGCTTGCCGTCCTTGTTCCGCCCATGTGACGTGATCCAGTAAATCCGGTCGCCGACCCGCGTGGCGCCTTCGATGTCCGCTTCCGGGTGATCCTCTTCACAACCCAGGAACGCACTGACGTCCACCGACAGCACCGGCAGACCCGGCTCATCCAGGCGATACACCCGCAGCACGTTGTTCTCGTCATCGGCAACAAGAAAATGGCGATCATCGATCGCCACCGCCGCCGATGCATCACTCGCGCCCCGATACACATCAAAGGACTCCGCCTCGGCCCCACAGGCCCCGCAGGCCCAAAGGCCCAGAATCACCAAAACTCTCCATGCTGTTCGCATCTCGGTGCTCCTGCCTCGGCTCTCACACGATCTGTCCCCCGCCGCGGGGGTCGGATCGGCCCGACCAGCCCGACCATGACCCGAAGCTCGGGGCGTGTCGTAAAGGGTTTCCGCAGTTCAGGATACGGGCCCTTGTCCCATACATAAACAGAGTCTTCGTGGGCATCGAATGCTGCACTCTCCACGTTGTCGGCCTACGGCAATTGCGTCTTCACGCGCCGACAATCCGTCTCGAACTCGCGACAACGCCCGCCCGGTTTCCGGGCTTGAGGCGCCGCGCCCCCGTGCCTGCCGCCCTCCGCCCCGCCGACTGAAGACGGGCCTCCACAAGACGCTCAAGAGACCCGCCCGATCGCCCGATAATCACAGCATAGCAGGTCATCATTTCGAAAGGAATGCGTAGGAACCCAAACCGAACAAGGACGTACCTATAGCTACGCGGGCCCCTGTGTGTCAGCAGGTCCCGGACTGAAACCGTTCAAGAGGGAGCAGAATCATGCGCGAACAGGACAAGAAGAACATCATCCGGGCGTGGCCCGTCTATGCGGTATTGCTGTTGTTGCTGGGGTTTGTGGTCTGGACGTACTGGAAGAATCCCCCCAATAATTCGGGCAAACCCCTGAGCGACGCCATCGCCGGCAAGCTCGACCCGACGGGCCTTCGCGGGATCATTGAGTCGCGCCGCGGCTGGGATATCGCCTTCGAGGACTCATGGGGGACCCTGGCTACCGACTTTTCGTATACGGACGTCAACGGCGATACCGCCCGCCTCAGCGATCACCGGGGCAAGAACGTGATGTTGGTCTTCTGGGCGACGTGGTGCCCGCCCTGCCGCGCTGAGATTCCGCACCTCGTGCAACTCCGCAAAGAGACGCCGGCGGACGAGCTTGAGATTATAGCCATTTCTAACGAAGCGGCCGCGACCGTCGCCGATTTCGCCGCCAAGAACGGCATCAACTATACGGTGGTCGCGGGCAACATCCCCCTGCCCGAACCGTTCAGCCGCGTGCGCAGTATCCCGACCGCCTTTTTCATCGACACGAAGGGCACGATCAAGCTGGCCACCGTCGGCGTGGTCCCGGAGGAGGCCTCCAAGGCCATCCTCACCGCCGGCAAGGCCTCCTGACCGGCCCGCTCCACGCCGGATCATCCGTGTGCAGGTCCATTGAGATCACGGCACGGAAATCTCACCGGTGTCCGTTCCGGGCGCGTACTCGTACCCGGTCAACGCCACATCGGTGATTTCGATGATAAACCGCTGTCCAGAGACAGCCTTGGTCGGCACCGAGACGATCACCGCCTGCCCGCTGGCGTCCGTGATTGCCGTTTGTCCCGTCGCCAGGATGTCGGTGTCCAGGTACCAGTTGCAGGTAATCGTCGCGTTGGCGACAGGCGGATCGAGCGTCACAGTCGCCTGGCCCTTCCAGTTCCTGCCGGCACTGACCAATTCGACGAAAATGCTACCGACCGCGATGGATTGCGTGGCGCCGGCCTCGGGCGTCGCCGAAACCGATTCACTATCCGCACTCGGATTGCCGGAGGCATCCACGGCCCTGACCACGTAAGAATACGTCGTCCCGTTAATAAGCCCTGCGTCAAGGTAACGGCTCTCTAACAGCCCGGTTGCGACGAGCTGATAGCCATCTCCGTCACTGCGGTACACCATGTACCCGGCCAGATCCGCCTCCGGATTGTCGTCCCAGTCAAGGCTGACTTGGCCGTCCCCCGCGGTCGCCATGACGCCGCTCGGCGCCGCCGGAGGCGTCGTGTCCGACGTCGTCGTAGCCCATGTGATCTCGCTGTCAGCGCTGCAATTCCCGGCGGCATCACGGGCTATGACGATGTAGTAATACGTAACGTTTTCGGCCAGTCCGCCGTCGACGTATGCACTCTCCGTCGTCACGGCAATCTCGCCGAAGTCCGAGTTGTCCGCGGAACGATAAACGATATAGTCGGAGAAGTCCCATTCCAAGTTGTCGTCCCATTCAAGGCTAACCATGGCCTGGCCCCCTGTCGCAGTCAAGTTCTGTGGAGCGGCAGGTGGCGTTGTGTCGGGTGGACCGACGACGATGTCCGCGTAGAGCAGATCGATGACCAGGGTGTCTCTGGCTTCTTTCTTCTTGTTCAACGTATCGGTGAATCGGATTCGGATGTTGCCGTCGACGTCGATCATCGCACCGGCGTCACTGGCTTGGTACTGCCCATCGGCGAGGTCGCCCGTAATGTCAAGGATGTCTCCATCGACAAGCAGTAATTCGATGTGCAGCCCATCGCCTTCCGCCGGGCCCGTCCAGGTGTGAACAAGATGGATGGTGAGTCCACTGACATAAGCCGGGTCAACCTCGGTATGGAGAAGGTACTCCGCATCCAGGCTGTAGGCGGCCGGCCCGTTGGGCGATTCGTCGATGCTCTGGTAGACACCGTCGGCCACCGTTGTGGCATCGACGGTTCCGGTGATCGCCCCAATGCGCACGAGGGGCCCGACCACCGCATAGGCATCGTAATCCACGGCGGTGACGGTGATCGTGACAGTGGCCTCGTCGGTGGACATGCCATCCGTAACGGTGTACGTGAAGGTATCCTCGCCAAAGTAGCCAGCCGCAGGCGTATACCGCACTTCCGTGGCGGATACGATGGCCACGCCGCCCCCGTTCATGGTTGTTTGTTGGACGCCTGAGATTGCCAGAGCATCGCCGTCGGCATCCACATCATTGCCCAGCACGTCGATGGTCTCGGCGACGCCCATGATCGTGCTGGCCGTATCATCCCCGGCCAGCGGCGGGGTATTCGGCTTCGTCGTGAACGACAAAACGGCGGACGTGGCCGCATTCTCGTAAGCATCCGTCACGGTCACCCGATAGTAGTACGTTGTGTCGGGGATTAACTGGCCCGTCTCGGGAATCAGGACATCATGGTACGTGATCAGGTCCCCATCGAACACCGATACGGCACTATCCAGCGTTTCGGTCAACGCGTATTCCACCAGCGCCGTTGTCGGCTCATTGGTCTCGGCCTTTACGACCGCACTGGTGTGCCTGAGCGTATCGGGGGGCACTTGCGGCGAATAGGGCGCGAAACTCGGTGCCGTCACATCCCGCGCGGTAAACGTCCACACCTCCCCGGGCGTCGTGGCTCCGCTGTTAACCTCATCAATCCGCCAATAGTAAACCTGATCGTGGACCAGGGTCCCAAGAGCATATGACGTTTCCGTCTGGTTGCCGCGGAACGAAGAAGAGTCGTGGTCGCCCGCAGGAGGCTCCCCGTAAAACTCGGCAGCCGTCCCGAAATACACATCATGCGAAGTGGCGCCGATTCCTGCCGCCCAGCTCAACACGATTTCATTCAAATCCACAACGGCCTGGTCGGTGGGAATTGGGCTGCCGGCCGGTTCTGGGGGTGGCGGATCCTGTGTGGTAAAGCTCCAGACATCGCCCGTCGTCGTACCCCAAGCGCCCGTCTCGTCTACGCGCCAATTGTAGACCGTGCTGTAGTCCAGACCGCCCGGGTTGTATGTTGTCGCAGTCTCCGTGCCCACATTCTGGTACATCGACGGCCGCACGTCGCCGGCCTTCCACAGGTACAGCTCGTGCCAGGTCACCGGGTTATCCCCGTCCCCCGGATCCGTGCCGGCGGTCCATTCCAGCACGACATTCGCGGGTACATCGGTTGCACCCGCTGCAGGGATGGGGTCTGTCGCCTTTGTCGGCAGCGGTCCCTCCGCTGTCGTGAATTCCCATACCTCACCGGGCGTTGTGCCGCCCGGGCCGATCTCGTCAATCCGCCAGAAGTACGACCTGTTATAGGCAAGGAGTCCCTCGCCCGGATTGTCCGGATCAACGGGGTCAAACGTCGTCTGCACCTGGGCCTCGGAAACGAGTGCCACGTTGGCCGAATCGTCCGCTCCGAACCATACATTGTGGAACTCCGCGCCCGTCCCCGCCGTCCAGTTCAGCGTCGTATCCGCAGGGACGTTCCACTGGGGACTGCCCGGGCTGATGAGCGTGGCCCGGCCCGGGGCCGGCGCGGTCTGGAACGTCCAGAAGGGCCCCTCGGCCAGCGTGGCCCCGCTCCCATCCTTCTCCACGACCTTCCAGAAGTACGTCGTCGCCGAAATCAGCGACGCCGCCAGCTCGCAGGAAGGTTCCGTGAGATCGGCTCCTACCAGCACGGCGTCCTGGCCCTCGGCGCCGAGATACACATCGTGATACACCACGCCGACCGCCGCCGTCCACGCCAGCGCCGGGTTGATATCCACCTCCGTTGCGCCATCCGCCGGATCGGGCGCCGTCGGGGCGTAGATGTCCTGTACCGTGGTGAACCGCCAGAGCGGCCCCATCGTGGTCCGCGCCGTTTCATCGGTCACCTCCGCAAACCACTCGTATTCGGTCTGAGCCGACAGATTACTCCAGACCACGGAAGCGCTCTGCCCGGGGGCCACGCTCTGGCCACCGATATGACTGTAGCTGACCATCGGGAAATCGAGTGTAAACTGGCTGTTCCCATCGGTCTCATACTGGTCCACGTAGGGCGAGTAGGTTTCCACATACACGCGGCCCTCGGCGGGAGCAAAACGCATGATGCGCAGGAAGCCGTTGCCCCCGTTTGTGTAGGACTGATAGTCGGCAAGCACCTGGTACACCTGGCGTCCATCTTCCATGTCCACCCGATAGGCCTCTCCGTGATTATGACCGCAGAGCACCAGACGCACGTTATTGTTAGGAACGACGACGTTATCCCAGACGGATTGTCCAATCGGCATACGATTGCCGTCCGTCTGCAGGTACTGATGCATGGTAAGAACGGCGATACGATTACGATGGGCGCTCAATACTGTGTTCGCCCAATCGTACACACCCTGATCGGGGTACACCTGCAAATGCACAAAAATGAAATCCACGCCTCCCGCGGAGAAAAGCTGATAGCTGTTGTCGTTCCCGGTGACAGGATAATGACCGCCATACCACGACTCGACATACGGGTCGAAACGCGTGTAGGCGAAATACTGATTATAAAAATCAGGGACGCTTCCGGGTTTGTCGTGGTTCCCCGGACACACCCCGTAAGCCACCACACCATCCAACAGATCCATGGCGGCGTCCGCCAATATCCATTGCTGCTCCACAAAAGCCGCATCACTCGAGCTATCCGTACTGTCCGTCAGGTCCCCCGCCTGCGTGACAAACACGATGTTGCGTCCGTTGACCAGTATTTCATCCCTGATCCACTGCGTCTGGGCCTCAAAAATCCGCAGATGAGTATAGCCGTCATTGGGATTCACGTAGTTCTGTGTGTCCGGAAGCACAACGATCTCAAAGGGGGCTTCCGTGGAGGTCACCGACCGGCCCCAGAAGTCCACCGTCAGCGCCGTGCTGTCCGGATCATCCACACTCACCTCAAGCGTCGGGGCCAGGGACACTCCCGTGGCACCATCCGTCGGCGTGACCAGTAAAGGCACGGCGGGCGCGAGAGGATCCGGAAACTCGCCCAACAGTTCCAGATCAAAACTGATGTCGCTGCTCGTGGCGTGGACCTGGTGCACCTCTACCGCCACCACATTGTCCCCGTCCACCAGGACTCCGGCAGGATCGAAGGCATACGTGAAAAAGGTCGACTCATCCGATCCACCCACCGCCGGCCACGAGGGATCAAGGGTCTGCAAGTATGTGTCAAACGTCAGCGTTCCATCCGGCACGTTCGCGCGCCAGACTTCCACCCCGTTGATGTAGACCACCGCCCCGTCGTCCCGCACGAGCCGGATGATCATACCGGTGTACTTGGTCACGTCGGCAACGCCGACCGTCCGTCGGAAGTAGTATGAAGGCCACTTGGCGCTGGCATTGTTGCCATAGCCAAGCACCGTCGCCTCACCGCCGTCGCCGTAACCCAACTGCGAGGGACCACTGGGCCAAGTGGAGTCATCGTAGCCCGGCTCCTTCCACGTGATACCTGCCTGGTCGGCCGGCGCGTGATCCTGATTGTAGTACCTCCAAAGATCGCCACTGCTGATCAACTTCTCCGTTTCCCCCAGCACGGGAGACGTGCCCAACAGCGAACCGAGCAGGACACAGACCACCAGCATAACCACAGGGAATCTCTGAGACGGCATGACGACTTCCTCCAATAGGTGGAACCGAATAGACCTCCAGCACAGATCAATAGGTCCTATTCTAGGGGGACATGCGGGGGACGGGCAACATCCTTCTCTAATTTTTCTCTAAAAAACGGTGGCATCCAGCCTGATTGCCAGGATTGCGGTATCGGCACGGCAAGCAGGTTAACCGGTGGTCGCTTTGATCACCGCCAAGGCGCTTCACATCGCCATTCGCACGCCGGCCCACCGGCCCACGAGCACAGGGGCATTTTCGTTGACATTGCGGATGCATCGGCGGATAAAGGAAGGGGTCTGGTCGCAACGGAGATTTTGCGGAAAGGATCGGTCATGGAGTGGACCCTCGGCGGCACAACCGTAGTCCTGGAACAGGGCGACATCACCGAGCAGGACACCGAAGCCATTGTAAACGCGGCGAATCGCCAGTTGGTGCTGGGCGGCGGCGTGGCCGGGGCCATTCGTCGCAAGGGCGGGCCGAGCATCCAGGCCGAGTGCGAGCTCAAGGCCCCGATCGACGTGGGCCGGGCGGTCATCACCAGCGCTGGCCGCTTGCGGGCACGATACGTGATTCACGCGGTCGGACCGCGGATGGGCGAGGGGGATGAGGATCGCAAACTGCGGGAGGCCACGCAGAGTGTCCTGAAGGTGGCCGATGAGAACGGGCTGGGCAGCCTCGCGTTTTGTGCGATCAGCACCGGCATCTTCGGCTACCCCATGGACCGCTGCGCGCGGGTCATGCTGTCCACGACGCTCGCGTACCTGCGTCAGGGCAACACCGGGCTCAAACGCGTGGTTTTCTGCCTGTACGACCAAGCGGCGCTGGACACGTTCGGGACGGAAATGGAGCGGCAGGTGGCATCGTGAAGGCGATGGTGTTGGCACACACGGCCCCCATCGAAACGCGACCGCTGGTATGGGAGGAGCGACCCGATCCGGTCTGTGGGCCGGACGACGTGCTATTGGAGGTCCAAGCCTGCGGGGTGTGCCATACCGAGCTGGACGAGATCGAAGGACGCTTGCCACCCCCATCGCTGCCTGTGATCCTCGGCCACCAGGTGGTGGGCCGCATCGCCGCCACGGGGCCCAAGGTGGACCGACATCAGGTGGGCGACCGCGTGGGTGTGACGTGGCTGTATCGCTCCTGCGGGGCGTGTGCCTTCTGTCGCTCGGGCCGGGAGAACCTGTGCCCTTCGGCGCTCTGGACGGGGCTCAGCACCGATGGCGGCTACGCCGAGCGGATGGTCGTGGGGCAGGACTGGGCCTGCCCCCTGCCGGAGGGGCTCTCGGACGCCGAGGCCGCCCCGCTACTGTGCGCGGGCGTGATCGGGTATCGCACGGTGGGATTGGCACAGGTACGGGATGGCCAGGCCGTCGGTCTGTTCGGATTCGGCGCCTCGGCCCACATCGTGCTTCCGGTGCTGAAGTTCCAGTACCCGGCGTGCCGCGTGTTCGTGTTCACACGGGGTCCATCGCACCGTTCGCTCGCCTCGCGGCTGGGGGCCGACTGGGTCGACGGGCCCGAGGACACGCCGCCGGAACCGCTGGACGTGGCCATGGATTTCACGCCCGTCGGCGAAACCGTCGCGCGGGCCCTGGCGGTCTCGGCGCCGGGCGCGCGGCTGGTGATCAACGCGATACGCAAGACGACGCCCATCGGGCCGCTCGATTACGCCGAGTTGCTCTGGCATGAGCGGCAGATCTGCAGTGTGGCCAACGTGACCCGGGCGGATGCCGAGGAGTTTTTGCCGCTGGCCGGCCGCATGGGCCTGCGCCCACAGGTCGCCTGCTTTGCCCCGGAGCAGGCCAACGAGACCTTGATCGCTCTCAAACACGGGCACATCGACGGTGCGGCCGTTCTGCGGTTTGCGAGGTGAGGCGGCCTGCGACAGACGAAACGACACCCGCGTGGTCAAGTCGGGCCGGGGATTGACGACAGCGGTGGAATGCGTATAGTGCGGGCCATGCGAATCGACGTGCACGAGTCTTGTCTGGTGGTCATCGACGTGCAGGGCAAGCTGGCCGGCCTGATGTGCGACAAGGATGCGCTGCTGCGCCATATCGAGGTGCTGATCCGCACGGCCAGGACCCTGGAGGTGCCGATCCTCTGGTGCCAGCAGGTGCCCCGGGCGCTGGGGCCGACGGTCGAGCCGATCGCTCAGCTCCTGGAGGGCATCGCACCCATCGACAAGACCACGTTCAGTTGCCACGCCGATCCGACCTTCCGTGATCGGCTGATCGATCTGGACCGGCGGCAGATCATCCTGTGCGGCATCGAGACCCACGTCTGTGTGTATCAGACGGCCCGCGACCTGGCTCAGTACGGCTATGACGTGGCGGTGGTGGCCGATGCGGTCTCGTCGCGGACGGCCGAGAACCGCCGGATCGGCCTGGAACGGATGCAGGCCGAGGGGGCGGCCATCTATTCCACCGAAATGCTGCTGTTCGAGCTGCTCGGCGATGCGAACCACCCCCACTTCCGCAACCTGTCGCGCTTGATCCGATGAGAGGCGGGACCACACGAATACACTCAGTGCTGTCCCGTTAACGAATG